>Ga0315535_1000507_pt1 | contig 27544 bp, 22 predicted proteins | sample SalMarSW160220MG_2_FD_203092 | JGI IMG/M metagenome (GOLD analysis project Ga0315535, IMG submission 203092) | Salt marsh sediment microbial communities from the Plum Island Ecosystem LTER, Massachusetts, United States - Salt Marsh Sediment SW1602-20 ... | reverse complement strand
CGGGCTTTCTTTAGTAAAGCACCCCAAAATGGCACTCGCGATCCGCCACAGGCGGAGAGCAACACTACCCCCGCTACTAAAAAGGGCAATTCGTCAACATTTGATGCTTGTCCTTTTCTGTGCTCAATTTTTCGACCTTGAAAGTTGATAAATTGGGAATGTGCTTTATGCGAGTTCAGTTTTTAAGTAGATTTGTACACTAGCAGGACATAAGTATTGACTATCTATAAACAGATTATTATGAAGAATTTAAAAATTACCTTGTTTCTAATTGTTTTCACATTAGTCAGTTTTACTAAAGCACAGGCACAACGCGTTGAAAGTGATTCGCCTCTGATTGGCAAATGGGACCTTACCATCACCATGGAGGAGGATCAATTAAAGAATCTCGGGCTTTTCAGGCATGGATTATTGGCATCTGATGGTTTCCCGGGATGGTTAGAAGTTAAATTATCAGGTTTATCAACGCTGGTTGGATATTATGTGGGTTACGAGGGTAGTGCACGACCAATTGCCGAAGTTCAATATTCCGAAAGTAAGGACAAATACCACTTCACCATTCCTCCCCAATGGATGGATATTGATGATATCTATTTTGAATTCACTTTAAAAGACGACAAGCTTTCGGGGTATCAAGTGCTCGATGGAAATAAACTTAAATTTACCGGTGTCCGTGCACCGAGTTTAGAAAGAAAAGAACCGCCGGTGTGGGGTAATCCTATTAATTTACTTACCGACAATATGGATCGTTGGATTATTCCGGAGAATAATCAATTTGAAATGAAAGATGGTATCATGGTGAACATGGAAACAGGTGGCAATTTGATTACCAATCAAAAATTTAATGATTTTAAACTCAGCATAGAATTTAGGTATCCAGAAGGGAGTAATAGCGGAATTTATCTTCGTGGCCGTCATGAACTCCAGATTGAAGATTCGAAGGGAAGAACTGATCAGGTAAGTATCGGTGGCATTTACGGATTTATTGCACCGTCGGTTAATGCAGCTAAAAATCCAGGAGAATGGCAAACTTATGAAGTTACATTGGTTGGGCGACATGTAACGGTAGTACTAAATGGAATTGAAGTTGTATCGAACCGTCCAATTCCGGGCATAACAGGCGGATCGCTTGACAGTAACGAAGGTGAACCTGGTCCTATTATGATTCAGGGAGATCATGGACCGATTGAATTTCGGAAATTTGTTATTACACCGTCAGTGAACTAAATGATTTCTTATTTGTAAGCTTCCCGTAGATTCGCAATGGCAAAAAATCAAATAACTCCATCAAATCTCGAAACATTTCAAGGTTAGATATTTCAATCGTATAGTCTACTAAAGAAAGCCCATATTGTACTCGCCCAGCCGAAGGTCGGGCAACATTGCCCCCCGTTGCAATCGGAAATCCAGAGCGATCTCAGAATCAATTTCAATTTCTTTTGTGAGATGAATTTCATCAGATAAAAACAATTGCTGTAAAATATTGTTTCCCATTTAAATTTGGACTACAGACCAGCTTATTAGAATCATATGGCAGCTCAATTGAAAGATATTACCATTGCAGTGCTCCCATTTGTCAATATAAGCAGCAATGATGAAAATGAATACTTCAGTGACGGAATCACTGAAGAGATCATTAACGCCCTGGCGAAAATCAGCCAGTTAAAAGTTACCTCCCGTACCTCTTCATTCTTTTACAAAGGCCAGAATAAACCGATCAGGGAAATCGGAAATGAGCTTAACGTAGCCACGATTTTAGAAGGGAGTGTACGTCTTGCGGGAAGCCAGGTTCGAATTACAGCCCAGTTGGTTGACGTGGATGATGATTTTCACTTCTGGTCAGACACCTGGGACAGGCAACTAGAAAACATCTTCGAAATCCAGGACGAGGTCAGCCTGATGATCGCGGACAGGCTGAGAGAGCATCTGGGGCACTTAAACATACAGGAACACCTGGTGGAAAAGCAAACTGACAACATTGATGCATATTCTTACTCCCTGAAAGGTAAGTTTTTACGGAATAAATGGAATCCTGAAGATGTTAAAGCAGCCCTCAGCCTGTTTGAAAAGGCCCTGGAACTGGACCCGGACCACGATGAATCCTATGTGGGGCTGGCCGATTGTTACAGCTTCCTGGGCACCACCGGATTCATGCCCTTCGAGGAAGCATGGCAAAAGTGTTCCCATTATACCAGAAAGGCACTTGAGATAAACAGCAATTCCTCAGGTGCCTACTATCAATTATCAAATCACTCCTTTTTTGTTGAAGCCAATTATGGGAAATCACTCCGGGAAATGAAAAAAGCGATTGAACTGAATCCAAATAACGCTGAGGCACATGAATTCCTTTCATTCATGTATATCATTGCGAAAGAGAAGGAGAAGGCGCTTGAACATCTGGGAATCGCTCTATGTCTGAATCCGCTTTCAGAAGAATCCAAATTCTTCAAAGGCTATTACCATTATATGCTTGAAGAATATGATGAATCGCTTGATCTACTGAATAATTGTCTGGCTGTCAACGAGAAAAACATCCCAGCACATTCCATCAAATCCCTGTGCCTGCTGAAAATGGGACGCTATGATGAAGTTATCTCTTATGTTGACCTCATTCCTGCCGATGTGATCATTGAGGGAGAAAAAACGGGTGCTCTTGCACTGGCTTATGCCATGAAAAAGGATCCGGAAAACACTTCCCTGTATGTAAACAAATTAGAAGAACAGGCGGCAGGTCCACACGGATATACCGCGGATACTTTTTTGTTCTTGATGAGTGCAGTAACAGGAGATGCCGACAGGGCTTTTGACTGGGTGGTTAAAGCCATTGATTCTTCGCTCTCGCTTTTGCTGCTCAGATATACCGATCCCCTCGTAGCTCCCATCACCAGGGACCCCAGATACAAGGCATTTTTGCAAACCATCTATGAAACTGAGCCCGGCGAGGAAGGGGAAGGGGAAAAAACGGACTTGCTTGATGCCCGGACAGCGGCAGAATATAAGGAACGGTTGATAGAGCACATTTTTGCGAACAAACCCTACCTGGATCCGGATCTTTCCCTGCGGGAACTGGCCAGGCAGATCGAAATTCACCCGAACCACCTTTCATGGATGCTTAATCAGATCCTCGGGATGAATTTCAATGTATTCATCAACAAATATAGGATTGAAACCTTCAAGTCCATTGCCAGAGCACAGGAAAACAAGAAACTCACCATTGAAGGCATGGCCTACGAAAGTGGCTTCAATTCAAAGACCGTCTTCAATACCTATTTTAAAAAAGAAACAGGCCTCACACCCAGCCAGTACCTGAATCAACCGGTTTAATCTACCAGATTTCCTTCTCTTTCGTTCGGAATTATATTTCCGAACGACCTCCGTGGCATTCCGAACGGTTACTTGCTCCGCTTGTATCACCTTTGCTATAAATCATAAACAAAAAAATCGAACATGATGAAAGCAATTGTAACCACAAAGTACGGAGCACCTGAAGTCCTTCAAATGAAAGAAGTGGAAAAGCCAGTTCCGGGAGATAACGAGATTCTGATCAAGATCCATGCCTCATCTGTAAGTTCCGGTGATGCAAGGATGAGAAGAGCTGATCCCTTTATAATCAGGCTGATTTTCGGATTCAGCAAACCGAAAAAATCGATCCCGGGGGTTGTTGTCTCAGGCGAGATTGAAGCTGTGGGTAAAGCGGTATCAAACTATAAAGTCAGTGACCAGGTATTTGGTTCCAGCGGAATGGCCTTTGGTGCCCATGCTGAGTATGTGGCCGTACCCGAAGATGCAGTGTTGGCCCTGAAGCCGGAGAATATTAGCTATGAAGAAGCTGCTGCCATACCCTTCGGAGCAACAGCAGCCATGCATTTTCTGCGTTTGGCCAACGTCCAGTCTGGCCAGAGGGTGCTCGTATATGGTGCCTCAGGAGCATTGGGCACAATAGGTGTACAGCTGGCCAAAAGTTTTGGTGCTGAAGTTACCGCAGTATGCCGCTCCTCAAATTTTGAATTGGTGAAATCCCTGGGTGCCGACAAAGTGATTGACTATACCAAAGAGGATTTCTCAAAAAATGCAGGACACTATGATGTGGTCTTCGACACCCTGGGTAAAAGCCCCTTGCGGAAGACCGTGAGATCCTTGAAAAAGGATGGTCAGTTGCTGTTGGCAAATGCAGGAATGGGCACCATGCTTGCTGGAGCACTTAGGTCCATCTTTAGCAGGAAGAAAATTTTTTCCGGTGTCATTAAGGAAACGAGCGAGGACATGAATTTCTTCAAGCAGCAACTTGAATCCGGAAAACTGAAGGCCGTCATTGACCGGATCTATACCCTGAAGCAGATCATCGAAGCCCATAGGTATGTCGATAAAGGTCACAAAAAAGGAAACGTAATTATTGCCATCAATCATAACTCATAACAGCCATGAAACAGAGAAAACTAGCTTTGATTGCAGGTAGCAGCTACCTGGTCATATTTTTTGCAGCCATTTTCGCGAATTTCTTCGTGCTTGAATCCATTCAAAACGAGCCCCTGGTGACCATCCGGGACCACCACATGATGGTCAGGTTCGGGATCCTGGCCTTCCTGATCACCGTTGTTTTTGACGTGGTGGTGGCCTGGGCACTCCAGGAACTCTACAAAGAACACGGGTTTACCACTCTCAGCACCTTGTTCAGAATGATGCATGCGGCCATCATGGGTGTGGCAGTTTTTGCGCTAGTGGTAGCGCTTTCCTCAGGCAGCGGGGAAGAGATCCTGAGGCTGGCAGACGTATTTAACATCATCTGGTTGATCGGATTATTCTTCTTTGGCATCCACCTGATCCTGCTGGGGAAGATTCTAGTCCGGCCCAGGCTCATCGGCATCTTGCTCGCTCTGGCCGGGATCATGTACATGGTAGATACGGGTGCCCATTTTGTGCTCCCGAACTATGAGGACCATGCTTCAATATTTCTTGCCCTGGTGGCTATTCCGAGCATTGCGGGTGAAATGTCATTGGCCATCTGGCTGCTCATCAGGGGCGGTAAACCTGGTAAAGACTAGCGCAATGAATTTAGTCCAAAAAATAATGTTGAAATCGCAGGATAATTTGACTTAAAATGAATTCTTCAAAAAGAATTGAATTATTGATCTCCCCTGCCTTTGTAGTCGTGTTATTATTGATGTTCCCAACCGGTTGTATCTCGCTGAAGGCAATGAATGATACGCTTCAGTCAGAAATAGATGATGCCCTGGAAAGGGGATTGGATGGAATCATAGTCTATGTGGACCAGGATGGGGATACGGCACAGTTCGCTGCTGGATGGAAGAACAGGGAAAATAAAGTCCCGGCCGACCCGCAGGCCCTGTTCAAGATTGCAAGTATCAGCATACTGGAGAACTTCCCGGTTATTTAAGCATTGCACGGTATTATATGGATATAGATGCTGTTGTGATCCTGATCATCAACACCAGTTGTAGGAGCTCTTGGTCAAAAACTGTATCCGTCTATCGAAGAATCATCAGAATTCTGGAAAGGAAAAATTAGTAATCTCAATGATATCGCCCACCAAATCAAGGTTAGATATTTCAATCATCTTGTCTACTAAAGAAAGCCCCGAGCACAAAGTGCTTCGGGCTTTCTTTGGTAAAGCACCCCCATAATGGTACTCGCGAGGCTGAAAGCCGAGCAACACTGCCCTCGCTACAACCAGAAACCCGGTGCGAAATCGCACCGGATTTTATTTTGATGATCATAAATAAAAATTTTCCAACCAATATTTGAACAATGGATCATTGAAGTTTATCGTCCTCCCTACTATGTCAAGGATTTCTTTATCATGCAGGCTTCTTTTTACCTTCAGAGCATTTGCTGATGTTCCCAGATTATATTCATTTAAAACCTCCTGGGATGTAAGCTTCTCTTCATTATTGATGATTGCATGTAAAAAATTAATCTGTCTTGTTGTGAGATCATCGGTAAGGATCTGGAATAGCAAACTAAGCTGCATTACCAGGTCTTCAAAAGCAAGTTGAACAGTATCCCCTTCACATATACCCTCTGTCCTCAACCATACTTGTTGTGACAACTGCTGTACATAGTAAGGGTGATTTTCACAAAGTCTGGCAATGTTTTTAGCTGCCGTATGATTTATGCTTTTACCAGTTCCCTTAAAACGCTTAGTAATAAAAGTTATCCACTCCTCTTCTTTGATTTTTTCCAGGAAAATTAAATCCCCAAATTTATAGAAGGGCATTGAAGGTGAACTGAATACTTCCATGAGCATATGTCGTTTACTGCCATATAAACAGTATGATACATGCTGATGCAATTGCCAGTGAGATCTGAGTTTTCTTTGAAACCCAAGTGGGTCTTCGAATTCTGCAATATTCTGAAATTCATCTATACACAAGACAAGTTTCTTCTTTGCCTTGATTGCAATTTTTTCAGCAAGGTCAAGTATATCATCCGGATCTTTTTTACCTGCTCCCAATCCATTGATAGTTTTAGCTCTGTACCCGGATCCGGGCTGAAACTAAGATTCGGAATAAATCTTCCCAAAAAACTCTTTGCATTTTCAAGTATACTCTCAATTCTTGATGCTGAAGCCTGAAGTACTTTTGTTGCAATTAACTTGTAGAATTGTTCCTCGGAACGGATATTGTGCAGGTCCATTATACAAATGATGATATCCTTGGATTTTCTCCTTACTTGTTTGGTCACCTTAAGTACAAGGGAGGATTTTCCCCATCTTCTCGGAGAAATGAGAATTGTATTAATTGATGATTCGAAATTTGAAACCAATCTCCTGGATTCAAGTATTCTATTTGTAAAATCATCATCGTGTACCAGTTTACCAAATGTGAAAGGAACTTCCATTTTAAGTCTTTCTTTCAAGTTTACAATAATAAAAATTACTTACCAAAAGGTAAGTTACCATAAGGTAAGTTACTTTATAGGAAAGTATTAGTGATGGCTTGGATGCCTCCCATCAATTCAAGGTTAGATATTTGGCTTCGCCGAGCTAAAGGTTCAAACATATGGTCTACTAAAGAAAGCCCAGTGTACTAAGTGCAACGGGTTTTTCTTTGTTAAGCACCCCCATGAGGAACGCGAGCGAAGCGAGCAATTCTCATGATAATGAACTCACCCCCTTCTCCATTTTTTCACCCTGATTCCTTTGATCACATAAATTTAATTGACTCGCATTTCATTTATTCTGAACTTCGTTAATTCATAAAACAAACATGAGAAACTGACATGAAAACACTTTTTCTTGCTTATTTGATTGTAGAATCTATTTTCGGTATAGGTTTCCTGTTCGCTCCTGACTTATTAATGGGTCCGATGGGTGTGACTCTTGATGAGACATCAACAACCTTTGCACGGTTGCTGGGCACTTTGATTCTAAGTTTCCCCGTTTTGCTTTTCTTCGCACGCAAATCGTCAGGCACTGAATTTAAAAGAGGGGTGATTTATTCTATCTTTACTTACCTCCTCCTGAGTACAATTCTTCTTCTGATTACTCAATTAAACGGGTTGATGAATAATATGGGATGGGGCATCGTAATTTTGCACCTGGTATTTATGATCTGGTTTGGTTATTACCTGATCAAACCGGGAGAGAGTCGATGATAAGATCTCTTCCAGCTTCATAATTCTATCAATATCCTTTATTAAATCAAGGTTAGATATTTCAATCACCTTGTCTACTAAGTAGGATAACCCACCGTTTTCGGTGGGTTTTTCTTTTTTATCTCCTTCTGTATCCCCTATAAACAAACGCTTTTCTCTAAATAGAAGATTAACTTTTGATGTTAGATATTGGCGTTTTTTAATGTCTATACGAATTCCCTCCGGAAATACCAGTTTTTGTATCCTTTGTTTTTGTTCTAATGTTCCGGATGTCCAGTATTTACTGACATTCTGTGAAAGATATCTTTCAGCAGACTCTCAGTTAAATTAATTACCAGTTGATTGATCAGCTAAAACAATACTGTCGATTGTTACTACCTGGCTATCTGCTTTTACTGTAAGTCCAGTAAAAGTATTTGCATCCTTGATTGATTCACTGAGCATAACATGTATTTGTTTGGGATTAGCTTCGGCTACTGAGGCATGCACAAATTCAGGCACGCCATATTTAAGTGAAGATTTCTTACAAAAATTCCAGATTTCCTGGCTTGAAAATATCCCGTTGGGATCATCGGAATACCAGTGTCCGATTTTCAGGTAAGTCTACATCATTTTCCAATGAACCAAATCCTTGCTGTGATATATCGGCAATCCCGGATAAAACTCGAAAGTGGAGGTCACCAAATAAAAATCATCACCAACCCTGCAAATGCTTGGATCGGGGTTCATGCCCGTAATGACCGGGTTTTTATAGGTTCTTTGCCCGATGGCACTACCAAAGGAAACCACCAAAAAAATCGTTGCTGCGAATGACAAAAAAGCAGGCTTAAGTTTCAAAGTTAACTCACCGATTTTATATAATCTCTTCATTTAAATAGTTTTTTCAAACATATTTTGTTAGTGCCAATGGTTTATTTTTTAAGTACCATTTTTCTCGTAGTTAAACTATTACCAACCTTCAATTGATAGAAGTACAATCCTTCAGGCAATAAACTTCCGCTGAAATCAACCTGATGTGTCCCTGAAGGCAACTCACTGTTGATTAAGGTGGAGACTTTCCTTCCTGTTTGGTCATATACATCCAATACAACCAAAGCGTTTGACGAAGTATGGAACTGAATGGTTGTTGTGGCAGTGAATGGGTTAGGATAATTTATTAGACCCAATTCATTTTCTAGTTCATTTTTTACCAATGTAACATCTGTTGTATCTGTTGTATCTAATGTGTCGCTTTCGCTAAATGCATCAATCATAATAAACTGAACCGACTTGGCAGGCACATCCAATTTAATAGCTTGATCAACAGAAAACGCATTTGCCGGAATCATTTCCAGGGTTTCGCGGGGGCCCCATTGTGTTCCTGTTGGACTTACGCCGTTAACGGATACATACAACGAAAAATCTCCGTTATCGGTACCACCGGTCAGAGAATAATTATAGTACTGGTTTCCGACACCTATCATCAAGGGATCAATTTTAACAACCTGGGCAGTTTTTCCTTTATTTACAATTACAACCCCGGTTTCACCAGAGGCAAATCTGGAAGCATAAGCTAAAATATTAGAGTTGGATGAGTTCGCAGCAATGGCATGATCGCCTGTAAACTTTTGCTGATAATAAGCATAATAAAAAGCAGGACGCGGCTGCCATTTTAAACTGCTGTTATCTCCCAGATAAAACATTCCATCCTCGCCGGTGGCAAGAAGCCACCTTGCCCCCAATCCAAAATTATTCTTAATAAATTCATTAAACAGTACAGTCGCCTGCATGCCATTGATGTATGATCTTCCCATGGTTTCATTTGCAGAATTATAATTCATATTATATTCTGTTATGGCAACAGGCTTGGGAAAAGCATTTTTGTTGGCAATGTCCTGTCGAATAAAGCTGATGTTTTTCTTTGGTTCAGTTGATGCAACCGTCAATAAATTTTCTGCATTTGCATCCTTTCCAAAATAGTTGTGCATCACGTAGAAATCTGCAGCATCGCCAACTTCGCTAAACACTCCTGCATTCCAGGTCTTATCCACCGAATTCCAGCTATTTGTACCATCATAATGCAACACCTGTGCACCAATATATATTGTTGCGCCCACTTCAGTTGCAGCTGCTCTCATCGAATCGGCAAAAACCCTAAAATGTTGGCCATAAAGCTGACCAGTAATGATTTCAGGCTGCCCGTCTTTATTGGTTTCTGTATTAATCTTCCACCCAGCTTCCCATGGACCGGCATTCTCGTTTCCAATTTCCCAAAATTTTGTACGTCCGTTATCGTAACGCACCCATTCAGCGGCTAAATGGGCTGCCTGTGCAACCGGGTTATCGCTCAACCCGTAACGGGCATAGCTATAATTGACCGTTATGAGTCCTTGTGAGCCAGTTTGCTGGCGCAATATGTAATAATTATCCGTTGTAGTGGGCCAGTCATTTTTTCCTGAAATAGCGTAAAATTTTACCCTTTCTCCCGATGAATCGTAAGCAGAGTCAGGTACATCGGAAGGAGCCCCATCCCAGAAAAATATATTAGACCAGCTTCCCCCCGGAAACCGTATTAAAGAAGGGTTTAAGGCCTGAACATTCTCTACAAATGTGGGGCTGCCTGTTATATTTCCAATCCAAACAGCCAGTGCATTCCCAAAAACGTATTTTGATATTTGGCCAAGTGTGTCGGCAGATAAAGTGACCGTTACAGTTGGGGAATTTGTTGTTTTATTTGCAACTTCTGAAGTTGGAATAGTTGCTTCTTTAGGTTCAAAATCATCTAAAAAACAATTTGGGCCTTGTGCAAACAGTGATGTTGCACAAAAGAGTACAATACCCAGGGATACTTTAATTTTAAGTCTAAAGTTTTTCATATACGTTTTATATTTAATGCTTAGCTTTGTGTTATTCCTTTCCAATCATCCGTCCTGAAAGGGACAGCAGGTAATCCTTCAGAGTTTATCAGGTTACATTCAGGATTATCGGCCCAGGCATAGCGCACTGCCACAGGTTCGGCAACTTCATCGGAATAGACAACAACTTCATTGCCTTCAATTACTGCTTTTGCCCAATGAAACTGCTTGTCATTTCCCGCAATTGCAAAACCCGCTACATCTTTTCCATCGCTGGTTGAAAGGCCTGAACCAATTTCAGTAAAGCTGATGCGGATACGATTTCCTTCCTTTTGATATGATCTATACATCGGTCCCAAAATAATAATTCCATCCTGTTTGTATACCATCTTATTGGCAATTTCTTTGCTTGCATCTTTAGCCTGTTGTACCTGCCATTCCATATTCGATTGCCCGGAAGCTATCCAAACATCGCCTATGAGAATTCCACTTAACACTACATCTTCACCTGGTTTTTCTTTTTCACAAATTTTGAGGGTATAGGGGCCACCTGCTTTAAACTCTGGTAAATGAACCATCCATTTCCCTTCCTGATCAGCTTTCGTAGTCGCTTTAGTATTTCCCAGCTCTGCTATTATGGCTGCTCCTGGAGTTGAAATCCCCCAAACCGGTATTTTCAGCTCTCTTTGCAAAACCATGTTATCCCCAAAACCTTGGGCAACTTGATTTGAGCATGAGCTACTGTCTGAAAAAGAATTGCAGCAAGAAACAGAAGCAATATTTTTGCACTAAACCTCATTGTAATTATTCATTTGTTTTTTTAATTATTCAAGCACCATTACAAATCCACCGTTTTCATTCAAGGTAAGATCACAGCTTTTTTGTTCTTTTGTGTTCATTTCTGTTTTTGAAAACAGATCCCCATTTGTACCGTCAGTTGTTTCGGTTCAGCAACTAATGGACAACTTGATTCATAAAGTTAAGAGATAAATTTGAGAATCATTATTCATTTACTCAAGATGAAATCCATCCTTCTTTTAAAGAGGGTTTGCTGTTTGATTTTCCTTCTTCTTTCAAAGACTTCCTGGTCCCTTCCAAAATATACATCTGCCGGAGTTACATTATTCAGTGACTCGTGGTATCTGTGATTGTTGTAGTAATCCACAAATTCAGCGTATAATACCTTTGCCCTTAAATTCGAAAATCTAATTAGCGGCGAAATCGAAATTAAGAATCTTAATGGTCAGTTAATCATTAGAAAGGATATCCGGTCAAACGAAGCACAAATAGATATTTCACGGTATCCGGATGGAATCTATTTTGTAACTGTCAGGTATGCTCGCTGGGTAAAGACTGGGAAGGTGGTGAAGGATGTAGTGAATTTGGCTATTGCTATCAGGTCATTGGACAACTCAAGGTTAGATATTTCAATCACCTTGTCTACCAAGGAAAAGCCTTCCGAACTATCGTTCGGAGGGCTTTTTTTATTGGGGAAAGCGGAAACTTGCTGCCAGGATTTTTCATACGCAATAAAACCATGTATACAATCACATTTTCAATGTACATCAGATTATTTATATTGTACCATTAGACTTAAAAGTAACATAAGAGATATTTTATTGTATATTTACACTCTAAAGTAAAATAAGAATAAATATATTGAACTCTTAAGAGGAATGAAAGAAATTGAAAAATATCGCTCTGGTCATTTTGAGAAAGGTTTCGGTTATAAATTCTTTGTTCCAGAATTGATTAACGATGAATGGTCATGGAGGACTCCTATTATCAATAAGTTGCTGGAGAAGGCAGCAATTAAGCTTGGTGAATTAAACTCCTTTGCCAGATTAGTTCCGAATATTGATTTGTTTATTCTCTTGCATGTAACGAAAGAGGCAGTTGTATCGAGCCGGATTGAGGGAACCCGGACAAATATAGATGAAGCTTTGCTTCCTATCGAAGAGATTAAGCCGGATCGGCAAGATGACTGGTTGGAAGTGAAAAACTATATCACAGCATTAAATAAGGCTATTGTTGAATTACAAAATTTGCCTCTTTCCACCCGTTTACTAAGGAATACGCACAAAGCTTTACTTCAAAGTGTAAGGGGTGAACATAAACTCCCTGGGGAATTCAGAACAAGCCAAAACTGGATTGGTGGTGCATCATTATCAGATGCAGTCTTCATTCCACCTCAGCACCAGATGGTGAACTCATTAATGGGTGACCTGGAGAGTTTTCTGAATAATGATCAGATTGAAGTTCCTGCTTTGGTTAAAATTGCAATTGCCCATTACCAGTTTGAAACTATACATCCCTTTTTGGATGGAAATGGAAGAATTGGCCGATTAATGATTACGCTGTATTTAGTAAATGAAGGTATATTAGAAAAACCCTTGCTCTACCTGTCAGAGTATTTTGAGAAAAACAAAGAGCTGTACTATGATAACCTGACCAGGGTCAGAACGCACAATAACATGCTTCAATGGATCAAGTATTTTCTTGTTGGCATCGAAAAAACAGCCTCGAATGCAGTTGATACGCTTTCAATGGTTATTCAGTTGAAGAATGATCTTGAATCTCAAATCAATTCTGGTTTTGGTCGTAGAAGTAATTCTGGATTGACACTGCTTAATATTTTATTTCAAAGTCCTGTTACAACCATTGATAACGCAGCGAAGAAATGTTCACTAAGCTATAAAGCAGCAAATGATCTGGTAAGGCTTATGCAGGGAAAAAAGATGGTAGAGGAAATGACCGGACAAAGTCGTAACAGGATTTTTATATTTAAACCATATCTGGATATATTTAGTGATTAAAATATCCCAGATATTCTGCAACTTCCATTGCACCCTTCAACAAATCGAAGTTAGATATTTCATCAGTCCCCGCTACCAGAAGAAACCCGGTGTGCGAAAATTCACCGGGTTTTCTTATTAGCCTTTAATTTGTTGAATGCTCTTCCAGGAGATATAATTACCGTTTGAAGTTTTTAAATCCGTATCTCCACCGTATATCACATTCAGGTTTTCAGCTTGTTCTCCTGAAATCTTTTGCCAGTATTTAAGGTTGGTGAAATAGTTGTCATTCATAGTCATCCCTGATTTAATTTCGTAAGGAACAGCTCCTTCTGGTGCATCTATAATTAAATCAATCTCCTGCCTGGTTTTATTTTGCCAGTAATAAAACCTGGGATTTACTCCTTTATGAAGCCTGCTCTTTATCAGATCGGTGATAATGAGGTTTTCAAATAGTGCTCCTTTTGAATGGAAAGTTTTAACCTGGTTCGCTGAATTTATTCCAAGTAAAGAGCAGGCCAGTCCCGTATCATAGAAATACAGTTTTGGCGATTTGATAATTCTTTTATTGAAGTTTTCGTAAAAAGGTTGTAAAAAGAAGATAATGTAGCTTGCCTCAAGGATCGATAACCATGACTTTGCTGTATTCGGTGAGATTCCGGCATCAGTAGCTAAAGAATTCAGATTAACAACCTGCCCTGTTCTACCAGCACAAAGCTGAAGAAAATTCGAAAAACTGGATAGGTTCTCAATATTTTTTATCTGCCTTACATCTCTTTCTATATATGTGCTAATATATGATGGATAAAAGAATTCCGGATCGATTTTCCGATCATAAATACCCGGATACATTCCCGTGAATAACAATTGCTCATAGGTATCCGGAACCAGGTTATTATTATGTAATTCAGAAATGCTGAATGGTAATAGTTTTAAAATGGCTGCACGACCTGCCAGAGTTTGCGATATGCTTTCAAGTAGCAGGAAATTTTGCGAGCCTGATAACACAAAATGTGTGTCTTTATTTCCATCGACAATACCCTGTATATATGAGAAAAGTTCAGGTGTTCGCTGAATTTCATCCAATACAGCTCCTTCGGGAAAATTATTTAAAAATCCGCGTGGATCTTTTAATGCTTCATTTCTAATATCAATATCTTCAAGACTGGCATAGGGGAGATCTGTATATATCGATTTGAGCAAAGTTGTTTTACCGCTTTGTCTCGGGCCAGTCAGGGTAATTACAGGGAACTGCTTCCTTAATTGAATGACTACTTTTGATAATTCTCTGGGTATCATATTGTAAAAGTAGTTAAAAATGGACAAATCCGCAATCAAAATGAATATATGTCCAATACATATACTTCGTATTATGATAATTATTCCCAAATAGTATTCAGAGAATTTATAACTATTTTTTTAGTTGTTTAACTAATTATTTAGTTTACCTTTAGAGAAACGTATACAATGAATACAATTTTTAGGATTATCTGCCTGACCTTATTTATATGTTCAATTCCCAGAGTTAGCTGTTCAGCTGCTGATTTAGAATATGGCCCTTATAAAGTCGGTTTTGAGAGCTATAAAACATATGACGACGCTAGACCCTATTTATTGGGTGGGGATACAATCTCCAGACCCCTGCTTATTCACTTCTGGTACCCATCACAGCAAGAGATGAAAGCCCCAACTTTAAATTTTAAAAAGTATATAGATTTAATTGCGATGCGGGAAAATTACGGGATCTCACAGTCCGAAATAGAAAAGAACAGTTTCAATTATATTAATGCCTATTCTGATTTTGCAAAGAGAAGTTTCGGTTTAGATACGAGCGTTCACACCCAGCAGATACTGGATGCTCCTGTTTTTGCCAGAAGCGGGATCCCACTACAAAAAATTGGGCCGGAATTTCCCCTGCTGATTTACGCTCCTTCAAATAGCAAATCATCCGTTCAGAACCATATGATTTGTGAATATTTGGGAAGTCATGGCTTTATGATCCTATCTGTCGCTTCAGCAGGGCCAAATTCCATACAACGAAATAACATTGGGGAAAGCACAATGGCACAGGTGATAGATATGGAGTATATACTTAAGTACTGTGAGGACAGCTTGTATATTAAATACACAAACCTGGGGGTCTTCGGATACAGTAGTGGAGGTTTGGCGACCACCATATTTCAGATGAGGAATGAAAGTGTAGGCGCTGTTTTTACTATGGATGGAGGGCAGGAATACGGAGCATATTCAGTGCTCTATAAGATGGCCGATTTCAATCTTGAGAAGACACATGTACCCTATTGTTCCGTAGTTAATAACTACGAGAACTTCTCCATTTATCCCCTGTATAATTCAGTCCTTACATCTGAAAAATATTTGCTGAAGATGCCCTATTTAGACCACAACGGTTTTATCTCCCACTGGCACTTTTTTGAATCCTGTTCACATGGCTCCATTAAAAGTCCTATTGGTATAAGTTATGATTATATGAGTGAATGTGCCCTGGGATTCTTTAGCAAGTATTTGAAGCCTGCTCCATCCTTATATGAGAATTCCTTTTTTAGTGGACTGGACAAGGAATACATCCGAGCCGTAAGTCAGGATTTTCCATACATCACAATATTATGCAATACACTGTTGGATAATAATTTAGAAGCTGCATCCAGGCTGGTGGATGATCATAAAGCCGAACTCTTTGCAGAAGAGACCCAGATACATATCCTGGCCAGAATGTTTATTGACTCAAAAATAGACCAGGCAATCTGGTTATATATAAACAATATTGAGAACCATCCGGATTCCTGGCAGGCATATTATGATTTAGGCTATGCATATAAGGAAAAAGGAGAAGCACTTCTATCAAAGAATGCCTTGAAAAAGGCTGAGGAATTGAATCCTGGCAATGCAGACATTGCTAAACTTCAGAATGAGGTAAACAACATGGAATGAAGCTGCAGACTGAGCAACATTACCCCCGCTACTCAAAAGCAGAGTAAGAGCGAAGAGTGAGAGCAATGATTTCCACTCTGTTTGTTGATCTCGTAACCACTCGCTTTGGGATCATGTTATTCATACTAAGGAAGAAAATTTCTTTTTTAATTGAGAGATGACCTCATTAATTACCGCTTCCACTTCGGAAATCGAAATGCCTTTAATATGAGCGATTTCTTTAGCTGTCATTTGTTCTAAAAGGTATAAGTCTATGATCGTTCTTTTCAAAACCGGAAGTTTTATCAGTTCTTTCTCTATCATGGCATGAAGTTCTTTCTCATTCATTTTCAGAATCAGTTGATCCAGAAGATAATGCTCGTCATCTTCATATCCTAATTGATTTAAAGAGTATAAATGGTAAGGTGCTTCATATTCATCCAATTCTTCCATTGCAACAATATCATAATCAGCGTCAATGGTGTATTCTTCTTCCATTGATTGATACTCCTTTTCTAAAATATTTTCTATGCTATCGAAATGTTCATTTTCAAATTCCATTTCCTGAAATTTTTCAGCTAAATATTCATCGACAATTTTATGTAACCAAACTAAAATTTCGTCCTCACCAGTTGGAATTTCTTCCAGACGTTCATACACAATAAGATATATCTCATCGAGCAATTCCTGTGTTTTAAACATCCCTTTTTTAATCGAGGAGGTCATTTCGGCAGTTTTCAGCCGTCGATACGTATATTTTGCAATGTCATTAAGCAGTAACTTAAGTATATCTTTTAACAGATCATCTGAATTTTCATTTTTAAGTTCGATTAATTCCGGTAAGTTTTCGCTGAAAGATTTGATGCGTTTGTCTTTCGCATGCTTTGAATGTTCATTCCGTTGCTTATACAACCGCTTATTCAAAGCCGGTTTCAGCCGGTCGAACAAAGCGTAAATAATGGATTCTATGTTGTCGCCGGATTGTTTTACTATTAATGTGTTATGCTTTAACCTGATAGTAGCTGTTATGATGTACTTATCCTTTGCAACACTGTTAAAATGAAGGTTCAGAACCAATTCTTTTGGATAAGCTGAACTATAGTGATCAAGATGGCTTACCTGCTTTTCAATTAAATTCTTACAGTGAATACGTACATCATTCTGTTTTATGATGCTGTCATTATAAATTTTATACTTCATGGCTATGTATTTTTGGTTACTAAAAAAGTTCCGATTTAATTATACTTCATTAAAAAAAGTCTTCTCAGTGTTTTACAGCTTAATTCAATAAAGACAACAAAAGAGTGAAGTAGAATTTTATTGTCTGCCATTCATTTATCAAACAATATACCATAATGATATATTTTATATTCCTGAAAAATAGTCCGGATTTTCAAGCCAAAATGTCATTATAACATCCTCAAAAAGAACGAATTAAATTGATTGCCCGGTTAACCTTTTTTAACACTCCATAATAAAACCAGTGCTGTTCTGGCATTCATGAGTTAGGAAGCTTTTGGGCCCTCCAATATGGTATATCTTTTGAGGAAAGATATCTGCTCGTGAAAATTATTCTATATAAAAAGAAGATGTCAAAGCAAAAAATGGAAGATTCAGTAAAACAAAATAATATCTATAATTAATTAGCAGAATAAAATGTTCTGCATAATATTTTAACCAATCTGCCATTGACAGATATAAAAAATTTGAAGCCATGAAAAAAACAATGTTATTATTATTATTTCTGGCAGTTGCATTTGCCGGATGTAATAAAAAGGAAACAAAAGGTACTGCAGTTTCATCAGCAGACTCATTAAAAGTACCTGTAAGTAACTATTTAAGCGATCAACAATTACAAGTTCAGGTTGATCAGGAGATAAATGATCTGCTTTCATTGGCAAATGATGAGAGAATTTCAGATGCCAATGAAATAATCAACCTCTCACAACATGCTGTTCAGAATATTCTGGATAGCACCTACACAAAGGCCATTGAAACCTTGGAAGAAGCAATTGGCAAAGCGGAAGTTTTAACAACCTCCAGACCAGACCTTAGTTTGATCCCACTTGATGTTCAGATAACTTCCCGTGATCTGGTAGCGAATATTGATGCAGTGAAGGGAATAGAGAAAGAAGCTGAACATCTTATGAATATGGGTTATTTACAGTCCGCACGCCATCTCTTAACTGGCCTGGCCAGTGAACTTGAAATTACAACTCCGATGCTTCCTATGGAAACTTACCCCGATGCTCTCTCCCTGGCAGCCAAAGCCCTGAACAATAATAATCCGGATGAAGCATTAATACTTCTAAATACAGCTTTAAATACTGTGTTTGTAGAAACTTATTATATCCCTTTGCCACTAATCAGGGCCGAGAGAATGCTGTCAGAAATGTCAACTCTAATGGAAAAGGGAGGTAAAACCAAAGAAGTACAGATACTTATGGAAAACGCAGAATATCAAATTCATTTTGCAGAGGCTCTTGGGTATGGAAAAAAAGACAAAGAATTTGAAGAGCTTTATTCGTCTATAAAGCAAATTAAACAGGAACTGGGTAAAGAAAGTAAAGGAGATTCGGCCGGACTGACTAAAAAACTGACTGAAAAACTTAAAACATTTAAAGAAAGAATCTCAAAACCAAAAGAATAATTGATTTAAGAGGAGACTGAATAGTCCTGGGGTAGCCGTGAAATAACTTCCGGCTACTTTTTTTTTGTGTCAATAACCCTGCTCCACATAGCCAAAGTTGTTGGCGGCAAACCAGATCGACGTTAAAGCTTTGATTAACATACTGAAGAAGTAGTGCAGATATTTATCGGCAACTTTTTTACATTTTGAATTTCTATTATTTATAAAGAAATCCTAAGTTTATTGATAAAATGAACGCCAAATTATTTATATCCTTGGAAGAAATTTATATCCTTGGAAGAACATAGTCATGACAAATGATAGCGGAAAAATACAAAAGACCAAACTACAACAGCTAATCCGGTTCATCAGAAGATCGGATACCGCTTTTCTGCTCATCTTTTCAGTAATTACAGGTGCTGGAGCTGGCTATGGAGCCGTAATCTTCCGCTGGCTGATTCATCTTTTAACCCACGTGTTTTTTGACGGAGGTAAATCGGTATTTTCATTCCTCGGCGGATACTATGTTTTGATTATACCTGCTTTCGGAGGATTGTTGGTGGGACTTATAACACATTTCCTTGCCCCTGAGACAAAGGGTCACGGTGTCCCTGAGGTGATGCTTGCAATTGATAAAGACGGAGGCAGAATACGTTTTAGAGTAGCACTGATTAAAGCGATCGTTTCTTCACTAAGTATTGGGTCCGGTGGATCAGTTGGGCGTGAAGGTCCTATCGTTCAGATAGGCAGCTCTCTGGGATCATCCATGGGACAGATATTTAACCTTCCGAAAGAAAAGATCAAGATCCTGGTAGCTTGTGGTGCTGGTGGAGGAATTGCCGCAACTTTCAATGCACCTCTGGCAGGCATATTCTTTGCTCTTGAAGTGATCCTGAGGGATTATTCACCGCGCCACATTTCTTCCATTGTACTCTCCTCGGTAATTGCCACAGTAGTAGCGAGGAGCTACCTGGGGAATAATCCGGCTTTTGATATTCCAGTCTACCAGATGAACAGCGCATGGGAGATCTTGTTCTATATGGCGTTTGGATTACTTGCAGCAGGTGCGGGATTTCTCTTTATCCGGATGCTATATCGTACGGAGGATCTTTTTAATAAACTGCCATTGCCTCAATATATCTATCCTGCCCTTGGAGGATTAATGGTGGGGGTCATCGGATTATGGTATCCACAGATTTTTGGTGTCGGATACAAGACGATTGAACTGGCACTTTACGGCAATATTACCACAGTCCTGGCCATTGTGTTGTTATTTGCCAAACTGATTGCTACTTCGCTGACCATTGGATCGGGTGGTTCAGGCGGTGTGTTTGCTCCGTCATTATTCATTGGAGCAATGCTTGGAGTGGCTTTCAGCAAGCTTACTCTTATACTTTTACCGGATACAGGTATCGAGCCGGGAGCATGTGCGCTCATAGGAATGGCCGCTGTCTTTGCTGCCGCTGCTAATGCTCCCATATCTGCTATACTGTTCCTTTTTGAACTTACCGGGGATTACAAGATCATACTTCCCCTCATGGCTGCAGTAATTATGGCTTATCTGGTTATTCGCGGATTAACATCAGAATCTATTTATACACTCAAGCTTGTCCGCAGAGGCTTCGGAATGAAAAATCGAAAACGTTCTGATTTACTGGACTATATCATTGTGGAAGAGGCGATGTCGCGCAACGTGATTACAGTTAGCAATGATCAGTTTGTGGAAAAAGCCGGTTTGATGATTAAAAATACACGACACAGGGGCTTCCCTGTGGTTGATCAAAACAACAAGTTATGTGGAATTATTACTCATAAAGATATCAATAAAGCTATTGCAGAAGGCAAGGGAAAACAGCCTATTAGTGAGGTAATGAGCAAGGATGTGGTATGCTGTAACCCCGATGAAAACCTGCATCAGGTTTTGGAAACACTGGGGACAAGAAATATTGGAAGATTACCGGTGGTGGATCCTAAATATCCTGGCATAATAGTGGGTATCATCACCAGGAAGAATATTATTTCAGCAATCCATGATGTAATCAGTAAATAACACTGCAGAGCTTTGAGAATATCCCTTTGTATTAATCTTACCGAGGCAATGTCCCTGGTTTCTATATAGTTGTTGACCACTTCAGGCATTCCTCCCAGGTACAGATATAATTTCAGATGATTAATCATTTTGTGGTAAATTGCTTCCGGGAATGGCCTGATATCTTCTATTTTATTAAGTTCTTTAAGGAATAGATCTTCCCCTGCTGCCAAAAGATATTCTGAAAAAGTCATCGGTACAATGAAAGAAAACTGACCTTACCCACTGGAAAACTGGTGTCTTTACCGATGCTTACACCAAGCAGTGAGCCAGCAGCTACTAGATCATATTTTACATCGCCCTCCTGGAAATATTTTAAGCTGGTTAAACGGATGGTACTGCTTGTATTTCATCAAAAAAAATAAGACTGGTTTCGGACTCTATTTTTCGCCCAATGTAAAGGCTTAAAATATTTGTTTTTATCTTAGAATTGGCCGAGCTAAAGGTTCAAACATATAGTTTGCTACTAAAGGAAAGCTATTGTGATTGAGATAATTGCAAGACCATTTTTATTTAGGTGCGGTGATTGGTGTGGTAATTCACGAATAAACCTTATCTGACACCTTTCTTACGGGAACTTCGTTTCATTCGTACCTCAGGGCTTCCACCGGGTTCATAGTAGCAGCACGCCAGCTTTCCCGGCTAACCGTCATGATGGCAATTACAAGTGCCGTTATTCCGGCCAGGGCAAAAATCCACCAGTTTATTGTGATCCTGTAGGCAAAGTTATCAAGCCATCTGTTCATGAGGTACCAGGCTAACGGAATTGAGATAACAGATGCAATGGAAATCCATCTTAAAAAGCTTATATTCAACATGGTTATTACTTCAATTATTCTTGCACCGTTTACTTTGCGTATGCCGATTTCTTTTATTTTCTGATTGGCGATGAAGGAAATCAATCCGTAAAGGCCAAGTGAAGCAATAAATATGGCAATGATTGCGAACAACTGAATAAGTTTGAATGTGTTGATTTCACCATTGTAGAAATTGGCAATTTGCCTGTCCAAAAATCTGTATTCAAAAATATCTTTCGGGAATATCTTAATCCACTCTTTTTCCACCTTTCCTATCGTAGTGCTGTATCCGGCAAGTTTAACCGCAGCCGGATTGATCTTTATAGCCATTTCCTTAATGTTAAAGGCTAGATTACTTAAAATGACGTAATCCATTTTCTGTTGAAGTGATTGGGCATGAAAATCTTCAACAACGCCTGTTATGGTAAATTCAAAATTTTCCTTCCCATATTTGAACATTTCACCCACCGCTCCATTCGGATCATCAAACCCGAGGAGTTCAGTTACTTTTCTGTTTACGATGGCTTCGCCCGTGTTCTTCACCTCACTGATGTTTTTACCGGCAATTAATTTGAGTTCATACAGATCGAGGTAATTCTCATCGACCGTTTTCAAATTGCCGTTATATACATCCTTCTCCAGTGTAGGATAATTGATTGAATTGCCTACTCTCCAGTCGGCCATCGGACTCCGGGTTTCGTAACTCACTTTTTCTATGTCAGGATTGTTTAAAAGCTCGGATTTTAAAACGGCAAGCTTATCTGTGGATGCATCGGGTAACGGAACAACCAGGATCGCATCTTTATTAAATCCCAGGTCAGAGTTCAAAAAATACCTGATTTGTTTATGCATAACGAGAGTTCCGGTAATTAATACCAGCGAAATCGCAAACTGGAAAATGACCAATGTACGTCTGAGCGATCCTGAATTCGAACTGTTATTTACAGGCAGTTCGTTTTTTAAGTTGCCCACAGGATTCATCCGAGCCATGACAAAGGACGGATAGAGGCCGGAAATGAAACCGATTGAAAGAGCTGAAAGGATCAGGAAGATGATGGTGCCGGGATTTCTCCCTATTTCAAGGTTTAACTGGTAGCCAAGTATATCATCAAGATAGTTGAATAAAAAATGGGCAATGAGTACACCGATGAATGCAGCCACACTGGAGATCAATATGGTCTCCCCCATAAATTGTGAGACCAGTTGGAATTTACTCACCCCGGCAATTTTCCGTACGCCAATTTCTTTGAATCTTCTGGATGACTGAGCCGTGGATAAATTGATAAAATTAACAGAACCCAACAGTATAATAAATAACCCGATAAAGCCTAACAGATATAACGACCTTTTAGGAACCTGGCGTTCGCTGTAATTGTCAACCATCCCGAAATGAAGTTCAGATAGGGGCTGTAATAGATATTTTTGATTCACTGGTGAATCAGGACCGATGTATTTCGTTAGAAAGGGAACGAGTTGATTTTCAAAATCCGCCCGAGAGACTTTACCGGGTATTTGCAAATAACAATTGGTGGCAGAATTATATTCATGCCAGTCAATTCCATTTTTAAAATAGGGGTTTGAAGCCGTCTGACTTTTGTAGTCGGCGATCAATGTAAAAGGCAGATCTGTATTTTCAGGTGTGTCGGCTATTACACCGGTAACCGTGAACGATTTCTTGTTATTGATATTGATGGATCTGTCCAGTGCATCACTTACATTTCCGGGAACTAAATTGAAATATTTCTGGGCCAGTGAAGAGGTGATCACAACGCTTCCTTCATTTGATAATGCATTTTGGGGATTTCCTGCCTGAAAGTCGAAATCGAATATCTCGAAGAGCTCAGGTTCGGCGTAACCCAACCCCTCATTTTCAAGGTACCTGTCAATGGTTCCCTTGTTGTTTTCAATAATAACCTGACCTTTCTTGGCGTAAAAGGTCATTACTGCGTTCACTCCGGGAAAATCATTCCGGATGGCTTCGCCAAGCGGATGCACCTGACCCTCCGCATACACTATTCCTTCCTCCGGGAGCTCTATCCGGTTTATCAATCGATAGATAGTTGAATAGTTTTTGTGGTACCTGTCAAAATCCGTTTCGTAACTGATGATTTTATAAATGACCAATCCACAGGCGATACCTATAGCCAGTCCGGCTATGTTTATGGTTGTATAAATCTTATGCCTGGTCAACCGCCGCCAGGTAGATCTGAAGAAATTTTTTATCATCATTGGGATTGTATTAAACTAATTCTTTATTCTCAATTTATGACTCACATCTCTCGATTCCCAGTTCCATTTTGTTATAAAACTATGCCCCTATAAGACGATGGCATTTATGAGTTGTTACATTCATTACATTCCTTTGTTTTTGGATTGATAAGTTAGTGTCCTAAGGAGTTGTCTGGGTAGAGTGGTATAGCCCAACAAAATGGTACTAGCGAAGCCGGAGGTTGAGCAACACGAACACCGAAGAAACTAACGTCCTCGACCGATTCTCCCCGATATCCTCAGGATCAAACTCGATATTGAAGAAATCAAGAAACGACTTCAGCAATATCCTTCACCAAATTGAGGTTAGATATTTGGCATCTCCGAGCTAAAGGTTCAAACCTCTTGTCTACTACCAGAAGCCCGGTGCGTTTCCGCACCGGGCTTTTTATTTATTCCTTTTCCGGTCCTTAGCTTTGCGAAACAGGATAGGACGACTTCTATGTTGCCACCAGTGTTTGTTATCAGTTTCAAGGTAGTCCTCGCAATCCAATTCACTGATCACGCTTTCAGGGATTTCAAAGGAGAGCTGTTTCGAATACTTATACAGGGGATCCCGGAATATTTTCTGTGTATACCTGGCCCAAATAGGTAAAGCAGCCGATGCGCCCTGTCCATAACCCCCATATTCGAATCTTACTCTAGGGTGATCTCCTCCGACCCATATGCCGGTGATCAACACCGGCGTAAACCCAATAAACCATCCATCTGTATTGTTTTGTGTCGTTCCGGTTTTTCCGGCGATCTCATTATCAAATCCATAGACTGTACGTAAGGATGAAGCAGTCCCATTATCCACTACGCTTTTCATCATTTCCGTCATGAGAAGGGCCTGATGAGCATCAATAACCGGATCAGATTTGAAGGTCTTGTTTTCAAATATGACATTCCCAAATTTGTCTTCAATTTGCTTCAAGAATATGGGCTCAACCACGCTTCCTTCATTCAGAAAAATACTGTATGCCTGAACCATTTCTTTCAGCGAAACATCCCCTGTTCCCAGCGCCAGGGAAAGTACTTCCGGTAACTCTCCCGTGATCCCTAACTGTTTTGAAAATTGGATTACTTCATCGATTCCGGTTTCTTCCAATAATTTTACACTGATCGTATTTACTGAATGAGTAAGGGCACCTTTCATTGAGTAATATCCCCCATACCCTCCGCTTGAATTTTTTGGTGTCCAGTTATTATATTCCTCATAGACCACTGAGTCGTTTTGAATATATGAACAGGGATCATGTCCGTTCTTTAGCGCTGCGGCATATATTATTGGTTTAAAAGTTGAGCCCGCCTGCCTCTTTGAAGTTACGTGGTCATATTTAAAATATTCTGAATTGATTCCTCCAACCCAAGCCCTCACATAACCGGTTTTAGCTTCCACAGATAGCAATCCTGCATGTAGAAACTTGGCGTAATGGGCCACCGAATCATAGACAGACATTTCGGTCTCTTTCATACCCTGCCAGGTAAAAACCTCCATCTTTTTAGGGACTTTCAGCGAATCAATAATCGCAGCCCTGGAGATGCCTCTTTTTCTCATGCTCCTGAATGACCGGGTATTTTCGAGATCATCAAGAATAAAAGGATTGTTATTCCCCAATGGGGATTTGTTTTTCCATTGTCGGTCAAAGATGCTTTGAAGATGAGCCATATGGTCCTTCACGGCCTGCTCGGCATATTTCTGCAAATCCGCATTTATGGTGGTGTGGATCTTTAGACCGTCCGTATAAATATTATAATGTGTACCGTCGTCTTTTGGATTATTTTTCGCCCAGTCGAGTAATACCAACCGCAGTTGTTCCCTGAAATAAGGAGCCAGTCCTTCATTGTGTGAATGATTGACATAGTCGAGTGTAAGAGGCAGTGTACAAAGGGAATCCAAACTTTCCTTATCCAGATAGTTATACGTATGCATTTGAGAAAGAACCAGGTTCCTTCTTGATATTGATCTTTCGGGGTATAGCCTGGGATTGTAATGATATGTTGCTTTTAACAGGCCAACCAGTAGAGCCGATTCTTCAATCTTTAGATCCTGGGGCAGTTTGTTGAAAAACCTTTTGGCTGCAGTTTCTATTCCATAGGTGTTTTCTCCAAATGAAACAGTATTCAGATAGAGCTCAAGGATCTCATTTTTTGAATATGCTTTATGGAGTCGCACACCGATGATCATTTCCCTGTATTTATTCACCGGCATTGTTAAAACAAAATGTCGCTTTCGGGGGTAAAGATTTTTAGCCAGTTGCTGATGAATAGTACTTCCTCCACCTGAACTCCTGTTCTGTAGAAGTATAGATTTAAATAGGACTCTCAAAGAACTCTTCCTGTCTATTCCATTGTGCTTATAAAAACGTACGTCCTCAGTTGCAAGCAAGGCATTGATCAGATGTCCAGGCAAATCTTGAAAACGAACATTGGTTCTATTCTGGAGATAGTATTTTCCAAGGAGTACCTTGTCGCTTGAAAAGACCTCTGAGGATTCGTAATTCTGGATGCTTTGTAATTCTTTGACCGAAGAAATATGACCAAAAACACCTGTATATACCAGGAGAAACAGCGCAGCAAAAAACAATACAACGCCAGCGATCGCTATCGATACATACCGAATATTTTTCTTATAACGCTTCAGAATTTTTAACACCTCTTGAGCTAATTCACTTGCTTACCTCCTGCGGTTTTGCTTATCATCTTCCCTGTCCCTGTTGTCCCTGCTCTCTCTGAGAATTTCTTTTTCTGTATCCAGTCTTTCTCTTAATTCCGGAACGAAGATCGAATTCGGGTAGGGATTGTTATTAAGAAGATCTTCAAGATTCTCAATCCTTTTTTCCAGATCTTCTTCCTCCAATTTACGTTTGGCTATCAAAGCAAAAGCCAGATCAATAGTGTTATAGGTAATAAAATCTTCTTTTATCCAGCCAACCCTTTCCTTCTTTTCATTCACCACCTTTATCCAATTGTCCCACTCTTCAATGACAGCGACAATTTCCATGGCATCTATTCTTTTATCAGTAATGGTTAGGAGGTCTGGTCGCATATATAAGGGAACTTCACTGATGATAACAGCTGGTTTAGCATTTAAAACACTTGCGAAGTCATATACCCATACTATGGAAGAATCCGACAATCTGGCCTTGAGAAATTTCGTATTGTTATAGGAAGAGTCAATGGCAAAAGTATCAAGGTATAAAAAACTTTCTCCCAGGCTTAGCAGGGTAGCTGAAGATGCTGCCCTGCGTGGTTCGCTGCGGGTTGATATTCTATCCCAAACACTTACACCAATAATCTTCTGGTGATTTGATTGAGTATGTTCCGGTTTTTCCGGAGTACTAGTATTACAGGCAGTAATTATCATTAAGAGTATTATACCCAGTAGAAATGTGTGTTTTCTCTTCATTCTATTTTAAAAAGCAAAATAACCATTGAATAACAATTCAGCTATCAAGATATTATTATAATCTCATATTTTTTGAAACTTTCAATTAATCATCAGGAAAATCAACCACTTTACCCTGGGGGCGGTTTTATTCCTGGGAAGTTGTAATGATGATGAGGAACCCGGTTATTCATACGAAATTCCACCCAAAACCAACGAC
>Ga0315535_1000506_pt1 | contig 27544 bp, 21 predicted proteins | sample SalMarSW160220MG_2_FD_203092 | JGI IMG/M metagenome (GOLD analysis project Ga0315535, IMG submission 203092) | Salt marsh sediment microbial communities from the Plum Island Ecosystem LTER, Massachusetts, United States - Salt Marsh Sediment SW1602-20 ... | reverse complement strand
CGAGGTAGATTTGAAAAGACATAATGGTAGTACAGTCTACTTGATGCCCGGATGGCGGAATTGGTAGACGCGCTGGACTTAAAATCCAGTGGCCAGTAATGGCCGTGCCGGTTCGATTCCGGCTCCGGGTACAAAGCCTCCCTTTTTCGGGGGGCTTTTTCTATTCATTTGCCCATGATGTAATTCTTCCAAAATCATATTAACTTCATGGTCAGCAAAGGCCCATTCATGTATAAAAAAATAAAAAAGCTGCTATGGAGACCTCCTGCAGAATGGATGAGAATATCCACCATAGATATGCATACGGGAGGAGAACCTCTGCGGATCCTGGTGGACGGATATCCTGAAATTAAAGGGACCACCATCCTGGAAAAGCGCAGGTATTTCAGGGATCACCTGGATTACATTCGCAAGGGAGTGATGTGGGAACCCAGAGGGCATGCAGACATGTATGGTGCAGTAATTACAGAACCATGTTCGGCTCATGCGGATTTTGGAACCTTTTTTCTTCACAATGATGGCTACAGCACCATGTGTGGTCACGCCATTATCGCGTTAACAAAATTTGCACTTGACACCAGATTGGTCAAAAGAAGGGGTGATTGGGTCACCTTGCGTATCGACGCGCCTCCCGGGCTGATTGAGGCCAGGGGGCGAAGAGAAAATGGCATGGTTAAGTATGTTACATTCACCAATGTTCCTTCCTTTGTGCTGTGTCGGGATCAACAGATCCAGATGCCAGGCCTGGGAAGGGTAAAATATGATGTGGCTTTCGGCGGAGCGTTTTATGCCATTGTAGATGCCGGTAAACTGGGACTTTCGCTTGAGATGTCAGAATATGCAAAGCTTATCGAGTTGGGCAGACAGATCAAGAAAAGTGTCATGAACAATCAAAAAATTGTCCATCCTTTTGAGGAGGACCTGAGTTTTCTCTATGGAACCATATTTACAGGGGAAGCCCGCCATACCAACAGACACAGCAGGAATGTATGTGTTTTTGCTGATGGGGAGGTAGACCGGTCAGCCACAGGTTCTGGTGTAAGTGCCAGGGCAGCCCTTCTCCATGCGAGAGGGGAGCTGAGAATGGGTGAAAGAATTCTTATTGAAAGCATTCTTGGAACAGTCATGGAGGTGGAAGTATCAGACATAACCACGTTTGGGCCATACAAGGCAATTGTTCCGAAAGTTACAGGAACCGCTTCATTTACAGGCAGTAATCAGTTTTGGTTTGATCCTGAGGATCCCTTGAAAGAGGGATTTATTTTACGTTAAGGAGAGAGAAAAAGACCCGTGATGTTATAGCTGTTCAATAACATGATGTTTTTGTTCAGTTTGATGATCAAAGGCCCTTCTCTCTTTGTAATTTTGAATGTTGTATTTTACTTAAATCCACAATCATGTCGAAATTCACAAAAGAGGATGCCCTGAACTACCACAGTTGCGGCAGACCAGGTAAAATTGAAGTTATACCTACAAAACCCCATTCCACTCAACTTGACCTGTCGCTGGCTTACTCCCCCGGGGTTGCCGAGCCGTGTCTGGCCATCAAAGATGATCCGGAAGAGGCTTACAGATACACAGCGAAGGGCAACCTGGTTGCCGTCATGTCTAACGGAACTGCTGTTCTGGGATTGGGTGATATCGGAGCGCTTCAGGGAAAGCCCGTCATGGAAGGCAAGGGATTGCTGTTTAAAATATTTTCGGATGTGGATGTATTTGACATCGAGATTGACCGTAAAAATGTGGATGAATTTGTTGAGGTGGCCAAAGCCATTGCCCCAACCTTCGGAGGAATCAATCTGGAAGACATCAAGGCTCCGGAGTGTTTCGAAATAGAGGAACAACTCAAGAAAGCACTGGATATTCCTGTATTTCATGATGACCAGCATGGAACAGCTATTATTTCGGCTGCAGGAATGCTTAACGCCGTTGAACTGGTGAATAAGAAAATTGGAGACCTGAAAGTGGTAGTGAATGGTGCTGGAGCCTCGGCCATTTCCTGTGCGAAGCTGTATATAGCTCTTGGAGTGAAACAGAAAAACCTGTTGATGTGTGATTCGAAAGGCGTTTTAAATACCCGCCGGACAGGGCTGAATAAATACAAGCAACAATTTGTCAGGGAGACCGAAGCTGAAACCCTTGGGGATGCCGTGAAAGATGCAGATGTGTTTCTTGGGCTTTCAGTGGCTGACGTGTTAACCGCTGACATGCTGAAGTCCATGAAGCGGGATCCCATTGTTTTTGCCATGGCCAATCCCAACCCCGAGATAGCCTATGAAAAAGCCATCGCTGCTAGGGAGGACCTGATTTTTGCCACCGGCAGATCTGATTATCCCAACCAGATAAACAATGTATTGGGATTTCCCTTTATTTTCAGGGGTGCCCTGGACGTAAGGGCAACCTGTATCAATGAGGAAATGAAATTAGCGGCGGTGTATGCCCTGGCAGAACTGACCAAGGAGGATGTCCCCGAGGTGGTCAATAAAGCATACAAAGTTGAAAACCTCCGGTTTGGAAGGGATTATATCATTCCCAAACCATTGGATCCCAGATTGATTTACCATGTGGCACCGGCTGTAGCAAAAGCTGCAATAGACTCCGGAGTAGCAAGGATTATTATCGAGGACTGGGAAACCTATAAGGAGATTTTGAAAGAACGGATGGGCAACGAAATCCGGCTTATCAATGAGGTCAGGATGAAGGCACAGCAAAATCCAAAAAGGCTGGTGTTTGGCGAAGCCAACAGCTTCAAGATGCTGAAAGCGATTCAGACCATCGTCAACGAGAAGATTGCCCAGCCGGTATTGCTTGGAAACAAAGAGGAAATCATGGAAATGATCCGGGAAAACCACCTGGATCTTGAATCGCTGGAAATCATTGACCAGACAGGCTCCAGTATGATGAAGCTTCGGGAAAAGTATGCGAAAAAACTATTTAAGACAAGGCAGCGCAAGGGATTGACCTACGACGATGCATTGCAACTGATGCTTTTGTCCAACGAATTTGGGATGATGATGGTGGCAGAAGGCGATGCAGACGCCTTCCTGTCGGGATTTTCCAGCAAATACGCCGATGTAATCAGGCCTGCAATCCGGATTGCGGGGACATCCAATTCACACGGGCATATCGCGGGAATGTATATTGTACATACCAAACGGGGACCCTACTTTTTTGCCGATACAACAGTTAATTTACAGCCCGATGTCCGGACACTTGTGGATACAACTTTACTGGTGGCCGAGCAGGTGGAGCATTTCAACATTGAACCTGTTATCGCCGTTGTTTCCTACTCCAATTTCGGAGCCACCAAAGGAGAAAGTTCAATCAGGGCCCGGGATGCAGTAGGGATTCTACATAAAGAGCATCCAAACCTGATCGTGGACGGGGAGATGCAGATGAATTATGCATTAAACACAGAGCTGAGAAAGCAAAAATTCCCGTTCAGCAAACTTGGGGAAAGGAAAGTAAACACCATTGTATTCCCCAATTTGAGCTCTGGCAACATAGCTTATAAAATGATGCAGGAGATCGGAGGAAGCCTGGTAACCGGGCCCATATTACTGGGAATCGGAAAACCCATCCATATACTCCAGATGGAAAGCGATGTAAGGGAGATAGTGGATATGGCTGCCTTTGCGGTTGTGGATGCGCAGTTCAGAGGTTAAATTACTTGTAATCCACCAGGGATTCCATTAATTTCTTCCTGGTAAAGAAAATACGGCTTTTTACTGTTCCGATCTTGAGGTCAAGCTCTTCGGCAATCTCTTTGTATTTAAAACCCTGGGTATGCATCAGGAAAGGGACTTTCAATTCATCCTGAAGTTTGTTGATATGTTTGTTGATCTCTTTTTGCTGCATGGTTGAATCGGGCTTCACAAAAGTTGATTCCTTCGCATTGTTAAGGTAATAGAGATCCTTTGTAGTATCTACTATGGTATTCTGCCTTACAGCCTTACGGTAATTGTTGATGAAAGTGTTTTTCATAATGGTGTAAGCCCAGGCTTCAAAGTTCGTAAACTCGATGAACTTATCCTTTGATGAAAGGGCTTTCAGATACGTTTCCTGTAAAAGATCCTTGGCTTCTTCCCGGTTAGCAGTAAGGCTTAACGCAAACCTTTCCAACCTGTCTTCCATGCTTATCAGCTTATTATTGAAATCCATTGAGGTCATAATCTTTGGCTCTAAAGTTTCTAAATCAGTTAATTGTTTAACAAATATACAATCTAATTAAACAGTTGTCAAATGAAGAAGCTTTTTAAAACTCTGATTTAGGCGCAATTCCAAATAAGGGATTCAACGGAAAACTACATAAATAAAAGAGATAAAGGTATTATAATCCTGTCTGTTCTAAATTACGAAAAAATGAAAAGTTGTTTATCATGTCCCGGGATTTGTTAAACATCCTTTCATGCTGGCGGCACAACAGGCGAAGACTGGCCTACAGTTCAGCAATGTAATCCAGGAGGTTTTGCAGATTGTACAGGCGGATGAGATTGGGGGACAACCCTTCGGTATGTTCTTCAAGGAATGAAGAGAAATAGAGAATCTTTTTATCCGGAAAGGCCCCACCAAGATCTTTCAGATAAACGAGAAAATCAAATCCGGGCTGGGCGGTGGTGGATGATACAAGGATGCAGTTAAAATTCTTTGCAGCACCGGTAGACAAGACATCTGCATACGGAACAGATTGTCCAAGGTAGATCACTTCGTGATTGCCTTCCTTCAACAGGTATTGGGCAAAAAGTAAAGTTATTTCATGCCACTCCCCTTCCGGGAGCAACAGAAGGAACTTCCGGCCCTTGGGATTGAAGGTGTTGGGCAGATTCTCTGTGGCGGCGATGATTTTCTGGCGAATGAGATTGGACACAAAGTGTTCCTGGGCCGGGTTTACATCTCCTGCCTGCCAGAGAATCCCTACTTTATCAAGAAAGGGGTAGAGTACTTCAATGACGGTGGATTTGAACCCAACTTTTAAAATGGATTTGTCGATGATGGATTCAAGTTTATACTCATCCAGATCGATCATGGCAATGATCAGGGAGTCGACGATGGTATCCTGGGAATGGCTGGTCCTGGTTGCCCGGACGATCTCTTCTTTCAGCTCCTGATCATTCAGCCTGGCAATATTTGAGATTTTAATTCCCTGACGGTTCAACACCGCAACGTTGAGAATCTTCTTCAGATCATTGTCGGTATAATACCGGATGTTGGTATTGGTTCTGTGCGGATCAATCAGGTTATAGCGTTTTTCCCAAATCCTGATCGTATGGGCCTTGATCCCGGATAGTTTTTCTAATTCTTTTATCGAATAAACAGCCATATTGTTCCAGTTCTTCTGCGCGGTCTCAGGCAAGTAACAAAGAATATCGGTGTTTTGTTTAGTGGTTGGGCCGATATAATTAAACAATTACTGTTTTTTTATAATCATCAGACCATCCCTGATGGGAAGCAACAGATTCTCAACCCTGGGATCTTCGGTGATCATCCGGTTGAACTTCTGGATGGATGCTGTGGGGGGATCAGCTTCTGTTTTATTCAGGACTTTTCCTCCCCAGAGCACATTATCCACAAGGATAAAACCTCCTGGTTTTACTTTATCAATGATCAAACGATAGTAGGTCGAATACTCTTCCTTATTGGCATCTATAAAAACCAGATCAAAAGGACCTGTAAGCCCCGGCAGGATCTGGATGGCATCTCCGTTGATCAGTTCAATGCTGTCGGCCAGATTTGCTTTCCCGAAGAATTCAGTGGCGGTTTGTCTTAGTTCATCGTTAACCTCCAGGGTAGTTAAGCGTCCTCCGGTTCGAAGGCCTTTGGCCAGACAAATAGCCGAATAACCGGTATATGTTCCTATTTCCAGTATTTGATAAGGGGAAACCAACTTGCTGAACAGGGTGAGAAAGCTCCCCATCACATGACCCGACAGCATGTGTGGGTGAACCTCCTTCAGGTAGGTATGCCTGGCTAATTCTGCCAGGACCGGGTCTTCACCCGAGGAGTGATCCTCCAGGTAACGATCAAGGAATTCAGGGTATTTGAAAAGATCCATTACTCAAAGATCAGCTGATTCAAGGTTTTGATATCGAGGACTTCATTGGCAACATCCCTGATTTGGGTGGCAGTTATTTCATCCAGGTTTCTGCGGATGGTCTCCAGACTGTCCACCCTGTCAAAGATCAGGATGCTCTTCCCTGTGGCAAGCATCAGATGTTCGTAATTTTCCCGGGCGATGGCCAGCTGACCGATCATCTGTTTTTTTGCAAAGTTCAGCCTGGCATCTGGTATTAATTTGGTTCGGAGTTTACTGATCTCGTCCCAGGTTACCTGCATGGATTTCTGAAATTTTTCCGGATCGCAACTAAAATAGATCATCAGGGCTCCGGTATCTGTATAGGGAGCATAATGCGATTCGGCACTGTAAGAGTATCCACGTCTCTCCCTCAGCGCCAGGTTCAGCCTGGAGCTCATCCCCGGTCCTCCAAGAATATTGTTGAGCAGGTAGAGCTGTAAACGTCTGTGATCGGTTAGTTCATATCCTTCGCCAACCAACATACAATGCGTCTGGTGGGTCTCCCTGTTTTCTGTGATTTTCATTCCCGCAGCAGCAACAGGTTTTACCCTTTTCCTTAGCCGGCTTTTCTGGGGAATTTCTCCAAAGTACCTGTCAGCTGCGGCCTTGATATTTTTAAAAGGAATATTCCCCACAAAGGAAAGGACAATTTCGTCGGTGGCATAGTTCTCTGCCAGGAATTTCTCCAATGCACCATTCCTGAATTTCTCCAGCGATTCTTCCGAACCAAGGATATTCCTGCCAATGGAGTGATTGGGAAACAACAGTTCTTCGGCCCTGTCGAAGATCAGCTCGGAAGGTGAATCGTCATAACTCTGTATTTCATTGAGAATCACCTCTGCCTCCCGTTCCCGTTCCTTTTCAGGAAAAGTGGAATGAAGAAAGATATCCTGGATCAACTCCATGGCCCGTTTGTAATCCTGTTTAAGGAAGGAGGCATGAAGCGCTGTTTCTTCTTTGGTGGTGTAGGCATTGACATCCCCGCCCACATCTTCCAGCCTTGAAATGATCTGGTAGGGAGACCGTTTACGGGTTCCCTTGAAAAACATATGTTCCATGAAATGGGCCAGGCCATGTTCTTCAGGGAATTCTTCCCTGGTGCCGGTATGCACAATCAGCCCGAAATGTGCCACTTCCGACTGGTTGGCTCTGTGGATCAGCCTGATGCCGTTCTTAAACCGGTATGTATTTACGGTTGATGTCATGATCGCCACAAAAGTATAAAAACTAAGTCACCCTGCATCAAAATATAGATTTTCAAAAAAATGTGCTAAATTTGCCTCGCTTTTACAGCATCGGTGCCATAGCTCAGTTGGTAGAGCACAGGACTGAAAATCCTGGTGTCCCTGGTTCAATTCCTGGTGGCACCACCGCCAAACCGCGAAAGCCCCTGTTGATCCTCGGATCGGCGGGGGCTTTCCAATTTGTGTTGACGGGAGCGTTGACAGAATCGAATTATTGAGGCTTTACTAAATCAAAAAAAGCTCCTCGAAAACTCTTACCGATTGGGATTTCTGCATCCTTTATTTTAACCATATTGCCTTCTATCAAGTCAATTTTTTCAATGGCAATAATGTAGGATTTGTGAATTCTGTAAAATCTTTCCGATGGTAATTGTTGGTGTATATTTTTTAATGACATTAAGACCAAGGTCATCTCCTTCGGGGAAAAGATTTTTATGTAATCTCCATAAGCTTCAACATAAAGGATATCGTCTAGTTTTATGCGTATTAGTTTTTTTTCGGACTTAACAAAGATGTATTTTTTTGGCAGCTCTTTTATGGGCGTGCTAAATGCAATAGCATCTCTGGCAAGATACTTTTCCTGAGCTTTTTGAACTGCCTTATAAAATCGTTCAAATGAAAAAGGCTTTTTTAAATAATCAATCACCTCATAGTCGTAGCTTTCTAATGCATACTCACGATACGCGGTTGTAATAATTACCAAGGGTGGATTTTTAAGCGTTTTAAGCAACTCCATACCGCTCAAGTTTGGCATATTGATATCCAGAAAAGCCAGATCGGGCTGAAGCTGAAATAATGCATTCATAGCCTCAAATGCACTTTTGCATTTTCCGACTAGCTCTAGAGAAGGAATGTTGATGGCGTATTTCTCTATGATCCTTTGTGAAAGGGGCTCATCATCTACAATTATATACTTTAATCTCATGTGAGATATATTTCCAGTTCGACTTTGTATTTTTCCTCAGTTTTATCGATTTTTAATTTGTGTTGACTCTGATATAAAAGATCCAGCCTTTTCCTGACATTTACTAGTCCTATTCCGTTTTTTCCGTTTGAATCGGCCTCAGTTGGGCTAAAGCTATTTTCAATGCTAAATTGAAGTAAATTCTCTTCCGAGATATCAATCTGAATAGAAACAAAGGCTTTATTGGGCCTTAGATTTACACCATGTTTAAAAGCGTTTTCTATCAAGGGTAAAAAGATCAAAGGGGCAATTTTGCGGGTTCCTAAATTGCCATTCACAACTAAACCAATTGATATCTCATCATCCAGTCTAATTTTCTCAAGTTCAACATAATTGCTTATGAATTCCAACTCCTTTGATAGTAGCACGTATTCATCTTTGCATTCATATAAAGTGTAGCTTAATAAATTTGAGAATCTCAATATCAATTCAGATGTTTTTTCTGATTTATCGAGACTTAAAGCATACACATTATTGAGGGTATTAAACATGAAATGGGGATTAAGTTGTCCTTGCAGTGCAGTTAATTCAGCTGAAAGTTTTTCTTTTTCAATCTGGTTAACTTTCAGTGCCATCTCCTGGTATACTATTCTGTCTCTTAGAAATCTCACAAGGTATTTAATGAACGTGACAATGAGTAAATAGAAAACAATTATTGCAACAGCCGTTGTTATTTCTTCAAAATAGTTTTTATCGATTGGAGATTTCAACATTGAGATTTTAGTGAAGATTTTGAGGAAGGAAAACAATGCAATATTTGCGCAAAATCCAATCGCAAATCTAAGGTATTTTTTTCGGAGTAATAATTTGGGAATCAGAAAGTAAAGATTAATGTACACAGACAAAGCGATGAAAGCATAAACTTCCAACAGTCTGATTATTTTAGAGCCATAGTCTTCTTGTGGTTCGACATATTTAATAGCAAGTATAAAGAATACAATATTAACCGCCCAAAATAATACGTGCAGTGAGTAACGAATGAACCTTTTATTATCTGTGATTGACATTGTACAAATTACTGCATTTTTTACGACCCGAAATATTTAAATCGCCAAAGGGATAGAAATAGCCGATGAAGTGCAGTCTTCTCACGATATGTAGACATCTTCAATAATATCTGTAATTCCTGCAAGTTTATCGGTCCGGTTCCCTCGATGATCGATTATATTTCCTGAATATACGGGGGTTATTCATATTTGCAGAAATCAAGATATTTCCCACAAGCAACCACCTAACTAAAAATAAAACGATGAGGATGAAAGACAAATATATTCCGGATGTTCCTGGGCAAGGAAGATTAATATTAAAAGTTTTACAGAATCCCATCATTCGGATTGTGATCGGACTAGTAACATGCCTGGCAATTCCATATCTTTTTAAAGAGTTTATTTCGGTACCAATCCTAGAAAAAGTAATATCAAATACAGATGTTGTAAAACTTATTCAGCATTCTATTTCCATAACTCTTTTATTCTCAGCGTATATCATTTTTTCAAAGTTCTACGAGAGAAGAGCGGTGACTGAACTATCACTCAGGCATATGCCAAAAGAGATGCTGGTCGGTTTTCTTATGGGTATAGGGTTAATTTCTTTAGTAATACTAGTCCTTTTTTTGCTGGGTTATTATAAGGTTTTAGAGTTCGTTAGTTTATATGTTTTTACGGTACCTCTTCTGAGTCTGCTACTTATGGCGATAATGGAAGAGATACTTTTCAGGGGGATCATTTATCGAATTTTAGAGCAGTGGCTGGGTACAAAAATTGCTCTTTTAATCCCTTCTTTGATTTTTGGGATCGCGCACATAACAAATGAAAATTCTACAATCATTGGTATGATTGGTGCAGTCATAGGTGGACTACTGGTCAGTATCTCATATACCTATTCAAAACGTTTATGGCTCCCTATTTCGTTGCATTTAGGGTGGAATTTTGGCCAAATAATTTTTGGTTCTAACTTATCGGGAATGGATGAGTTTGGTAAAATGTTCAGAGCCAGCATTGAAGGTCCGAAATTCTTGGTTGGGACTGCCTTTGGTGTAGAGGATTCCATATTATCTCTTATTTTCACCCTGACCCTTTTTCTGTTGATATTATATAAGTCAATAAAAAATGGACTAATTGTCAATACGTCATGGAAATCCTGAAGAAACCGAAATACATTCAGCAGAATTCCGCTGAATCATGTCCTATAATTGATTAACTTACTTATAAATCAAAGAGGTATTTGTTCTTAGAAAGCACTGATGAGTAGTCAATCAATTTTTCTCTGATTTAAATCTATGGGTTGGTTATGAACTCACTATTTTGGACCGGCAAGCTAACTTTCCTTGTTAAATTACTGGTAAACACCAATAATATGCTTTCCTGGTTTCTTGGAAATACAGGGAATGAATCTGAAATGAAGGAGAGAGTAAAATTGGGTTATGAAGGGAAATTTTCAGATCATGTAAAAAGATACGATGAACTTACAGCTTTTTATCAGAAGAGGACTGCTGCTGGTCAATTGGAAGGGATCAAATTTCGGGGCAAAGAGGTTATCGATATCGGCAGTGGGACTGGTATAGTGGCATTCGTTGCTCTGGATTCAGGCGCTGCAAAAGTAACCTGTGGTGATATCTCGGATTATATGCTGAAACGCGGGAGTGAAAATGCCATAGCATTGGGCCTTGGCCCGGATCAGATACAATTCCGTCAACTTGATGCAGAATCACTGCCTTATGAAGATGAAAGTTTTGATATTGTCCTCACAGGTATGGCATTTGGTTTATTTCCCAATCAGGAAAAAGCTGTTTCTGAAATGTTTCGCGTTTTAAGATCCGGCGGCCTGATATCTTTAGGAGCTCATGGTCCGGAACATTATTGGGAAGCAATAGATGGAACAATAAGAGCTCTTACTAAAAAATATTTGCTGGGTTATCGTTTTGAATTTTGGCCTCGGACTGAGAAACGTATGCATACCCTGTTGGTTAGGGCGGGGTTTATAAATGTCAGGACAAATCGATTCATATGGAGAAATTTATTTAGTAATCCAATCGAAGCCTGTGATTTTTTTGCAGCAGTCACGTCAAACTGGTGGTATGCTAAAATCCCGGAAAATAAAAGACCAAAGGAATATGAAAAAACAAGGCAATTATTTAATAAGAAAGGTATCCGAATTATTACGGATGATATAATCGTAGCATATGGAATTAAAATCTGATTTTCAACTCATCAGTGAACTTCGGTAAGCTAACAGTTGGATTTGGAAGTGCAAAAGACAGCTTGGTTATGAGTAAATTATCTTTGCCCTGGGCAATAATGCTATTGAAGAAGAGAAAATTTGTAAAACCATTACTGGATAAATCATTAATAAACCATTCCGATGAAAAAACACCTGCCTTATCTGCTTACTATACTTAGGATTCTGATTGGCTGGCATTTCCTTTATGAAGGTATTACAAAGTTATTGAGCCCGGCATGGAGTGCGAAGTATTATCTACTGGGATCAAAGTGGATTTTTGCAGGACTATTTCATTGGCTGGCATCGTCTTCCACTATCTTGAAAGTCGTTGATTTTTTGAATATCTGGGGGCTGATTCTGATCGGATTGTCATTGATTATTGGGTTGTTCGTACGTTGGTCTTCGGTGTTTGGGGCTATTCTGCTTTTGTTTTATTTCATTGCATACCCCCCAATCTTTGGATATACACTTGGAGTCGTTGCTGAAGGAAATTACCAGTGGGTTGATAAAAACCTGATCGAATTATTTATCCTGATTGTATTCGTTTTCCTTCCAACAACATATTTCTTTGGGGCGGATCGCTTGCTTAAGCGATGGCATGAAGAGAAGCCGAATGCACCCGTTCCGGCATCAGGACCGGAAGAAGGAGTACCAAACAGACGCCGGGAACTTCTGCGGGACATGATCAGTGTTCCTTTTCTGGGAGCATTTGCCTATGTATTATACAGAAAAAACAAATGGGATAGCCTGGAGACAATATTCCTGACCGACCAGCCCGATGCGGTTTCGGGCGCCACACTTAAAAGCTTCCAGCTCACTTCACTTGAAGAATTGAAAGGGATAGTACCAAAGGGCAAAATTGGGGATTTTGAACTAAGCCGGCTGGTTATGGGAGGAAATCTGATTGGCGGATGGGCTCACGCGCGCGACCTGATCTATGTGGATAAATTGATTAAGATGTATCATACCGATGAGAAGGTGATGTTGACGCTTCAGCTGGCAGAAAAATGTGGTATCAATAGCATCATCTCTAATCCGGCACAATGTCGAATTATCAACAAATATAGACAGGAAACGGGTGGGAAGATGCAGTTTATTTCAGATTGTGGTGCCGGAAATAACTTTAAAGAAGGTATTGAGATCTCCATAGAAGGCGGAGCACAGGCCCTTTACAGCCATGGGGGAAAATCTGATTCCAGTGTATACAACAATGACCCATCTTTTTTTGACGAACTTGTTGAAGGACTTGAATTAATTCGTAGTTATGGTAAACCGGCCGGTATTGGGGCACACCGGATTGAAACTGTAAAAGAGTGTGTGAAACGTGGTATTAAACCCGATTTCTGGGTGAAAACGCTTCATTCTAACGATTACTGGTCTGCAGAAGTTGATCTTGAAAGAAAAGATGTTTCTGAAGTTGGTTGGAAAGACAATAATTTTTGTTTAAAACCCCAGGAAGCAGTTGATTTTATGAGTGAATTGAAAGAACCGTGGATTGCTTTCAAGACACTGGCAGCCGGAGCCATAAAGCCCGAAAAGGGCTTCAAGTATGCATTTGACAGTGGTGCTGATTTCATTTGTGTCGGCATGTATGACTTTCAGATCGTCGAGGACGTCAACATCGTATTGGATATCCTGGCCAATGTGAATCGTTCACGACCCTGGAGAGGATAAGTCCAATCAGAGACTGAATAGTCTTAATTCAATTTTGCTGGGCATTAACCAGACGGAGGTGTATTCCCGTTTTCCAATGCCGTTTGATAAAGGATTTATGATCACAGACCCATTAATACATTTAATTCTATTTCAGCCATATTCAACCAGATTCCATTCTCAACAGGATCTTCTCTGCTCAGGGATAGAGTTGATCTGCAATGTATCTGACAAAATACACCCAGTCTTTCTTTGTCTTTGTTGATTAATCCTGATATAGCGTTTCCCTTTCAAAGGTTCATCGGCCATAAAGATGTTTGCCGCACCCTGCCTGGAGTATTCATAATCCTCTTTTGCATCTTGCCCCGGTTTTCTTGCAATTGGAATACGGGTCTGCTTAATCAGTTGCTTCGGCGATTCATCCATACAAACAACGGGTATCTTTTTTCATAAGGGGTTTTGTATACATCCAGTACTGATTCCATATATGCTACAAAGTCGCTGTTCCCTAATGGAGGGATCACCCAACCTTTGACCCTCCGCGGTTTGATTTCGTTTTTTTTAACACCTGACGAACAGCTTCATGAGATATGCTACCGGTGTATTTTATTTCCACCATCTTATCTGTCAGCATTCGTAAGGACCAACGTGCATATCCTTCCGGGGCTTCGCTGCAACTCAGGGCAATCAGGTGGGCCTCAAAATCGCCGTCTGTTTTTACCGGACCCTTATTGGGGTAAGACTTGCGATCCATGCAGGTATCAAAGCCTTGCTCTACAAAACGTTGTTTCACTCGCACAACAGTCTTCGTATTTATCTGTAAAACCTGGGCAACCTGCTCGTTGGACAATTTCTGACCGAATGGCCCTTCATCTGTATTGATTAAAATGCAGCCAAGAGGGTTAATATTGGAATGCTGCCTGAAGGCATCTATTTCATTCAGGCTTTCAACTGGCACAAATTGTTATTATTTATATCTTGGGTGAACATCGAACTTTTAAACCGGAAAAAGATGTTCAGGAGAATAGCATTGTTTCTTTTATTGTGCCATGGTCTTACCCTCTTTTCACAGAAATTTGAAGGATTGGCCCCGGTACCACCCATGGGCTGGAACAGTTGGAATTACTTCAATTGTGACGGGATCAGCGAACAGGTAATCATGGAGGCGGCCGATGCCATGGTCAGTTCGGGCATGAAGGAAGCCGGATATCAGTATATCGTAATTGATGATTGCTGGCAGGTTGGCAGGGATAAGCAGGGCAATATCTTGGCTGATCCCGAGAAATTTCCTTCGGGGATGAAAGTACTGGCAGACTATATCCATGAGCTGGGGCTAAAATTTGGCGTTTACTCATGTGCAGGAACCCTTACCTGTCAGGGAAGGCCGGGAAGCAGGGGGTATGAATTCCAGGATGCAAGGAGCTATGCCTTGTGGGGAGTAGACTTTTTAAAATATGACTGGTGCAATACGGGTACCCAGGATGCTATTTCGTCCTATACTTTGATGCGCGATGCCATTTACCAGGCAGGAAGGCCGGTGGTATTCAGCCTTTGCGAATGGGGATTAAGCAAACCCTGGTTGTGGGCTGATCGTGTGGGCCATCTTTGGAGGACCACCGGTGATATACGCAACAACTGGGATATTCCGGACGCAAAAGATGGAAAGGTGTGGGGTGGAGGAGTGATCATCAACCTGGATATGCAGCATCAGCTCGATCCCTTCAATGGACCGGACGGCTGGAATGATCCAGACATGCTGGAGATCGGGAACGGGGAACTGACTGAAGAGGAAGCAAAATCCCAATTCAGCCTCTGGTCTATGCTGGCGGCTCCGCTTATGGCCGGGAACGATTTAAGAAAAATGGACCGGGAAACAACCGAAATTCTGACCAACCGGGAAGTTATACAAATTGATCAGGATTCACTTGGGATTTCAGCCAAAAAAGTGATTGATGATGGTGAATTTGAAGTTTATCTCAAACCCTTGCAAAGGGGGGAGCTTTCGGTCTGTTTCTTCAACAGGGAGGACATTGGGATTGATGTTGAATTTGACTGGATACGTTTAAGGATTGATCCCGGTTACAGGATCAGGGATTTATGGGGACATCAGTTTCTTGGAAGTACAGGAAAAAAAATGATAACACACATTCCGGCACATGGAGTGGTTCACCTCCGGCTTAAACCGGAGAATAAATGAAAATTATTTACTACTTTCGGCATCGAAATCAATTCTACAATAATGGACGAAGGCCCGTATCATAGACAATCAGAGTATTAACCAATCTGTAGGGCCATTTTGTATCCTTACAGGTTAAGCATGTAAGGAGGCAAAAAGATGATTAAGATCTTTAAAACATTCGGGGGATATATCGAGATATCCGAAGTTGAAAACGAGTGCTGGATCAATGTAACACAACCAACGCCCGAAGAAATACAAAGGCTTACCGAGGAATTTCATTTACCGGCAGATGCCATCAATGATATTCTGGACGCAGATGAACGGCCCCGTGTGGAATTTGATGATGACTGGTCCCTGGTGATCATGCGAATTCCGGTTCAAATCGATAATAACGGAGTACCCTATCACACCTTGCCTCTTGGTATATATATCACCAAGAATTTTACCCTCACACTTTGCTTGCAAAACAATGAGATTCTGCCCATTGAACAGTCCTCTCCTTTCAGGGAACAATACAAGCAGATAACGGATGTTAATAATTTTATCTTAAGGTTATTTCTCCGGAGTGGGAGTTTGTATTTAAGTTACCTGAAACAGATCAACAGGCAGACTGGCCTTATTGAACAGGACCTGGAGAAATCAATAAAAAACAGGGAGTTAAATGAATTGCTTAAAATGGAAAAGTGTCTCGTCTATTTTATTACTTCCATCAAGGCCAACCAAATAGTGTTGGCTAGGCTACGCAATTCAAAGAAGATCAAGAGCGAAATCAATGAAGATTTGCTTGAGGATGCTTTTATTGAAAACAAACAGGCACTTGAAACGGCAGAGATTTATTCTGATATCCAGAGTGGAATGATGGATGCATTCGCTTCTGTTATTTCCAACAATCTGAATGTGGTCATGAAACAGCTGACCCTGATCTCCATCATCCTGATGATTCCCACTTTGATCGCCAGCATTTTTGGTATGAATGTGCCAAATCGGATGGAAAATTCAATATGGGCCATGCCGCTCATACTTGTTTGCTCTTTATTACTGTCCTTTTGCGGAGTGCTTTTATTCAGAAGGAGACACTGGTTTTAAATCGCACAAGATCCGGGGAGTCAGGTTCAACCTGTTCGTATATCCAAATCAACCGCTTTATTAGATCGCCAGAATCTTTCTTGTTCAGGAATGAGTTAATTTGTGAATAGAGGTATATTCCAATAAATCCTTTTAAACGGTAATAATAGTCCTTTTCAGCGGGGTCCTTACAAACATTGATTCGGGTGAACAAGCTATTTAATTCCTTTGACCACCAGACCGTATCCGGCTCAACAAGATGTTCAGCGTACATGCGTTTCATTTGGACTTCCGAATTCAGCAACGACTCGATTGTTTCCCGATAGGCCAACCAGCCGGGATTGTTTCGAAAGGCATTGATCTTACCGGACAACTGTTTTTGTTGAGGGCTCCCTGCGGCAAAATACCAGGTTTTCTCAAGCGCTTTACCGGCAAAAAACAGGTCATTTTGCCTTTGCAGGCTGTCTGACTCCTCAAGGAATTCTTCAACATATTCAAGTGAAAAAGTCCGGTAAGGTTCCGATGCTTCCCTGAGACTGAAAACAACTGCTTCCCGAATATATCGTTCCGGAGGCCAGGCGTGCGTTCCCCTGAAATAATCGTTCACATATTTGGAGTTAGTCCCGATATCATCAAACAGAGGGCGGTATTGTTCAATAAAGTTAAAATCCCGTGTCCCGGATACCCCGTAGATTTGTTTTTGGGGAAACCCGTCGATTAGCCGCCCCGGACCGGCGCCAAACATGATGATTCCATAAACGGGATACTTCATCCCGTAATACAAGGCCATCCTGGCACCACCGGAGAATCCGGCTACAATAACCTTTGTGGGATCTACCGGATATTTTTCAACCAGATCGTTATGCAAATTTTTTATAGAAGTTTCAAACCCGTCATAATTATTTCTGAGTTTCTTTGAACCAGCTATAACAATTGGAACATCCTTAAGGGCATCTTTGAATTTTTCCATCGCAGACAAGCCATCCCCATGAGGATCGATGACAATAACCAGAGGAAATTTTTGTTCGGAATTATGATGATCGGGCTGTGTAATGTAATATGAATGATCAGGCTCTATTTTGCAGGAATCCAGAACCGGATCGGTGAATGCTCCCATCATGGAATTTTCATGACCAATCTTACAACTGAGAACCGGCATCATACAAAGGAGTAGGACTGCAAGATGAATTGGTTGTTGAAGCTTTTTCATATTCCCATAACTATTTTTCAAAGTAACGGCTGGCATAGCGGATGAAATATGGCCAGTTTGGCCCGGTGGTATGCCCTCCCTCGTGCTGTCGGAAGGCAATCTCTCCGTCTGTTAAGGTGGTTTCCTGGGCAGGAAATTGTTTGGCACCCATATCATTTTTTCCCAGAAGCCTGTATACAGGCCCTGCATGCATTCCACCCAGAAACATTCCTTTTGCATCGACCCACTGGCCTTCTACATTGGCTGACCCGGAACTAATGAAGACGGGCCTTGGAGCACATAATGCGACCAGTTCATGCGCATCTACAGGCAGATCATTTTTGGTTAATGGCCCTGCATATTTGATGAAATTGCCTGCAAACCAATGATACTCTCCCGAACCGGCTAGATTTTCTACCTGCTCGCCAAGGTTTCTGCGAAGCAATTTGGTGCCACCCGCACCTGATGAACCAATAAAACCAATGGCAAAACGAGGTTCATAGGCCATGGCGACAATCGCTGCTTTGCCATACCTTGAAAGCCCTTCGATTCCCAGACGGCTTGCATCCACATCAGGATCCGTTACATAATAGTCTATGGTCCGGCTCGCACCCCAAGCCCAGGCTCTGAGTGAGCCCCATTGTTCGGGCGTTCTTGTTTCTCCTTTATTTACAAGTCCGATGATGCCCTGGGTAAGTCCGGCTCCGTTATCCGCCTGGATGGTTCCCGGAACCAGAACAGCATAACCCCAGCCTTTGGCCAGGAGCTGTTGTTTCCAGGTCAAACCCGTTTGTGGCCTTCGGCTGAATCTGGCCAGCTGCGCTGCCGTCCAGTTAAAACCGAACTCAGTAACTACAGGGACCGCTTTCGTTGAACGGGCGGGTGTACCTAATACCAAATCTAAATCTACATTGATTTCCGGGAAAGCGGAATTGTCCACATGTCCAATCAAATGCTTGATTTTAACGGGATATGCGCCGTCCATGGTGTCCTTCATGCTAACTAATTCCCAGGTAACCTCCGGCACACCGGCAGGAATCCGCCCATAGATTTCCCGGTCAAAGAGCTCCACTATTTCAGCCCGGCGAATTGTTACCCACTCGGTTGCGGTTCGAACCGTATCTCCATTGTTGAAAACCAGGGGATCCGGTAGTCTGTCATAGGTCTTCGCCTTTGATTCATCGGTGTTTGCCGCATCGGCATCCGAAGGATTTCCGGACGGGCCTGGTCGTATTTCCGATGGATCTATGCCCAATTGGTCCAACATCAAATAGTAATCGGCCTGGGTCAGGGCACGAATACTATCCCAGGCAGCCTGATTAAACTGGGCATATGATTGTGAAACCATTGCTGCGCTAAGAAAAAAAAGCACCACTACATTTTTCATATATAGCTAACATTTAATTTGATACCCGTGTTTATTTCATTCATCAGGTTCAATTTGAAAAGGAGAGGCCGGCAAGCCCTCTTTGTTATAGAGGTTGGCTCCGTCCGGATTATTGGACCAGGCGTATCGGATGTAAACCGGATTAGAAATATGCTTATTGGAAACCACCACAGTACCGTTTACTATTTTCGCATCGGCCCATTCAAATTTCCTGTCAGCCCCTGCAATGGCGAATTGACTCAGCGGCTCATCATCAAGAGACATCAGTCCGGATCCGGTATGGTCAAAATAGATGATAATCTGATTTCCCCGGATTGCATATGAACTGTATATAGGCCCGGAATAAACAAGTTCTTTTTCACCGTATGCCAGATATCTTGCTCCGAGTGCAAGCCTGTATCCCACATCTTTCTTGTTCAACGGATGAATGTCGTTCCACTCTCCCAGATCTATGGTTGTTGCCATGGCAGTATTGGGCACAGAAAGCGCCTTCAACTGGGCATCGCGCAGTTCGGCCCAGTTGCTTTCAACAGGCAGGAAATCCCGGTCCATAAAATTAGCCAGCTGTACATACAGGAAAGGCAATTGATCATTATTCCATTGTTTTCGCCAATCATCAATTAAAGCGGGCAATAGCTTATAATAAGGGCCCGGATTTCCTGCATTTGTTTCGCCCTGATACCAGAGAATACCTTTGATCGCTTGATTTCTTATGGGGGCTACCATGGCATTGTAAAGGGAGGCCGGCTGGTTTTGGAATGAAAATCCCGCTTTCTGATTGATAAGCGGTTTGTACACATCGCCGACTTTATAATCCCAATCCCCTTTCAAATCAATGTTCTGTCCGTTTGCCGTAAGAAAATAGGGTTTATCGGGCACAAAACCACCTTTGCCATTGGTGTTTATGACCCTGATTACGATTGTGTTTTTTCCTGGTTTCAGAATACCGGGCTTTAGTACATATCTGCGGGGGGGGTATTGATAGGTTATATTTCCAACTTTCACTCCATTTACATACATAACATCGGCATCGATAATTCTGCCCATAAAAAGTCTGGCAGGAACACCCGTCATGGAAGCGGGTACATTGATCTCTTTTCTGTACCAGACTACCCCATTCAGGTCCTTCAGTCCCTGGTCCTCCCAATATCCGGGAATGTGAATGTTTCTCCAGTTCTTTGGGGTATAGGCCGGATCAAACCATTGAATGGGTTCCAATAAACCTTTGTCAGCTTCTTCTCTTTCAACATGATTGGCCCGGGCAACCCGGATCCTTTGATTGACGCTGGCCGTGTCTTTGTTTTGCTGAATGATATCCAGCAGGCCGGGGAATTCTTTCAATCCTTCTTCGCTTAACCATGCCTCAATGGGTGTACCACCCACACTGGCATTGATTAAGCCAATGGGCACATGGTATTTTTCATAAATCTCCCTGGCAAAAAAATAGGAAACAGCGCCAAAGGTCATTACATCACCGGGATTGGCGGATTTCCACTTCCCTGGTGGCAAATCCTTCTGCGGCTCCTGAAGATCGGTGACTGTACTGATGAAAAAATTCCTTATTTCCGGGTAACGGGCATTGGCTATTTCATCGGGATATTTTTCTTTCACCCGTTCCATGGGAAGCACCATATTCGATTGCCCGGCACATAACCAAACATCACCAAAAAGTATATCTTTTACGACCATTTCATTGTTTCCCCTGAGTGTTAAATCCACCGGACCTCCTGCAGTATGTGGAGGAAGATTAATCTCCCAGTTACCGGCTCCGTCGGCAATGGTCTTGTATGCTTTGTTTTCTATATATAAGCTTATCTCCTCTCCGGCAGAGGCCCATCCCCAGATCTTTATATTTTGGTCTCTCTGAAGGACCATACCATCGCCAATGATCTGGGGCAACATTATCTGGGCGTTGGCAGAAAAAGGAGATAGAACAAAAAGAATGAATAAAAAGAAAATGGATGGTTTCATGATGATCAGTTTTGGCTCACAGAGGATACAGAATCTCTGCCACCAAATTACGCACAAAAATTAAAATAAACAGCAGATTCATGTTTCGATGGGATGCAGCATTATTGGATCATAAATTGTAGATTTATTGGTGATTAATAATTTTAGAAATGAGCTGACTGAATCGAATGAAGAAAGCGCTCCTCTACTTGTTGATCGGGTTGATCATCTCTTCCTGTGGAGAAACCGGGCCTCCGGCAATAGATCGCTACGATCTGGTGAACAGGCATCGCGTGGTAAACACCACCATTGACAGCCTGGGTCCGCTTTCGGTAGGGAATGGCGATTTTGCTTTTACCGTGGATATCACGGGACTGCAGTCTTTCCCCGGGCATTATCTGAACGGAATACCCCTTGGCACCCTCTCAAACTGGGGCTGGCACAGCTACCCCGATACTGTGGGTTATACACATGAACAGGTGATACGAAAATTTGATGTGTCCGGAAGAGAAGTGGGATATTTTCATGATTACAGCAACGAACGAACAACAGAAAGGGCCAAAGCATCACGCTGGTTGAGGGAGAACCCGCACAGGATCAACCTTGGGACGATCGGTCTGAATCTGTATGATGTAAATGACCAGTTGCTGGACATTGGAAAAATTGATATTCCTCATCAGGAACTGGACCTTTGGAAAGGCGAAATAACCAGCAATTTTGAAGCGAACGGTGTACCCGTAACGGTCATTACCATAATCCATCCTGAAAAGGACATGGTAGCGGCAAGCATTCATTCGGAGCTCATTAAAAGTGGACTGCTGAAAGTGGAACTTCGGTTTCCGGAATCGGATCCTTCCTGGAAGAATGAAGAGCTATGGGGCGATGACCTGCATCACCAAAGCAGGATTTTTATATCGGGTGAACGAAGTACAACAATTGAACATGTACAGGATTCGACGCGCTATTATGTGGTATTTTCCAATGCTTCTGGAGAGGTTGCGGAAAGCGGCAAACACCGGTTTGTACTGGTTCCTTCCAGGGATACAGATTCCATTGAATTTTGCTGTGAATTTGTTGAAAACGCGGATGAAAAAGGGGACGAACCGGATTTTGGTTCCACCAGGGCGTCTGCCAATTCATATTGGGAAACCTTCTGGAGCACCGGAGGGGCGGTAGATTTTTCCAGTTGTTCCGATCCAAGGGCTTTCGAACTTGAAAGAAGGGTCATTCTCTCAAGGTACCTGACCCAGATCCAGTGCAGCGGGAATCTGCCCCCCCAGGAAACCGGCCTTACCTTTAACAGCTGGTATGGGAAAGTCCACATGGAAATGCATTGGTGGCATGGCGTGCATTTTGCATTGTGGCAAAAGGAAAACGTTCTTGAAAAACAGATGGAATATTATTCCTCCATTGAGGATCAGGCAAGGAGTCTGGCCGGTATGCAGCGTTACGAAGGGATACGCTGGCCAAAAATGACAGGCCCCTACGGTATAACCAGCCCGAGTACAGTGGGGAATTACCTGATCTGGCAACAGCCCCACTACATTTATTTCTCTGAATTATTGTATCAGTTATCCAGTGACAAAGTTTCAACGCTTGGGAAGTATGGAAAACTGGTTTTTGAAACAGCTGACTTTATGGCTTCATTTCCTGCTCTGGACAGCACGAACAACCGGTATATTCTGGCACCTCCGCTAGTTCCGGCACAGGAAACATTCGATGTACACACCACCATGAATCCCGCTTTTGAGCTCACTTACTGGAACTGGGCCCTACACACGGCCATTGAATGGAAGAAACGCGTCAATGAACCGGCGCCATCAGCTTGGAGCGAGGTAGTAAACCGGCTTTCGAAGCTGCCTGTAAAGGATTCACTTTACCTTTTTACGGAGAACGGAATTGACTCATATGATAACTTGAGATACTTATCTGATCATCCTATGGTCCTGGGTTGTATGGGCATGTTGCCTCCTTCGGAATATGTAAACAGGAAGATCATGGACCGCACTTTCAGCAGGGTGGTTTCAAGCTGGAACTGGCCGGAAACCTGGGGGTGGGATTACCCCATGGTGGCCATGGCAGCCGGAGCCCTGGGCCGGTATGAAGAGGCCGTGGATTACCTGCTTCTTGATGTTCAAAAAAACACCTATCTTCCCAATGGTCACAATTACCAGGATGAAAGATTAACCATTTATCTGCCGGGGAATGGAGCATTGCTGACCACGGTGGCCAGGATGTGTACCAAAGACCAGTTTCCCAAAAATGGAAAATGGAACGTTCACTGGGAAAACCTGAATGACTTTTTCTAACTATATGAACATTATAATCAAGGAGGTTTGAAACTCTCGAGAATCGATTATAAAAGATTTGAAGAATTTGTAAAATTCGCCATTGTGGGCGGGACCGGTATTTTAGTAAATATGGGCCTCCTGTACCTGCTAACCCGCTCCTTCTCCATAAAATTGGAAATAGCTTCCCCAATCGCCATTGAGGTATCCATTCTGACCAATTTCTCCCTGAATAGCTTATGGACCTTTAGGAATAGAAATACGCCGATTAGGTTTTGGTCAAGATTTCTAAGGTATCACCTTGTGACCGGCTTAGCGGGGATTGTTAATTATTTGGTGCTTCTTTTGCTGGTAAGGGTTTTTGGTATGCACGACCTGCTTTCGAATATGATCGGAATCCTTATTGGTACTGTATTTAACTTTACCCTGAATTCTTACTGGACCTGGAGCGTACGGTCATCTTAATTGGTCTGCCGTTTATCCCGGCAGGGATATCTCTTGCGCCGAATGAAAACATCAACTGGTATTTTCCCGGTGTTTCAGGAGCCGTCATTTCAACAGGAAAAACGGTACAATCTCCGGGGACCAGATCAGGAAGCAGCCCGGTATAGCTGGCAAAACATGCCCTATGGTCCCCGTTCTCAGAGAAAAATGAATATATCAGCTGCGGTTTGTGGGTACATGAATCACAGAAACAGACGGGACTTTGGGTGGGGTTTTCCAGCTTTAGATTTACATGCACTTTCTCACCAGGCCCGAACTCCCAATCCATTTCAGGAAGGATCACTTTAATCCGGTTAAAATGACAGAAGTAATCCGTGTGATGTATGGTAAAATCTCCAAATATTGTTTCCAGCGTATCACAGCCTGGAAATGCCACGGCGGGAAAATAGAGCACTTCTTCTCCCTGCAGGTCTGATTCTAAATGCAACAGGTCAAACTGATTTTTTCGATAGTGTTTGTTGTTTTGTGAAAAAGCCTGTTCTCCGGTGAAAAACCAGTAGAGAGAAGCTTTTTGATATGAGTTGCTAAAAACCACCGGACGACCTTTCGCCTCTTTATGGATCTGCTGATAGAATTCCTCCTTATGATGAAAACGTTGGCTTAGTTTTTCGGGGAAGGGCTCAAGCTCCACCATGAGAGATATTCTGGCAAATATTACAATGGGTATGCTAATGAATCCCAGTATATATATCCACTTTTTTAAGATCAGGTTCTTCTCAATCAACGGGACAGTTAATAGAATAAGGGGGATAAATGCTGCCGCGGTCCAGTGAGGTTCAACATGACCCCTCAGACTGGAAACAAGAAAGAAGAGAAGAAACCCGATGACATTGAACCGAAGAGCCCTATTAAAATGGTCACTCGTCTTACGGGTAACACCCAGATAAAACAGAACAACACCACAGAAAGGACCAAGTAAAAGAAACTGGTTTACAAGGTATTCAAGCAGATACTTAACTTGAAAAGGGTTGTTTCTGTCAATCAGGTGATAACTGAACGATACGAAATCATGATTGAACTGCCAGAAAATGTGTGGGAGGTAAAGTATCGTTGAACTAATGACAATCAACCAGAATGAACGGTGATAAAGAATCCTCAGGTTTGATAATATGGTGAACAGGATAATCAGGAAGGCGTGGTATTTGCTATACAGCATCAGGGCAATGGACAGGCTAAGCAGTAAAATGATAAGCGGAGTTTCCTTTTCCAGATATCGTCGGTAGAAGAAGAAGAACAGCGTTGATGTGAAGACCAGGGGCAGGTCAGGAGTGGCAATAAAACCGGCCACATGAAAATGAAGCAGTGGGATGGAAAAACAAACCAGCATCAGGATTCTCAAATCACGTACTTCATCTTTTAGCATCAGAAATACAAGGAAAATGGAACCGGCTCCCATCAATGAAGTAATCAACCTTACCCCGATTGCTCCGGGTAAAAGGACAGATCCGAGGCGGATAAGAATGGCAATCATCGGGGGATGATCAAAATATCCCCAATCCAGGAACTTTGAATAAATCCAGTGATAAGCTTCATCGTCAATGATCTCGGTGAAGAACGATTGGATGAGGTTTATAACGAACCAGAAAATAACAAACAGAAGTATTCTCTTCGCCGATTTTGTAATAATCAGGATTAGAAGTCTAAATTTGCCATAAGCAGACGAAATTAGCAAACAGATGCGTTATTTATTCATCTTACTGACGCTGGTCCTGTTCATGGCCTTGCCAGCTGTTTCACAAACATTTGAGTGGCAGGCCGGATTTAATGGTTTTCTGGACAACAGAGAGTATGCCAGTATAAACGATCCGCAAACCATTTTTGGATCCAGGACGTGGGGTGAGATGGGGGCCACCATGTCAGATCAGCATCGGTTCAGGATAGGGCTTAACTATCTTTATGAGTTTGGACACAACATGGACGCCCATTTACCGGATGTAACCATGTACTACCAATTTGAAGATGAACGGTTTGATATCAGGATTGGCGCTTTTCCCCGGAACAATTTGCTCAATTATCCCCTGGCCCTTTTGTCTGATACCTTGCTCTATTATCGTCCCAATATCGAAGGAGCATATCTGGCCTTTAAGGGAAACTGGGGGTATCAGAATGTGTTCATTGACTGGACCAGCCGGCAAACAGATGTTCAACCGGAGAGATTCATTTTCGGTTTTTCTGGAAGGCTTCATAAGGGAGTTTTGTTTCTGGACCATCACCTGATGATGGGACATTTTGCAGGAGCCGGGATCCGTGAGCCGGATTTCCACTTGAGAGATAATGGAGGGTTTGATCTGCAATTAGGGATGGATCTTTCGAACAAGACACCATTGGACTCCCTCTCTGTGAGTGTCGGAAGCCTGGTTTCCCTTGACCGGATACGGGGAGTGGATGATGGCTGGCAAACCCCCGCCGGTTTTTTAAGTCAGTTCACCGCCATGTACGGGTGGTTTGGCATGAGTGGTCTCTATTACCGGGGGCAAGCACTCACCTTTCTTTATGGTGATCCCTTTTACAGACTGGACCAATATGGCAGGCTTGATTTCTTTCTCATGCCTTTTCACAACAAGCATATAAACCTGAAAATCAACTTTGTCCTTCATTTTGCAGAAAACCAGGTTGATTATTCCCAGCAAATCCTGGTATCCATGACCATCCAGGGATTCAAACCATTCAAAAATCCCTGATACCAGATTTTTCAAGCATCAGGAAATCAGCTTGATTCCATCGGGCTGAATTTCGATTTTTTTCTGTTTGTATAAGGCCCCAACTGCTTTTTTGAATGCTTTTTTGCTGATCCCCAGTTTAGCGGAGATTTCCTCCGGGGAGCTTTTGTCGGTGAGTTTAAGAAAACCATCATTTTCTGTCAGGTGCTTGTAAATCAACTGGATGTTTGCATCACTGAATTTGTTGAATCCGATGGGTTGAAGGGAGATGTCGATTTTCCCGTCCTCCCGGATATTTTTTACATAGCCCCTCAGGGAGTCCCCAATGTTGATTTCCCGGAAAATTTCATTTTCAAAGATCAAACCTTTGTGGGCGTGGTTGATGATCACGGAATATCCCAGATCAGTTTTTGATAAAACCACCAGGGAAACCTCTTCCCCCTCCTTTAAGGAAACCTCATTGTTTTGTAGAAATCTTTCCACCCGGTTGCTTGCATAAAGCCGGTCTGTCTTTTCATCAAGGTCCAGATAAACAATATACCAGCGCCCCTCTTCCATTTTTTGTTTTTGCTCCCTGAAAGGAACCATCAGGTCCTTGTCCAGTCCCCAGTTCAGGAATGCACCCACAGCCGTGACAGAGGTCACCTGCAACAGGGCAAATTCATGAATGGAGATTTTGGGAGTTTGGGTAGTAGCAACCACCCTTCCTTCGGAATCCCGGTAAATAAAAACATCAATGTCCTGTCCCGGCTTCATGACATCTGTACAGAACTTATTGGGGAGTAAAACCTCATCACCCGATTCGTCTCCCAGATAGAGGCCGAACGTTGCCCGTTTGATAATTTTCAGCTTGCTGATTTTTCCCTGCTGCATCATGGTACTGCCGGTGATTTATTGCGATACAAGGTAATCAATTGCTGTCAACCTAAACAGATGGCATCCAAGCGAAGAGCAATTGTTAAACCAACAGGGACTTTTTGTTGTTATACAGGTGCACCCGCCGCAAGTTTATACAAATTTTGTAAATTGAACCAATTCTAAAAAACAGCTCCGGATGAAACGCAGACATTTTATCAGAACCACCCTGGCAGGGTCCGCCCTTCTTTCCGCTTTCCCTTATGAATTGCTTGCTGGCGATACCAGGCTCTACCCCCATGACCGGGTTAAAC
>Ga0315535_1000504_pt1 | contig 27596 bp, 22 predicted proteins | sample SalMarSW160220MG_2_FD_203092 | JGI IMG/M metagenome (GOLD analysis project Ga0315535, IMG submission 203092) | Salt marsh sediment microbial communities from the Plum Island Ecosystem LTER, Massachusetts, United States - Salt Marsh Sediment SW1602-20 ... | reverse complement strand
TTTCACTGGTTCGTGTTCAGTTCGCTTTTAATAAATTTCTTTATGCTGCAATTTATTAAATTGTGATTATTTTTTAATATTATAACATAGCTATGCTATTGAGTTAATGAATTGTGTTATTGCAAAATTATTTATACTAATAGTGATGAAAATAGCTTAGTTGGGCAATAATTTGATTTTTGCTCAATTAAAAATAAATGAGAAAGAAAAAATGTTTGAAAGAAAATTGAATAAAATAGTATCTGCATTTGTTTTACTATTGATACTCTCAATAAGCGCATCATTATTACAGTTGCCATCTTCTGATGCTCATACCCCCCCATGGGAAATACCAACGTTTGCCCATATTTACGCAGCAACCAACCCGATAGGAGTAGGTCAAACAGCATACATCTACATATTTCTGACCCCAACCTACGCTGACACAAACGTAGGCAACGACTACAGATTCCACAACTATCAACTACTTATAACAGCTCCAGACGGAACACAAACCACACAAACCTACGAAACAGTCGTTGACACAACGTCAAACCAATTTGCCTCATTCACACCCGACCAAGTCGGCACATACAACCTAACCTTCAACTTCCCAGGACAAGCAGTTAACGATTATTCACACAGCCCAACCTCCCAATACGCTAACGACACATACGCAGCTAGCAGTGCATCAACAACACTGACAGTGCAGCAAGACCCTATATCGTACTTGCCTCTGAGTCCTCTTCCAACTGAGTTCTGGGTGCGACCCATATTTGGCGAAAACAGCATGTGGTGGTCGATTAGTTCCAACTGGCTCGGAAGCGGAATGCCGGGTTATGGATCTGGGAACGGACCAAACCAACGGGATTTTGCGCCAGATGCAATTGGTTCTAAGACAGCGCACATCATGTGGACTGCGCCGAATGGTCAAATCGGAGGAGTCGTCGGAGGAAACCTTGCTAACGTGCCTGGAGATACCTGGTTTGAAGGAACAGCGTACTCTCAAAGATACGTAAACCCCATAATAGTAAATGGAAGAATCTACTACCAAGAACCTTTATTCCTTACAGGCTCTGCAGGCTTTTTCGGTGGTAGTGCAGGACCAATAGTCTGCCGCGACCTAGTTACAGGAGAAAAAATCTGGAGCCGCACCGATCTACCGGCGCCGTCATTTGCTTATATTCAAGACATGGACACCCCTGACTATCACGGAGTTCGTCAAGCGATGCTGGTCGCTTCTGTTGGCGGAGGTTTCTTTGGAGGGCCATCAAGCTGGCAAGTGTACGATGCAGCTACAGGCGATGCAGTATTCAACGTAAGCTCTATTCCCTCTGGAACAACCGTTATCGGACCGACGGGTGAGCAGATAAAATACAACTTTTTCAACAATGGTACTAACCAAAACCCCGACTATTACCTGACTCAGTGGAACTCGAGCAGAATCTGGAGCCAAGGAGTTATGGGAGCACTTACTTTGATGACAGATTCCTCGGGAAGTGTACCTGCATCAAGTAGCTTTATGTACGACTATTTAAACCCAACAACCCAGAACCAATCGATACCATGGCGCAATGACATGAGTCCATCACCGTCAATAATTGATGCAATTTATGGTGACATGCTTCTCTGCAGAAGCGGTTCATATCCCTCACTATCCGACATTCAAGAAGGATCCACTTACACGGGTTATACCTACTTTGCTGTCAACCTCAATGAATCAAAAGGACAATTGGGATCAATACTGTGGTCGAATCATGTTCCAAACCCCGGAAACGGCATCACCATAATTTCATACGCTGGACTTGACCCATCAGGTTACTTCTGTGAATCCTACAGACAAACACAACAGTTCGTCTTCTACAACGCACGAACAGGCGCACTCATTAAAGTCGCTGACCCACAACCGGCATTAGATTACTATGGCAGCAACGGACCAGGCACATTATCAAACGTTATTGCTTATGGCAAATGCTACAGCGTAGCATACTCTGGAGTACTCACTTGCTATGATATGTCAACAGGTGAAGTTCTGTGGACATACGGTAACGGCGGCGTTCCAGGTAACGATACATACAGCGGCTTCCAAGCACCAGGACCATACCCAACATTTATCAATGCCATCGGAGACGGAGTTGTCTACACTGTTACCTCTGAACATACCTTTGAGACCCCAATTTACAAGGGAGCACTAAACAGAGCAATCAACGCAACTGACGGAACAGAAGTCTGGACGCTTGCATCTGCAACTGGTGAATTCTTTGGTATTAGCTATGCAATAGCCGACGGTTACTCTAACTTCTTCAATAGCTACGACAGCCAAATCTACACCCTAGGAAGAGGACCAAGCTACACAACCGTGCAAGCTGGACCAAAATCTTCAGCATTAGGCGGTAGTGTTGTAATCGAAGGCTCTGTTACAGATCTCTCATCTGGTACAAAGCAAACTGAACAGGCAGCAAGATTCCCAGACGGCGTCCCAGTCTCATCAGACGAAAGCATGAGTGATTGGATGAGCTACGTCTACCAGCAGCAACCATTGCCCAGCAACTTCCAAGGTGTTGAAGTCGGCTTAAGCGTTGTCGACGCTAACGGCAACTACAGAGACATCGGTACAGCAACCACAGATTCAAAGGGCAACTTCAATCTTGTTTGGACACCTGACATACCTGGAACCTACAACGTTATCGCAGCTTTCGGAGGAACACAAGGATACTGGCCATCATATCAAGAAACAGTTTTCACCGTAACAGAACCAGCACCGACCGCAGCTCCAACCGAAGCTCCAGCGCAATCTGCTGCTGATATGTACTTTGTTCCCGCAGTCGCAGGCATAGTTGTTCTAATCGTTATAGGCTTTGCCATACTAGCATTACTAGTACTTAGAAAACGACCGTAAAACAAAAACAACCTCTTTTCCTTTTTTTATAAGTATCTACAATTTTTTTCTTTGAGCCTTGATTGTCTCTTTATTTTTTGGGGTCTTAAGCCTAATAAGCGAAGAATACAAATGTTTAATCTGGTAATGCGCATTTGCCTGATTTTCTTATTGGCACGGGTGGTTGGGCTTACTTTAAGGTTCCAAACAAACCATCTCTGAAAGCCTACAGTGAACTATTCAACTTCGTAGAAGTCAACAATACTTTCTATCATTATCCGACTTTTCAAACGGTTAGGCGATGGAGGGAAACAGTGCCTAACGATTTTACTTTTTCTGTTCGCTGTCACCAGGACTTGACCCACAACATAGGTTTTATCCCGTCGAGTCAGGCTTACGAAATCTTCTACCAAATGAGAAAATACTGTAATATTCTTAATTCTCCCTATTTGGTTTTAGAAACACCAGCCACATATTTGATAAACAAAAAGAATGAAAAAGAAACTCGTGATTTTTTTTCTTCTTTAAGCATAAACGGTTTGAGACTTGTTTGGGAGACTCGGGCACCGATAACTCAAACTGTTGTTGGTATCATGGAGGATTTTGGCATTATCCATTGTGTTGATCTTTCAAAGCAGAAGCCAAGTTTTGATTTGGATGTTACTTATTCAAGGTTGTTTGGGAAAGGTCAACATAACCTCTACCAGTTCAACGATTATGAACTGGCAGAGATTGACCGAAAAGCCCAAGATACCGATTCGAAGACTGTAATTCTATCTTATCATGGAGCAAGAATGCACTCTGATGCTGCACGCTTCAAACATTATAAGGGAACTGGGAATTTTCTTTCAGTAACAGCTTATACAGGGATTGATTCTGTTAAAGCTGTTTTATCTGAAGATATTACTTTTCCAATTTCAAAAGCTGAGTTGAAGGCGAAACAGGGTTGGAAAGTTGTAGACCTAACCCCTGATAGAAGAGTTCACCTTTCAGGAGTTCTTGCAAACCTACCGGAAAAATCATACTCAAGCTTAGATGAGGTTATCAAAGAGTTGAGGGCGGCTTTTTGAGTAAAGAAAATAACATTTTTCTTGGCACATGTGGCTGGAGCTACAAGGAATGGGAAGGTAATTTCTACCAAAAGAAGAGTTCAGAAAGTAAGCTTAGGGCTTATTCAAAAGTCTTCAAAACTGCTGAAATAGATTCAACTTTCTATCGCAATCCATCGAAGAGTGCAGTTATGGGTTGGCTAAAGTATTCCCCGTCAGATTTTGTGTTTACTGCTAAACTACCGAAAACTATAACCCATGAAAATATGCTTGGCTTAAAAAAAGAAGTTAAGGCAGATTTAGAGGTTTTCTTAGACTTAATGCGTCCCTTGCAGCTAGGAGGCAAACTTGCCTGCTTATTAATTCAGTTGCCGCCAAAATACGTCTACAACCCTCAGAATCTTGAAGCATTCTTTCAAATGCTCGACCCGATGTTTCGTTATGCGGTTGAGTTTAGAAACTTGACTTGGTTAATGCCTGCTACCAAGACATTCGAGCTTCTAAAGCAATATGAGGTTGCCTTTACAATTGTCGATGAACCACTTTTGCCTCCAGAGGTGCATTTAACAACAGATTTTGCATATTTTAGGTGGCATGGTAGGGGAGATGAAATATGGTTTGACTATCTATACAACGAAGAAGAATTGACGCCTTGGGTGCCAAAAGTCCAAGACTCAGCCAAAAAAGTTAAACAAGTCTATGGCTACTTCAACAACCACTATCACGGCTACGCTCCTGAAAACTGTTTGCAGTTGCTTGAGAAGCTCGGCTTACTATCAGCAAACCAACGCAAGGTTAAGGACAAGACCAAGATCAAACAAGCCCAGCTAAAGGCATTTTTCGGTTAACTAAATATTGAGAATTAGAATCTCTGGCTATAGTATTATTAGAAAATAAAATTGTGTTGATTAGACTTTATTACGGGGGCCTTTCTTTTAACACCTAAACTATTTATTTATTGATAAGGTATCATCAGCAAACATGTTATGGCTAGATTATTTTGAGCTTTATACTAATCAAAATAAAGAAATCTAAATCAAATGACTCAGATAAGAAATTCAGATAGAATTCTTTGACGTCTTTCTTTATTTCTTTTCTTTTTGTTCTTCATGATTAACTTACTTTTTTTAAATATAATGAATAAATTATAAAATCCTTATGAATCCCTGATAAACAACATAAATGTGAAGCATTCCATTAAAAAAATATGAAAATTGGAACTTTAAAAAATTTTCAAATTAATATAGCTAACACTTTCTGCTGACTTTTTAAGAATATTGGAGAAGCAGACAAGAGATCGGAAGGCTCCAATCCCTTGTTGAATGGAGTTGTTCTCCTTTCTCCTCGTCCTTCTCCAACCAAATATTATTATAAATATTATATAAGCCATATTTCTAACTTGGAATATTTCAGAAAACCAATCTTTTTATTAGCGCTTAGAAATTATTTCTTTTCTTTTACCCAGATTCTAAACATTTTTTCCTTGCCTATCTCAAAACAACTAAAACCACCTGAATCTACCTCTTCTACCTTGACATCTGTTTCTCCATAGATTTCTCTGTATTGTTCTAGCCAGTTTGCAAAATGAGCACCCCCGCCAACATACTTTTTTACCCACCGCTTGCCTTGTTCATCTAACTTTTCTAAAACCAATTCCTCTTGATCCATGCATTCTGATATTGTTTTTTTCTCTGTCATATTCTTATAAACCCATTGGAACGTTAATGCAATTATCTACTAAAAAAGATTTGAGCCTCAAATACATTTCATATGTAAACCATATACTGGGGATTCACAGATTTTGAAGAAGCTGGAACGCTTCTACTTTTTTAAGTTCAGAAAATTGGTTAGAGTCTGCTATTCTTTTTAGCATAATATTACTAAAAAAGTAATTTTCTTAATATATTACTCTGGAAAGAAATAAATTGAGATGAACTTTCATGGTTAACTGCCCTAAATGTTTCACGGAAGTATCGAAATCTAGAAATTCAAAGGAAACTAGTGGTTTTTATCTTGTGACCTATCATTGTTCTTTGTGTGGATCCAAATTCAAATTAGAAGAATGGATAGGTTAAGATCTTTTGCAATAAGTAATTCTGAAATGTTATTACTGTTAGAGTTTAGAGAAATTTTCAATAAGGCGTATCTGCAATTTCTATAGTGGTTTTTTAATGAAAAAGCGTGTAGTGTCTGTTCGGTGCAAGAACTGCGGGCATCTAATCGTGGTTACAGATGAAGGTTACAAACACAAACAATCCAATCACAGTTTCTATTGTCCCTGCAGAAAACCCGAAAACATTAGCTAGAATATGCAAAGCCATAACAAGCTAAGTTTCAAGCTTTCGGGTAATCCATGAACCATCAAACGGCTATTCTTGTTTTATTTGGTTGGCTATTTTTTAAGGTTTACTCGATTGATAATTGCTGAAACTACTCACAATGTTCGTCTTTTATGTTAACATTCAACTTTTTCTTAGCGGTTAATTCTTGAGTTAAAAACGGGCGATTCTTCTATTTGGTTATGCATCACGTTTTCTTAGTTTGAGTATGGGTAGTTGCTATATGTAAATCAAGTTCAGTTTTGGTTTTGAAGGTTTTTCCACAAAGTGGACAAACCCAGGGGTCTGTATCGGTGTCTTCGAGAGGTTCATGAGCGGGTATTGGGTTGTCAACATCTGGTGAGGCCTGTATTTCTTCCTTAGTTTCTGCAGGAAGCTCCGGAGGTGGTGTAATGTAAGGTAAATCTGGTTCAGTCATGTTGCATCGAAAAAGTTTAATTGCCGTCTATTTCATAAAACTTGCGGAACTGTCTTCTAAGAGAAAGTCAAAATCCAAGAGGTTTTTATGTTTAAGTCAGAAAAACAAATAAGAAACTGAAGAGTAAAAAGCATGGGAAAACCGCTAGTGAATACAAAGATAGTGCTTTTGTTGGCTGTAATCGCAACAGCTATTATTGTCGTTTACGCCGTAGAGTTGGCTTTTCGTGTGTTCTCGGGCACTGGGCGCTTTGAAATCTTAGCTGCAGTAATAATAGTATTAGTATTACTGTTTTTGGCTGACATGATATTGTTGGCTAGACGCAAAAAACCTACAATGGAATACGTTTCTCGTGATCTGTGTAGAGCATCGCGACTTTTACCGGATTACGTGGCATTTATAAAAACACTTTCTTGATCTTAGAAATTTATGTCCAGTTCTATTGGAGAAACTCATATTGGTGATTTATTCTATTCTTTTATTTGTTCTGTTGCGTCTGTTTTCATGTTGTTAGTCTTGTCAATTTTTATGCATAATGCAATAGCTAGGAAAGCGTTCAAGGATCCAGTTATTAGAAGAAACCAGTAATTAAACGAAATCAGGCTAATCAATAACAGAATGCTGCAAGGTACTGCAAACCAAGTTAATTGAACCATACTGCCCAAGCCTTTGGTTACTTTATAGCGCGTATGTTTTTAGCTTTTAAGCGTTTTTAACATGCAGCTATATACATCTATAATGCTATACTTTGATTTTTGAAAATCGCAGCTAAAGATGATTTGATGGGCGAACTATATCTGAGGCTTACAACTAAATCTACTTCACTAGGCAAAGGGCTAGTCGAACAACAGTTTCCGCTCCCTACTTAGCCAGCCACTGGCCAATGCGTAGTTATCAGAGGACAGTCACTGCCATATCACCTGGCTCAACACAGAGCTCATTTTTGAGCATATCCTGAAAAAACTTTTAACTTGCCGGTCATCATGTTAAATTAGGCGTCTAATTGTTTGAGTTCGAGTTTTTAGTTGTGGTTGTTGGTTTCCTTGCAGGCATGACAGCTTCCGTCGCAGGATTTGGTATAGGTAGCTTTCTTATTCCCATAATTAGCGTTCGCACCGGAACTAAGGTTGCAATTGCCCTTGTTGCTTTGCCTCATTTCTTTGGAACAGGCGCCCGTTTTTGGCTACTAAAAGCCAAAATTAACCGTCAAATACTCCTCCGTTTCGGTTTACTAAGTGCTGCAGGAGGATTAGCTGGAGCACTTCTTCACGTTTTCTTTGTAAGTGGTCTCCTCCAAATTATTTTTGCAGTTATGCTTATTCTAGCTGGATTTCTCGGGGTGCTACAGGTATCTGAGCGCATCCGTGTAGGAAAAAACAGCGCCTCCATTGTAGGTCTTGCTTCCGGATTCTTCGGCGGACTAGCCGGAGAGCAAGGCGGTATACGTTCTGTAGCACTGCTTAACTTTGATATTGAAAAAGAAACCTTCATAGCAACTGCAACTGCTACTGGCTTAATTGTTGATGCAGTAAGAATGCCCATCTATTTTCTGACACAGCCCAGTCTGGTTGTCCAATTTCTTAGCATATTAATTCTGTCCACTTTAACAGTGATTGCTGGAACATCAGCAGGCAACATAGTCTTAAAGAGAATGCCTGAAAAATCATTCAAATAAATAATATCTTTCCTTATTCTTCTTTTAGGCATTTTCTTACTAATAGTAAGGTCTTGACATATCTTCCTATTTTGTATCTCTCCATGAATCAAAGACAAAAATTGTAAGCCCAAATGTTACCCTTTTTTCTCGGCACTCGACTGCTAAACAGGCTGGATGGTTTTGGGAGTTGTTGTGTGTTTAGTTTAGTAGTAGTCGTCTGCTGAATTTGCCGGACGACTACCACTAACGAATAAAAGATGACTGGGCGGTTTCTCTTTTAATATTAAAAATACGTTTCTAATCTGATTTGTGAAAGAAGAAAAAGCCGCTATTTTCTGGCAGAATCGATTTTTTTCTTCTTCTCTTTAGTTTAGGTGATAGTTCAGAAGGAGTTCTTTTCAAGTTCGATAGACGAAGTGGTATGCAGAGGTTTCTTCTTCTTTTAGTTTGTTCTCAGCTGATTCTAATTTACAGGCTTTCTTTTTTTAGAAGACTCAACATTTTATCAATATTTAAAACCTTTCTGCATAAAAAATCTCAAAATTTTTGTTTTGCCAAAAGGTCTTTGATTGGATAGTTTGCCTCTGATCAGTTGATATGTGCGCTAAACAGCAATAACATATCGGTCTATTTCTGCGCCTCTTTCCATAAATTCTCAAAATAAACAATAGCTAATTGCACAACATGCGGACTGTTTGTCCATAAACTAGGCAGGGGTTTGGTTTCAGATACTGCTAAAGTTATCTCCTTTCGATCAAATATATGCATCCCAAAAAGCTTAGTGCTTCTTGGTAAATGCCGCAATTGGAAAGATTCTGTTGGGAGCAGATCTGGGAGTCCGGAAACCTTTTTTGGCTCAGAAAGCTGCGCTATAACTCGAACTTTTATGCCTCTTTTTACCGCTCGTTTGATATATTTGAAGTGTTGAAAGAGCGTTTTCTTTTGCAAGTTTAATGGAAGAGTTGTGTCGATAGTTTCAGATGAATGGTCAGACAACTTTGCGTGAGTGTCGAAAAGCAGATTTAACTCAGATGTGATAGTGAACCTTACATCTTCCTCTTGCACGCCAGTGGTATTATTCGATTTTTCATAAAAATGTTCAAAAACTGTTTCAACTTGCTTTTCAGCTTCAAAGTATTCTCTCTTCTTATTCTCAAGAATGCGATTGAGCCCTTCCCTAATCGGTGTTGCAGTAAACATTGTGGTTCGGCTAATTACTCTTTCAACGAGCCCCATTTTTTCAAGTGAAGCCATAATTCTGTAGGTATCTTGTCTAGCTACATTAGCCGTTGAAGCAATCGTTTTAATGTTAGCTGTCCCAAACTTTGCAAGGTTGAGGAAAACTCTTGCTTGAAGAAGACTTAATCCCACATTCTTTAGCGCTTCAACCTGAACATCTTCAATGATTATCGACACCGCTCTCTCTATCTTTTGAGAATCTATAAGAGTTTTTTGTTTAAAAGCTGACCGAAGGGCTACTTCTTGCAAGGACTTATAATATGTTAAAAAAGATTTGATACCGCAAAATAAGGAGAAGAACAAATGAAGCCTTTTAAAAATGAAATAGCAATTTTTCTCGCTTTGCTTCTAATTGGAACAATTTTAGCATCAACAATGCTTACGCCAACGGCTAGTGCACACACACCGCCGTGGACTATTCCGACGTATGCTTTTATTAACGCTGCACCCGATCCGGTAGGAGTCGGTCAAAAAATCAACCTCATAATGTGGATTGACAAAATACCTGATGGAGCAGCCGTGGGAAATGACCATAGATGGCATAATTATAAGCTCACAGTAACAAAACCCAATGGACAGAATGAAACAACAACTTTTCCAGTTGAAGAGGACACAACTTCAGCACAATTTTACTCCTACACACCTGACACAATGGGTGAGTATACATTCACCTTCAATTTCCCAGGTCAAGTGTTCGATTTCACTGACTTCTATACAGACTTCTTTAGCCCCTTCCCACATCAGAGTGCATACATAAATGACACTTACCTGCCTAGCAGTGCAACTACAACCGTAACGGTTCAGCAAGACCCAATAACTGCCATAAGTAGCTATCCTCTACCAACAGATTACTGGACACGTCCGATCTACGCAGAAAACACTGACTGGTGGTCGATTTCATCAAATTGGCTTGGCACTAGTTCTCCATGGTTCACCACTGAAAATTCATACACCAGCAAATATATTCCTGGCGCTGTAGGACCGCAAACTTCACACATCATGTGGACTAAGCCTCTGCAAAGTGGAGGAGTTGTCGGAGGAACTGATTATTTAGTTCCCGGTGTCGACTTCTTTGAAGGATCTGCATACATTAATCGATTTACGAATCCGATAATACTGGACGGAATGCTGTACTACAATCCACCATTGTCATTTTCGACGGGCAGTACTACACCGACTGTTTGCGTTGATCTGCGTTCAGGAGAATTGATCTGGTCTCGCTCTGATGTGACTGCTCCTTCATTCGGAATCATGCCCAATGTCCCACCAAATGACCCCAACCAACACGGAGTATTCCCACCGATGCTAGTTACAGTTTCAGGAGGGTTCAACTTCTTCACCGGAACATTCCTTCCAACAACTTGGATAATCTACGACGCTGACACAGGCAATTGGATCATGAACGTGACAAACGTTCCTGCAGGGTCACCTGCAATGGGTCCAGACGGAGAATACCTCATCTATAGCTTGACTAACAAAGGTTCGCCAACAGCTCCAAATTACTATGTAAGCGAATGGAACTTTACCAGAATGATATACACTAGCGCTGGCTTTCTTTCTCCCGTAACTGTAGGATACACTTATGATGGTAGCTCTCCCGCCAACTATGATTGGAACGTTTCGGCTTCTGCATTAAATACCTTGATGGGAACGCCTACACAAGTAGTTGCCTATTACAACGATGTATTGCTTGGTTACACCGGTACATTACCGTCAGGTGGTTCTCCGGCAGCGTTCGGTAGATATAGTGAAGATCCATACACGTACTTTGCTGTCAGTCTCGACGCAACTCATGCAGGTTCAATGCTTTGGTCAAATACGCTTCAACCCCCAGCAGGTAACGTAACAGTCTTCTGGGCAGGAGCTGACCCAGTAAGTCGTGTCTTTGTTGAATCCCACAAAGAAACTTCCCAATGGGTCGCATACAGTCTGGATACTGGTCAACGGATATGGGGTCCAATAGGTGATGAAAAAGCCCTTGACTACTATGGCAACGACTTTGGCGGTGTTCCATGTGCGCAACTTGCTTACGGTAACCTTTACTATAGCGGATTTGGCGGAGTAATTTATTGCTATGACTCGCAAAATGGTGACCTAAAGTGGACTTACGGTAACGGTGGAGAAGGTAACACTACTAACTCAGGACTCTATACTGGATATGGCGTCTATCCGACTTTTATAACAGCTATTGGAAATGGAATAATATACACAGAAACAACTGAGCACACGATTCTTAACCCAATCTATAAAGGGGCATTAACTCGTGCTATTAACGCTACTGACGGCACTGAAATATGGACTTTGTCTGACTATACCGGTGGTGGAGGAAGCACAACCAGCTATGCCATAGCTGACGGATATGCAACGTTCTTCAACGGATATGACAACCAAATCTACGTTGTAGGAAGAGGCCCAAGCACCTTAACTGTAGATGCACCAAAAGCCGGAATAACACTAGGCAGCTCACTAATTGTCAGCGGTACTGTAACTGACGTTTCATCTGGCACTGAACAGAAACAACAAAAAGCTAACTTTGCAAACGGCGTACCCGTCTCATCCGATGAGAGCATGACTGACTGGATGGGATACGTATATCAGCAGAAACCGCTACCGACAAACTTCAAAGGCGTTGACGTAATTTTAGACGTTATTGATTCCAACGGGAACTACCGTAACATTGGCACAGCAACAACCGACGCGACAGGAATATATAGTTATCAGTGGACACCCGACATTGAAGGCAAATATACCGTTATAGCAACTTTCTATGGCACAAATGGGTACTGGCCAAGCTACTCTGAAACAAGCTTTGCAGTTGACCCCGCACCAGCAACACCCGCACCAACCGAAGGTATTCAGACAGGTCTAGCAACAACCTCAGACGTAATGATGTTCATAGCCATCGGGGTCATCGCCATAATCATTGCAATAGCCATAGTCGGATTACTCATCCTTAGAAAACGACCATAAAAACAACAAATCAAAACAAACACTCTTCCCTTTTTTTAGTCAATATATTTGCATTGGAGTAGAATGGGGCTGAGAGGGCTCTGGCTATATTTCACGAAATAGCCAATAGTTGTTGCAAGAGAGTTTGCATTCTCTCTAATTTCTCCATTTAAGCCCAGAGCCTCAGCAAACCCTTCAATTTTACTAAAACTTATTCCTATAAACGCACATAGAAGCTATTGTTATCTTGTTTTTCGTTGTCTTAAGAGCTAACTCGTAGTGTGTCGTATTTTCTCCGCTGGTAGTTGGAGTCAAACTCAGGAAGGTATGTGTAGTTTGGGTGAAGTTGAAGCTAAAACTGCCAAGAAACCATCATCAAACCAATCAGCTAAAGACCGCAGAACAATGTTATTTGCGTTTTAGACGGCTTATTAACCCTATCTCACAAAAGATTTCACAATGGTGACAACCAGCAAAAAGCCAAGCAGGGTTGCGCTAGAGTTCTGGGTTCCCTTGCTTTAGTAACTTTTTTAGGGCAAATTATAATCCGGATGTTTAGTCGTGTCAATAGGTTGTATAACTAATTTGCTGACAGGCCTTTCGGCAATTAATAGTGTAACTTAAGAATAGAACTGTAATAATTTAGTACGAAAGGACTCCATTTTTGCATAAAGCGTGCGATTTAATAACTTGAGATTTCTTGATTTAATTACAGTAGAACCCAAGAATTGGAGGTGATTTTTTGTTATATGAAGCAACTCACACTCATCCAGCAGCCATGTGTCCCCTGAACAATGCAGAGGGAAAAGCTATGCTCAAGCAGCTTTTCAGCAACGAGCACGTAAAGAACTCTGGTATAGATATTGCTGCAGCTTACATGAGTTGTCCAGCAGACAAATCAGTTGATCACAAAGGCTTCTTCACAATCGAAGCACCAGACGAATCCAAAGTTGCGGAGTTCTTTGGTCCTATGAAAGTTGACATTAGACCAGTACAGCCATTAAGCGAAGTGGCGAAGAAACTCTAAGAAAGCAAATACTGCTAGAGCAATTCCCTCTCTTTTGATTTTCCTTTTTTAAGTACGTCTACAAAAGTTTATAACTAGATTTTAATTAATGGAATTAGGGATTATCGATGAGTGAAGATAGCTCTCCGTAGGCCATCAATGATTGGTGAAGACTGTTCTGAAATGTTTCAAGTTCAGCGTTTTTGTTGTTATTGGGTTGGTTGACTGTAGAGGGTTACAACCATTTTTATGGTGTCTTCGGGGTAGCCGTTCTTCTTCAACAAATCAGTTATAGTGGAGTTGATTTCCATATCCTCCGTCAAAAGATCGCCTTCTACCATATCTCAATATTGCATAGATCTGTGTTTAAGGATATGTTGGTGTCAACGCGCTACAACAAACAGAATTAATCGTTTCCAAATTAGAAATAGCTCGACTACCGGAGCTTTGCAATATGGTTTTCGTGCCGGTTAAACTCAGCTTAGGCAGTGTGCTCGTGCATGTGCTCGTCTATTTCCTCTTTGCTGTTGTAGACGTTTCCGCATATTGAGCATTTATAGGATTGAGGCTCGCTGTCGTCTGCGGATTTTCCAGGTATAGATATGGCTGGAGGAGGACTCTCAGGGTTACCTGGATTGTTCGGAGTGGGGCGGGTAGTTTTCCTAATAGATTTGTCCTTCATTAAACCACTAACATGACAAATAATAAGTTTCATTTCATATGAATCTACCTTTTGAGATTGTTTCAGGGTCTGTTTCAGTTTTGTTTCAGGCAACTACCATAAGCCTTCATGCACATATCATTATATGGTGATAAAACAAAATGCAAAGAACTAAAATCGTATTTGCCTTGGTCGCAGTCGCGGCATTAACCTTGGTGGCATTCGGGTTGGCTTCAGCCCAAATACCCACAAACCAAACCTACACTGAAACAGCTCCAAACACAGCAGCTCCCTTCAACGGCTTTCTAGGTTGGATCGGAAGCTGCTTTGGCTACGGCAACGCTCAACCCTACGCTGGCCAGTATGTTGCGCCTCAAGCGCCAACCGAAGGCTCAGTTCCCGCTCCAGCCCCCTATCAAGACGGCTATGGAAACGGATACGGCTATGGTTATGGCTACGGACCCTGCTGGGCAAGATAAACACCCAGCTACTTTTTCTATTTTATTTTCTGTTTTTCTTTTCATTTCTGAATAAGTTAGTTTTGGCTACCTCTCTGCTGCCTTCAAATGTCGTTTAACATATAACCTTAATTTAAGAATTGGATGTGTTTTCTTTATGGATTTTCTGTTGTCTAGACCTTGCGATGCGTGCGGAAGAATGGTTGGCGGCGGCGTCTACTACTGCCCTGTATGCAGGATATTTTTCTGCTTTCAATGCTACCTCCAACTATCAATAACGGAAATCCTAAAAGACCAAAACCACGTGTATGTCGATTGCCCAATGTGTGGCAGAAAACTAAAATCCCCATAGCCAAGTGTCTTTATTGAATTATTTGACTGTGTAGACTTTGAAGTTGTATTCGCCCGTCGCAATGTTGTAGAGGGCTTCTGTCCATCCTTTTGTACCGTTAAGGTATGATAGTCTTTGGGAGGGTGTTTGAAATGTTAGGTTTCCCTCTATTTTTCCAGTCGGTGTTGGGTCTATAACTTTCCCGGTGTCTTTTCCAGATATGAAGATTGGTTCTCCGTTGCTAAAGATGATTGATTTGATCTCGACCTCGCTTGTGCGGTCCAACTTCATAAGAATCGTGTGCGTGGATAAGATGAAACCTTCAATTTTTCCTGTGACTTTTCCCTTGAGGCTGATTTCAAGACTTGCACCTTGAGGACTAAACTCTTTTATCTTGACGGAGCTGGTGCTTTCTTTTCCTTCAAAAAGTATTTCTCTTTCCAAAAATATTTCACCGAAGAATTGACTGCATCTGGCATATTAAGCGTTTGTGATTGTTGTCATGCAAGTACAGAAAAACCACTTTTTCTTCAATGATTTTTCAGAATGTAGTTGGTGCGGAAAAAAAGATTGCCAAAACTGTCTTCTTGCATTGACAAGTTACTTGACTTAATGACTAAGATTGAAAAAGAGGACAAAGAAGCCGAGTATGAAACCTTGAGCTTTTGCTCAGATTTCTGTGCAGCCAGAAATTTTGGAACTCAGTAACGGTGTACCCACTGGAAGAGATAGGCACAGACATCTTCATGACTAATTTGCGTTTCTCATTATAATGTGTAAATTACAAAATCGTTATGAATCGAAGATAAACATAACTTAAGACAAAGTGTATTAACTTGCAAATTATAAGGATCGAGTTTTAACTAAAAAAACACTGTTTTTGTTTAGCTTAGATGCTTTTTTCATAAATCCATGCGAATCAGGAATAACATTCAACTGGTGACTTGCAGAACACTGGATTCCAACAGTTTCTCCATTTGGAGACACCCAAACAATTCGCCCTATTCTAGCACATTGCGGGCAATTCGCATAATCACCTATGATCACCATGTTTTTACTTTCCCTTCAATCATATACGCTCTCTTGTAAGCTTCCTTGCTGGAAGCCGAAAAATTAAGAATACAATGGTGTTTTCTGCATAGAATTTCAGATGAGTTAGTTTTTAACATGATATTTTTTTCCAGTTATGAAAAGTTGAAGTTACTTAGTTTAATCCAAGCACAAATAAGCTTTTCATTCATACAATGCATTATCAAGCTTATAAAGAAAAGAATCGAGCGCCAAACAATAGCCGAATTGAAGCCTAAAGACTTGAGAGATTTCTTTAACCAAGAGCTTGACAAACTGCTTGTTGATTTTACTCTTCCAGTAAAGCAAAATCGCGCCCGTCACAGTGGATGCCAACGCAGTTGCCGGAGCTTTAATTAGCGGGATCGGTAAAGAAAGCAACAAACGTAGTAGTAGCGCCCGCAACTGTGCCAGCCAAAACGATCAGGGCTTCCCGATTCTCAGATACCTCTATCTCATCAACTATTCTTGTGTCCATTGTAGAGCTCCACGCTTTTGCGGTAACTATACGGCGGGTCAAGCAAAATAACATCGAATAACTCACCTTTTTCTCTGAGATGTTTGGCGCAGTCCAGTGCATCCATCCTAAAAAGCGTGCAAGGCACGTTAGGGTCGATATCGTTGACGACTTCAATGCAACCATCAATCGAGAGGGACCTGCAAACAGGTTAAGCACATACTTGCCTTTGCACTGCTCTTCTACCCACGCCCTAGTTTTTGGCGCCTTGAACGTATAGCGATTAAGCGGATGACGTAGATAAGTAAAAATGATACTCAAAAAATAGCCCTCCCAAACTTTAGAGCATCCGCCAAGCCATAAAAAACATAAAAAGAAACGGTATTTTGTGGAAATAGGCGTGACGCCGCCGCTTGGATCCGAACGTTTAGGGCGTTCGCTAGGTTTACAGTTAAAATGAAAAAAGAAGAGGATGAAAATCTAGTATAAGTTAAGATTAGGAGTGGCGCCGCCGAAAGGACTCGAACCTTTGACCTACTGATTAACAGTCAGTTGCACTACCTGGCTGTGCAACGGCGGCAAACAATCTTTTCTTCTGCCACTTTCAGTCAAACAAAAGTATTTAAGCATAGTTATCCTGACAGCAAAGAGTATTCGAAAGTTGGGCCAAATTACAGACTGCATAACATGCCATTCGTGAGTTCAAACCTTGCCCTCAATACTTCAACATCATTTTGGAATAAATCAGCTAAGAAGCTACAGAGAACTTTAGAAAAATAAAAGTTTAACTATTCTCGGAAGAAGAATTTTCATAATTTACTGCACTCAAGAAACCGCCATTCCTGCTTCAATTCCTAACAAAACAGGTTCAAGGTTTCTATCAAGAACAATTATTTGGTGAACTGTCACAAAAAATCCTGCTATAGGGGCATATATTTCAGAATAACGTAGTTTCATTTCAATAAAATGACAGTCAGAGAAGTTGAAATCGTAATCCCATCTTGTAATTTGGTAACTTGTCTGGTTCTTATAGAAGAATTGCATATTTCCTGAATTAAACTCTTTTGAGCCGTTGGAGGCAGACATTACGATTGTGATATTGTGCCAAGATACCCCTTCGGGAGCTGGACTATTGAATATTCGAAATTGGGAGAACTTCGTTGCATTCGCTTCGTAATTTAATTCTACTTGTCGGGGAATTTCTTTTCCCTGTTGATTTTCATACCTTGTCTGATAATAATCTATTACATCTGAATCGATAAAGTTTGCATGTGCATATGATATGTAGGTGCTAGGATGAAGATAATTCTCAGAATCATCTGAACCGCCAAAACGCTCTAATGATGTAATAGAAGAATAATCGATAGATTCAGCTGCTGTTATTGCGCTTTGTTCTTCCGAGTTATCGAAATTTCGCGTAATTGTTTTTTCGTATTTCAGAGGAATTTGTGGAAATAAAACGCTCCATAAAAGCGAAGAAATGATGACCAAAACAACGATGAACACCAATATTGTAAGCAGATTTTTTTTATTCATCTTGCCTAAACCCCCCATCATCATATTTATACATAATCAACACTTAAAACTAACTTTAATATGAAAGTTAGTAAACTTGAACATTGATTAGAAGCGAAATTAATGTCTATTAAAATAAAATAACGTCTATCGAGCTTAACAGAAATAGCAAAAATTATTAGTTTCCTGAGCAAAGCAACTTCATCGCCTCCAAATGAATAATGAACGTTAGTTATCTTGACTGCTTTCTTGATGTTGATGGTTGCACGTTTCTGTTAATCTTAATTTGTGATATCTGCCAAGCTGGATAAATCTTGCTTTTAACTCTGCAAGATTAAATTGAATTAATTTATATGATAGCAAAATTCTTTAACATATGAATCATATGAGTTGAACAAGCGTTATAATAAAAATATTTTAAAAAAAATTTAGTAGAGATGACTTATTATTGCTAATGGAGACTATTTTTCTGGTTTTAAATATTAATGTCTTTTTACGCAAGTGTTATATGTATCATACAATAACACACCCCGATAGGTAAGTACCTTGAGGAACAAAATCTTAGTATCAAGCCTTGTTTTATTGTTAATTTCCGTATTCTTAGTTTCAATTCCAGTTTCCATTGTTCAAGCTGTCGGTGAAGGTCAATGGATAACAAGCTACACTATTGTCGATAACAATTCAGACCAAGTTCTGGTTCAGTATGATTCTAGTACTGGACTTAACCAAACGCTGTCACCTGTGGTACCTGGATCCGATGTTAAGGTAACCTTTACGATCAATGTTTTTACAGCTGGATCGGGCAATCTTAAGCTTCAAACAGGAATGGGCAAATTACTAAGCGACAGATACTGGGAATTGGTCACCCAAGATTACAATTTAGGTAGTGATTTTAATCCAAACGCTAATCCTGCCCAGTTTACTTGGACTTTAGGAACCTTTACAATGACAGTTTACGGCAAGATTCCAACTAGCACCTCTCAGTCTGGAGCACCAATTAACGTTGTAAGTTTGTTTGGTCCTACAGGCGGTGTTGCAATTGACCAAATATCTATAGTCGCAACAACAGCATTGATGACGCAATATAATTCCCTTTACAGCCAAAAATTAGCACATCTGCAATCACTTAAATCTTCAGGCGTTGACCAAGGATACATTGACATCTATAGCAATGTTCTCAATGCTTCTCAAACAGAAGCCAATGGCGGATACGTCAGTAATGCCATAGCTTTACTAAACGGATTGAATACAGCAAACGAACCCATATCTTCTGCCATGACATTCGTATACATTCCTCTAATTGTAGTTCTAGCAGTAATATCAGCCCTATTCGCAGTATTATTTCTTAGAGTGAGAGGAAAAGTCAGCTACTTCCAATTAGTAGTTGAAGATCAAATTAAAGACTTAGAAGGACTAACACTCCGCGCATCCAAAATAGACAGATCAATGTCGTCAAACCTAGAATCGGTCAAGGACCGGCTTAAAAGAATAGTTGGGATGTGATAGCCTACGCGAATCTACCAAAATAGCGTTCAAGTGATAGGGCTCGGTTCAGCCGGAACAAACATAGTCGAGTCTTTCCTGACGAGCAAAAAAACCAGAGAGCTATTAGCAAACGATATAACTCGTCTTTCGTTATTAGCCATCGACATCGCTGACCCAGAAATTAGAAGTCTACTAGAAGCTAACGAGCAAATACAAAGATCGATGAACCGATCCGGAATCCCTGCTGAAAGAATGCGGCTGATTGCACAATCAGTCAAATTCCCAACTGCTGAAGCAATGTTCGATTTCATCAACCAAAAATACCCAGAATATGTACTTGGTGAAGGAGCAAAACTTCAAAATTACATTCCATGGCTGCAATCAACAATGGCTATCCCCCCAATGGCTGGTGGCGCTGGAAGAAGAAGAGCTTTAGCAAAGGCAATCTACGCACTAAATTATTATCAACTTGGAATTATAAAAAACGCAATTAACTCCTTTAAGGAACAAGCGCTCTCGTCAATAGTTACTCCGACAGTCATCTTGGTTTACGGCTTAGGCGGAGGAACCGGAAGCGGTGTCTTTTTTGATTTTGCAAGGCACTTACGAAAAGTCCTGGGTTCGGGTGTACCCATCATAGCTTTTGTTGTTACACCGTGCGGTGGAGATGACCCTCCAGCTAAAGGTTGTTCTGCATTTGTTGCGATGAACGAACTTCAACTGCTATTGAACAAAGACTACAACGAATTTGTAGTCAAAGAATATGGTGAATGCTACCGTAACCCACTAAACGCTGTAATTTACTTGCCACTATTACCCGCCTACTCAAAAGTAGGGAACATAGTCAATGCTAGAAAAGAAATGGATGATATGGTCGTAGATATGCTCTATGTCTTAATGGACTTCGATTTAGCTGACCTAATGGGAGGCATAGGAACAGAAGTCGGCTTGACTACTAATGCTGCACATACATTGGGAATGGTAAAAATCGTCTATCCAGTTGAAGAATACATTGCAGCCTACAAGCTAAACTTTGAAGGGCTCCAACTACTCCAAGATCTTAGAAAAGAAAAAATTGATATCCTCAATGAAATAGGAAAAATAATAGAGGTAGACTATGATGTCACAAGAGAACTTTTCAAAAACTATTTGATTAAAACCGGAACATATAATGAAGACCAGTTCGAAGAAAAACTAAAAACAACCATCAACAGCAATCCCCGTCTAGAAGACGACTTATCATTACATGTAAAAGGAGTAGAAATTCAGCTCAAAAATTGGATCGAAGAAATCTCAAAGTTCCTATCAACTGTTAAATTCATGAGAAGGACAGGTCCAATCGAAGATGCAATAATTAACCTAACCCTGCGAAAAGATGGATCAAGAAAAACTGACAACATTGAAGCATTGCTTACAAATTTAACTAAAACACATCTAGATTTCTCCCAACATAAAGCTGTAATTGTGGAACGCCTCAACCAGTTAATTCCCAGTTCACAAGTATTTACAATCCGTCAAAAGAAACTCTTAGAAGATCTCGTCAACTTGGCTGAAATCGCTGAAAAATCCCTAAGCTTGATGAAGTTCTATGATGAAACAAGATATCTAACCGACGCCTTGGTGAGATATTATGAAGTTCTTCCTGAAAGCAAAAATGAACTAGAAGACTTGAAAAATATTCAATCTGAACTCTCCACGATCTACCTTATCATACAACTAATGCTTAGAACACCATTTGACGAAGCAAGAATGATTGACGAGCATTTAGCCTACGTACATGAAATTCTTACTAAGCGAATGCAAAAAAGAGGCGACTTTGACAACGAAGTCATTAGAGTTCAAGAAGCGAAAAAACGAAAAGAATTCGATAAATCAAAAATGGAACGTCAGCTCCGGAAAACTTTTAGCTCAAAACGTTATGCTCGAGAACAACTACTTCAACTTGACAGAGACCTTAAGAGATTAGAACAAGAAGAAGCCTTTGCCATAGACAACTTGGACACAGTTGACGGCACCATAAAATTGTATGAAAAACTGGCAAAGCGCTTTGAAATAGTCTCTGAATATCGCAAAAGACTAAACAAGATTGTCGACATAAACAAGGAATACGCTCAAAAAATTGCTGAAATAACCGCGCCCAAGAAATATTTTGAGAAATCAGCCGATTTAACAGTAAGAGAGCAACAAAAGATTATTTTCAAAATCTTAAAAGAACAGGAAGAGACTCTCACAAAAGAAGTAATAGTTAGAGACATACTAGACAAAGACCATTACAAAGACTACATGAAGAGTATAGTTCGAGTTTTCAAAACTCCTAGCGTTATGGGCTATAAACCGACCTACAAAACAGACTACCTATGGGTTACTGTACAATCACCATCTAATCTATGGGCAGATGATATGTCTCAAGAAATCTACACAGCATTAGCAGGATATGTAACCAGCGAAGTCTCAAGAACAATTACCGTTCGCGTTCTAGAATCTCGCGACCCTTGGACAACACGCGTTCTAGTTGTTGGCGGAAGAGGCAAACCTGAAGATATGGAAGCATATGACGAAATGAAGTTGCTCTTTACTAAATCAAACGAATTTGAAAGACACTTATCACGCTCATATTTACTGGAACATTCGGTTGCAGCTGGGCAAATCATCAATACACTAAACGGCAATTCTGCCAAAAACAACAATAGCACTGGCAATCAGAGCAAAAAGTAAGAGAAAGGAGCAACTCCTCCTCTCTTAATTTAGGAATAGGGCGAATTCAACATGATTGCCAAAATAAAGTTAACGCGGCATTGCTACATTAATGACCCTTCAAAGCTGAATATCGACAGATGTACCTCTTTAGAATTAGAGAAAAAAATAATTAGAAAGTGGGTTTGAGTACTTGGGTGAGCCTTCCTACATAATGTTAGGTATTAAATCCTTCTTTAGAAGAAGAAAAAAGAAAAGGAAGGCTGAAGAAGAAGCAAAAATTGAACCTGAAAAGGAAATAAACACCTCTAATTCTGAATTACCAAATGATATAGTAAATGTTGAACCAACAACACCAGAAGTTGATATTGCCACTCAGACGGTCCCTTCAATCGAAAAAGAAAGCACTGTACCCAATGTCGAACCTCTATCTTCAAGTGAAGCTAATCCAGAAACTGAACCTTCGACCACAAATAATCAGCCCTCTACCCCTTCAAGTGAACACCCTCCAAATCAAGTTGAACCAGTCCAACAAACAGAATCTTCCCAACCGGCAAAGGATACACTAGTCACTGAAAGTGAGTCTTTTGAATCTCCGATTCAAACTAATGCTCAAATACCAATTACTCAAACTTCAGAGCCCAAGAAAACTAGGAAACTTTCCATTAAATCTCTCCAAATAAGATCATGGATAAACAAGAGAAAAGAGAAAAACAAAGAAAAAATTGAACAAGACCGTAACAAAGAATCTTCTTTACTCAAATATCTCACTTTCATAATAACTGCCATTGCCATGGCATTGGCTATGTCTTTTTTGCCGCTTTTTCCTCAACCTTTGCCCTTACTGCTTGCAATACTAGTTGCATTTGTAACCTTCAGAAGCCCAAGGTTTGGTATGCCCATAGGCGGAGGACTAATTGGTTTAGGTTTAATTTTTCATTTATCAGAACTCTACTTTTTCTCATTCCTGGGCGAAATGCAAATTCGAGTAGCAGTTGTTGTCGTTTGGATGACTCTGTTTATCATTTTGCCCATTATTTTCAATCGCTACAAGAGTGCTCTTGCCATAGATTTGGGCTTATTGGCCTTCACTATGCTCTTTTCAAACTCAACATATTTCTTAGCTATTCCCTTAATTCTAGTTTCAGCAGTCTTTTTCAAAAGACATGCAAGTCTTTCAATGATATATTACGTTTTACTCTCAGTCCCACTTCAAATAGTTCAGTATTTTGAATACACTGTATCAATTATTGCTCGTCCTGACTGGTGGCTTGAACCAGGTTCCAGCCCTCCGATTTTTGTGTCTTTGAGCTCCATATTTACAGATCTTAATTCGGCCATGAGCCAGTTCCGCTTATATGATACTTCTAAAGTCATTTACGACATTGCTGGTCAGATGACTTGGGAACCCAATTTTCTTGGACGCACTCTTGCTGATGCGCTCAGACAATATCTTGATTCTATTCCTGGCATACTTCTTTTTGTGGTTATAGTTGCAGGACTTGCAGGAGTAATCATTTTCTTCTCAAAAGCTCTAACCAGTAAAGGTGCTTTAATCAGTCTAGGCGATAAGCTATTTCTTTGCATTACAGCTACTATTACTTGTGCGCTCTTCTTTATTTTCTTGAGTGTTCTTCAATTACCTTTAGCTTTTACTGCTGATGTTACCCCTTCAACGTTCATCTTAGCTCCCTTAGCAACTCTTCTGCTGACATTGCCTGTAATATTTGTTGATTTTACCCCCAAACAAACTGCAACAACACTTGAAGTGAAAGAAAAAGCCCAGAATCTCCTTGATAGACTTGGTATTTTCAACGAGCACATAAGCAAAGTCAAAGACAGTATTCCAGTTAATGTGAGTACTCCTGAAGGAAAAATGCTAGTTCTAAGAGACTTAGTTAAAGATATAGTGGAGAAGTGTGAAAAACACTTTTACGAAGTGAACGAAGTTAATGAGAAATTCGTTGAGCTTGATAAGTTAAACAAAGACGTTGACGAGCTAGAGATTAAACTCAACAAAATATTGCTTGAATATCAAATCTTGGTCACCGGAGAATTTTCTAACTGGATAGGTAAATTCAACGAATGTGGCTTGACTGTTAACACTACAGCAAATGTTTCTTTCCAACAGGAAATAACTCTCGATGAAAGAATAAAGAGCATAGAGAGTGTTTTAGCTCAGACAAAATCAGTAGCCAAGCAAGTAATAGATTCTGTTCAACCAATTTATGACACTATTCGTGAATTATTCGATCCATCTCTGCCCGAAAATAGCAAAACCATACAGTTTGCCAAAGAACGTTTAGAGAATAATGGAGCCCCGTGGGTTGCCGTTGAAGCCCTCTATAACTCCATTCACAACTGGAACAGACAGTATAGCGCTGAGGTATCTTCATCAATAAGGGATTTGCAAAAATCATTAGGCCCAATAGCAAGTCTGGAAGATGAGAATCATGCATTGTCAGAAGTCTTTGGTGATAACTTGCCTAAAATCCTTGATTATGCAAAAGAAGCTGAAGCAATAAAAAACTCTTTGGAATACAAAGATGAAAGATCGCTGTTTATCTTAAAAGTTGTCTCTTTAAAAAATAGCGCCCAGTCAATACTTTGTATGTCTCAAGACGTTCTTTCTTTACTTTATGACAAACTTGTTTCTGAAGAAAATGTAATTGAGCATTCATTACCCGTTAAAGATTACCCTTGGAGCAAGAACAATTCGCTTAATATCCGTCTCAAAAAAGCAAATGAAGCTTTTTCAGCCAAGAAAACAAAGTTCACCCAACTCCTAGCAAACTTGCCTACCTACCTTTTGTGTATCGATGAAACTTTTGAAACATTATCTATCTACAGAGAAGAGAAAGATTTTATTCTAAGCCAATTTGACCAACTGAAAAAGTCATAACTTTTCTGTCTACTTATATCACTTGTTGAATCTAAAAAGCGAATAATAGCGTACTATTCTAAACCTCCTGATTGGGCAAAACGATACCCCTTCAGATATGATTGTTCTAAATGCGTTGCTGCTTTCCCAGAGTTTATTCTATTTGTCGCACTTTGCGTTTGGCTATAACTGAAAAGCCTTTGTAGAATTCCTTGCTTATCCAACTGTACCATTTACCGGAAAAAGTCCAATCTAACAGGCTATTCAACCAGTAAAAGTCGTGTTCTGCACATTGAATCAAAAGCTGCTTATGCAAAGGGCTAAGTTTTGTTTCAGTAAACCAATCACGATTCTTTAGTTTTCCTAATGGAACAAAAAACAAAGGCACAATCAAACTGCGCATACTTTTTAAATCATCAACCAAATCCATCGTTTTTAGAACATCTTCTTCACGCTCATCCGGCAATCCTAAAATCAATGTACACGCCGGAACCATTCTATTATCATGCATCAAACCCATGCCTTCGCAAACCACATCATGCCATTCTTCAGCCCTAAACGGAAGCGCTTTTGCAGGCATAATCTTTTTTGCTACCTCAGGAGACCCAGTCTCAATGCCTATTTCGGCTCCCCACCACATCTGTTTTTGAAGAATAATCTCTGAAAGCTGTGAAAAAAGCTTGGGGTTTGAAGCCACTGCCGCCAACGAGCAATGGCTCCAACTTAAACCATTGCATTTTTTCATAACTAGTTCATGTAATTGTAAAAGTTTCTCACCGTTTGGTACAGTGTCTCTTGACCCATAAAGCATTACATCTTCAGAATGTAGACAAATAGCAGAACTTTTGCCTGAAGTCAAATTAACGTTTAATTCACGTTCAATCTTATCAATAGGATACCACCTTAGGGGTCTTTGAGTAACATTGCAAAATTGACAACCTCGGCAGCAACCTCTACCGATTTCAACTAAACCGTTAATTGAAGGTTGAACGATATCCGGAATTTCCTCCAATTTGGGAGTTTCTCCGACAGCAACTTCATAGTGGCTAGGGATATCTTCTCCTTTAATTGCCGCACTGAACAGTTTTCCCACAACATTCTCAGCCTCTCCTTCTACTATACAGTCAATATGTAGATCTTTAACGGATTTTTCTCTGAAACGAAACTGCCACGCTCCAGGACCTCCAACAATGATTTTTAACCCACTTCTCTCGGCTTCTCTTACCTCAGGAGATCTTAAGAGTTCCTGAAAATATTTTGCTAGATAAGGTTCTTTTTTAAATATAGATGCAAGAGTTGTTGATGCTGGACCCAAACCAAAAGGATCCATTACGTAAACACCAAGGGCCTTCGCCTTTTTTAGTGGGTCCTTTAAATGGCTTGGACTAACTGTGTCGACTTTAAAGCCTTCTTTTATGAGTTGGGCTTCTGTTTTTCTTAGACCGTAAGGTGCTGTCCAAGGGTGATCTCCTCGTGTGGGCAGAGGTGGAAAAAAAAGATAGCTGTAGAGCCATTCGGGGACAAAGTTTGGAGGGGCACATGTACCAAAACCCAAAAATTCGTTTTTATGATAATTGCTCATTAGCGTTCTGTCAGCTGTTAAAAGTATCTCTGCCATTTTCCCAATCCGCCTGCTCTTCCTTTTTGAGTTGGTTTTAGCAGAGATTATTGACTGATTAGGAGATATAACTTTATCGACATTGTTCTGGCTATTATTCTCAAAAAATGGCTGTTGCTCTAGTCCTACTAAGGTGAGAGATAAATTCTGCCTTTCATGAAGATTTGTTTGACTATTTGTTATTTTTTGGCTAATCTGCCATTTTTTGATTTCCTCGGCGCTTCTTTAACAGTTTGTTGGAGCTTTTGCCTCGCTACACTATATATTCAGGATTTTTAAGGCCTATATCTTTGAAAAACTTGTCAATAGCTATAGCCTTTACATAATATTCTTCTTCAGGACAATCATAAGTGAAACCATAAAAGTTGCCCTCATCATCAAATTTCGACTTGACATTAGCAACTCGGAATCTTTTTTCCAACTGTTTCTTTAATACTTTGATAATTTCTTCTTCTTCACCTTTCAACTTTGGCTCCTTCTCCAATGTTAGTTATAATTTCAGTTAATATAAAATTTTTGAAATAATTAGGTTATATACTGACTAACTAGTTTTTTACTAAATACAACCTTTAAAAACATCTGAGGTTTCACTGACCCTCTCTCTCCAAAAGGAAATTCTTTATATCGATTTCACCTCACATTTGAACGATATGAGTTGTAATCTTTATTTTAAATTCAATTATTTTAAATATAATTTGCCTCAATTACCAACTTGAGTAATAAAGTTATGCGCATGTCCACCAAAAAAGTTCTAGCTAATGAACACATGTGGCTCAAAATAGAAAGAGGAATCTAAATGGTTGCAGTAATTAAAAAATATAATTCAGTTGAAGAAATTGCAGAATCTCTCGATGAAAAAATTTCCCAAACAAAAAGCAATTTGGGTGAATTACTTCGTAAATTGGAGGAGATAC
>Ga0315535_1000503_pt1 | contig 27597 bp, 19 predicted proteins | sample SalMarSW160220MG_2_FD_203092 | JGI IMG/M metagenome (GOLD analysis project Ga0315535, IMG submission 203092) | Salt marsh sediment microbial communities from the Plum Island Ecosystem LTER, Massachusetts, United States - Salt Marsh Sediment SW1602-20 ... | reverse complement strand
AAATCCGTACCTGTACGGGAATATCCAGGGCCCGGGCGTTTGAACCCAATACTCTGCGGCTCTCTTCTCCACAACCGGCCGCGCCCACTGCCAAGGCGAGGATCAATGGAAAAGCTAGCAGTCGGATATTGTGCCGTTTGTGTGCCACAAGGTGTATTACGGAGAAAGTATGTGGATTCAACTTGCTATCAGCTTTTCAATAAAGGTTCCTAAACAACGCTAATCTTGGCAGACCCCAGCCAGGCTATTTTTAACCTGTGCGCAGTCCAGAGAGCCCGGCTCGTATTTGTCCAGATCCACCTGGCCGCAGAGGGCTCCCCAGTCCAAAGTGGCGCATTCACAGTTGACCTGGTTGGTGTCCTGTCCCTTGGCCCAACAACCGCACACGACTGAGCCCGAGCCCTCGTTTGCGCAGTAGTCGTCCAGGCAGTTAGTCATGTCCGTCTTCAGTGCGTCGCAATTGGCGGAGTCGCCGGAACCACAGCCGGCAACAAAGCAGATCGCAAGCAGCAGAGTAATCTTGGCTATCAAGCTTCGCATGAGCGGTTCTCCTCCCTGGTTCGGATATTGTCCCCATTATTGCACGCCACTTGGGGAAAAGGAAATGGGTCCAACAGCGATGTTACTTTCTCAAGGCTGCCAGGATCTTCTCGGGGGTAATGGGCAGGTCGCGGATACGTACACCGATGGCGTCGTATATGGCGTTGGCTATGGCCGGGGCAGTGGGCACCAGACCGGGCTCACCAACTCCCTTGGCCCCGAACGGTCCGGCCGGGTCGTCGGTTTCTATGAAGTCCAGCTCGATTGGAAAATCCATCTCGGCCGCGGTGGGGATCTTGTAGTCGCGAAAGTCGGGGTTGACTATCCTGCCGCGCTCGCTCTTCACCTCTTCGTAGAGTGCGTAACCGACTCCCTGGGCCAAGGCACCGTATGTCTGGCCGGCCAGCGTCTGGCGGTTGAGCACCCGGCCGACGTCGTGAGCGGCTGACAACTTGATAATCTTGACCTCGCCCGTTTCGCGATCCACCTCGACTTCGGCCCCCTGGCTGCCGAAGGCGTAGGCAGCCGACATATTACCGTAGCCCTTGTTCCAGTCGGGTAACTCGTTGGGCGGATCATAGAAAGCCTCGGAGACCAGCATCTCGCCTTGTTCGCGAAAATGAACGGCTCGCAACAAGGCGTCCAGCTCAATCCTCAGGACGGGATCGTCCGGCGCGTCCTGGACGAATAGAATCCCTCCGCGTAGTTCGAAGCGGCCGTCTTTGGCGGCCAGCGAGATGTTGAAGTCAGGCGGGTTGTAAGCGGGATCGCGCTTTTTCTTGCGGGCAATGTTCTTTTGCACCAGCTCCGGGTACAACTCGCGGGCGTGCTCGAAGATCTTGTCGCGCATCTGCAGAGCCGCGGCTATTGCGGCGTTGCCTGCCATGAAAGCGCCGCGACTTGCGTGAGTTCCGACGTCCCAGGGGCAGGTGCCGGTGTCTGTCGGGTTGATGATGACTTTCTCTGGGCAGACCCCGAGCGCCTCGGCCACGGCGGCAACCAGCACCGTCTGCAAACCTTGGCCCATCTCGACGCCTCCGTAGTAGACATTGACGTTGCCGAAGTCGTCGAGCTTCAGTATCAAACCGGATCCGTCCGAGCGGTAGATGCGCCCGCCGCCGCCGACGTGGATCAGCGAAGCCAGGCCGACACCTGTTTTCTTGCCCTTGGATCTCCGGCGTATTTTCTTCCAGGCAAGCTTTTCGGCCACCGTATCGATGCACTCGCGCAGGCCGCAGGTGGTCACCTTGAGACCCATGGGAGTAGTCTCGTTAGGCCGGTTACAGTTTAGCAACCGCAGCTCGAGCGGATCAATGCCGGCCGCCTCGGCCAACTCGTCGAGATTGCTCTCCAGCGCCCAGGTAAGCTCCGGGTTGCCGTAGCCGCGCATGGCCTGGCAGTAGGTGTTGTTGGTGTAGACCAGCTTGGCGTCGAAATAGATATTGGGAACTCGGTAGAGCGAGGTAGCCGGAAGCAGCATTACCGTCGGGTAGGTCGCACCCCATGAGGTGTAAGCGCCGTTGTCCAGCAGTACTTCGATCTTCCTGAAGGTCAACTGGCCGCTCTTATCACAACCCTGTTCGACGCGAACACGCGAGGACTGGCGCGGGGAAAGGCGGGCGAACTCCTCGCCGCGGTCGTAGAGAATCTTTACCGGTCTACCGCAGCGATGGGCCAGGAGAATTGCAATGTACTCGTAAGCATGCGTGTCGAGCCCGGTGCCAAATCCGCCGCCCAGGCTGGGAACGATTACCCGCGTATTTTTGCCCCGAAGATCCATGGCAAAAAGCGCGTTGTTGAAATCGCGCTGAGCCAGGAATGGAATCTGCGTCTTGGCCCAGATGGTCAAATTGTCATTGCGGTCGAACTCGGCGATGCAGCCGGCGGTTCCCATGCAGCTTTGCTGGATGAGCTGCGTCGAGTATTCCCCTGCCACGGCATGGGCGGCGGCCGCCCGTCCGGCATCCAGGTCGCCCGATTCGTGGTGGTAGCCGAGCGCCAGGCGGTTGTCGGTGCGCTTCTTGCCGCGCGGGTCGGTCTCGTGTACCAGCGGCGCGCCCTCGGCCAATGCTTCTTCCGGGCTGAAGACTGCCGGAAGCGGCTCGTACTCGACCTCGATCAGCTCGACGGCCTCAGCGGCGATCTGCGGATTTATGGCGGCCACCGCCGCAATTTCGTCGCGTTGCTGGCGCACCTTGTCTTTCTTGAGCGCGAAGTTGTCGCGCAGAAAGCCTATTCGTATCTCGGGGGTGTTGTAGGCGCTAATCACCGCCTGCACTCCGGGAAGGCGCTCGGCCCGCGAAGTGTCGATCTTGACGATCTTCGCATGGGCCTGGTCTGAAAACTTGATCTTGCCGTAGAGCATGCCCGGGCGCTCGAGATCATGGATGTAAACAGCTTGCCCTGCGGCCTTGTCCGCGGCGTCGGGACGCGCCATCTCCCCGCCGATATATTCTAGTTTAGACGCCATCATTCTCGTCTCCACCGCCGGCATGACTGATCGAATCGACGATTTGCACGTAGCCGGTGCAGCGGCACAAGTTGCCCGCAAGCGCCTTGCGGATTTCGTCCTTATCGGGATGCGGATTCTCGTCGAGCAGCGCCCTGGCCGACATGATCATACCGGGCGTGCAGAAACCGCACTGAATTCCGCCGTGTTCGACGAAGGAGCGCTGCAGCGCAGACAAGCGATTGTCGGGCCCCTGCAACCCCTCTATGGTCACGACGCTCTTGCCCTCGATCTCGGGCGCCGGATAAAGACAGGAGTTGACGGCCCTGCCTTCTACGATCACCGTGCAGGCGCCGCACTCGCCCCGGCCGCAGCCTTCCTTGGTGCCGTAAAGGCCGAGCTGATCCCTGAGCACGTCGATCAGGCGCTGATGCTCTTCGATCTCGACTTCGACCGGCTTGTCGTTACAGCTGAAGGCGATGCGCATCATGGCTCGCTCCAGTTCAGGATGGATTCGATTGCCCGGCGCAGATAGACGCCGACCAGGCGCCTGCGATAGTCGGCCGAGGCACGCAGATCGTCGATGGGTGTCACGGCCTCCATGGCGGCGCGTACCGCCCGCGCAAGCAGTTCGTGAGTGACTCGCTCACCGGTCAGAAGATCCTCGGCCGCACGCAGGCGCAGGCAAACTGGGGCCACGGAACCGGCGGCCAGGCGGACATGACGCAGTTCGTCTCCCCGGCTGACGACCAACGCCGCAAGCGAGACAATGGCCAGGTCCATGCGCACGCGGCCCTTCTTGAAATAGATCCCCCGGGCACCGGGAGGAGTTTTCGGCAACAGGACCTGGGTCAAGATCTCATCAGGCGGCGAACAGGTTTGGCCGGGACCGCTCATGAAATCCTCGAGTGCGATCTCGCGCTCTCCCGCGGGGCTTGCCAGCCTTACTCGCGCCTCGATCGCCAACAGGGCCGGAGCCGTGTCCGCGCATGGCGAACAGTTGCAAAGGTTGCCGCCGATTGTGGCGACATTGCGGATCTGCGGGCCTCCCAGACATCGCGCGGCTTGTGCCAGCAGCGGATAGCGCTCGCAAAGTTCAGCCTGCCCGAGCAGATCGCTGATGGTTGTCGAGGCGCCAATGCTGGTCGGCTCTCCAAGTTCGATTCCCGAAAGCTCGGGGATCGCGCGCAGCGAAATCAAAGATTGCGGGCGCGGGGCACCGGCGTTGAATTTGACCATGACGTCCGTTCCGCCGGCGATGAAGCGCGCGCCCGGGACTTCGCTCATCAGGCGCAGGGCGTCTGCGACGCTGTGAGGACGATGGTAGGCGAAGTCGTTCATGCTACAATCCTCTGCTCTCTGAAAGAAGAGATCTCGGCGGGAGAATATCCCGCCTCGGCAAGCAGGCTGTCGGTGTCGGCACCGTAGGCGGGAGCGAAGGGCAGCACGCCGCCCGCGGCTTCGAGATGATCGGTGTCGGCCGCGGCCGGGGGCAAGCGCACCCGGCGCCCGTCAGGCGCCACGGTCGCGAGCGCGTTTTCGAAAACGAAGGGCAGCTCGGCGACTTCCTCGATCGGCGTGATCGGCGCATGGGGAATACCGGCTGCGGTCAATGCCGCGTCCACCGCCCCCGTCGGGTTGCTCCCCAGAATCCTGGCCATGGCTGCGTGCAGATCTTCTTTGTACTGTCTGCGGCCCTCGTTGGTCCGGTAGCGCTCCTGGTCGAGCTCTGCGAACATCTGGTGGCCTATAAAACGCAACCACTGGACGTCGCTCCCAATAGCCAAATAGACGTAGCCATCGGCCGTGCGATAGGCGTTTACCGGAATGAACTGACGGTGCTCGTTACCCGAGCGCCTGAGTTCCGAGGGCGGGCTGCCCATGTCGAGCATCGGCAGGAAGGTCTGCAGCCATGAAACCGCCGCGCGGGCCATGGAGATGTCGATGCGTTTGCCGCGACCTGTCTCCTTGCGTTCGATCAACGCCAGTAATACCTGGATGAAGGCTTCGTCCCCGGCCTTGAGATCGGCCAGAGGCGGCCCGCATTGCAGCGGAGGACCATCGGGCTGACCGGTAATGTCCATGTAGCCGCACAAGGCCTGCAGGACGGGATCGTAGCCGGGCACGTCGGGATGCGCGAGACCCATGGCCGAGACACAGCACCAGATGATGTCCTCTTTGGCTTTCTTGATGCTTTCGTAGTCGATACCCAGTTTCTGGTGGCGCGCCGGCAAAGTGTTGGTGCAGAAAACATCGGGACGCAATTCGGAAACCAGACGTCCGAGCAGCTCGCGTCCGGCGGGCTTCTTGAGATCGACGGCCATGGCCTCCTTGCCGACGTTGGGGGCCACGAAGTAAGAGTGCCGGTCTTCGCCGGCCACGGGGCGCCCGACGTAACGGTTAGGATCGCCACGGGACTTGCGCCCCGGCACGGGAGTCGGCTCGACCCTGATTACCCGCCAGCCCTGATGCACCATGCGCAGGGTGGCGTAAGTCATGGTTAAAGCCTGTTCGATGCTGATGACTGTCTGCGGTCTCAAGATCTCTCTCCCATCACTAGAACCGGATTGGTTCCCGGTAGGTGCCGAAGACGTCCTTCAGCACCGCGCACACTTCGCCGACGGTGGCATACGACTCGACCGCGTCCATTATAGCCGGCATGATGTTCTGGCCGCTTTCGGCGGCAGCGCGCACCACCAAAAGCAGCTTGTCTACTTTGACGCCGTCACGCTCGCTGCGAATCTTTCGCAGGCGCTCGATCTGTTTTGCGGCCTCGTCCTCACGGTAGGGATGGAACTCCACCTCGCGCTGCTTTTCCTCTTCGACAAAACAGTTGACTCCCACCTTCTTGATCTGGCCGGACTGGATCTTGCGCTCTTGTTCGTAGGCCTGAGCGTTGACGGCGGCCTGGACGCGCCCTGTGGCCACGGCCTGTACTATGCCTCCCTGCTCTTCGAGTTCGTGCATCAACTCAACTATACGCGTTTCCATCTGGTTGGTTGCCGTCTCCATGAACCACGAGCCTCCCAGCGGATCGACAGTGTCGCACAGGCCGATCTCGTGCATCAGGATCTGCATGGTGCGCAGGCTAAGCTTGGCGGCGTGTTCGGATGGAATGGTGTAGGCCTCGTCATAGGAACACAGGGCCATGGTTTGCGTGCCGGAGAGCGCACTGATAAGCGCATAGTAGGCCCCGCGGGCGATGTTGTTCTCTGGTTGCTGAATAGTCAGCCCGCCCCCGCCTCCGCCGGCGATCATGCGCAGGCGCAGTCCGCGTGGATTGCTGGCCCCGTATTGTTCTCGGAGGATCTTAGCCCACAGACGCCGCCCGGCGCGGAACTTGGCCACCTGTTCCCAAAGGTTGCCGTGGATATCGAAGTTGAAGGTGATCCCTGCGGCCAGCGCGTCGATCTGAAGGCCGCGCGCCAAGGCATGGTCGATGTAGGCCCTGGCAATGGATAAGGCGTAGGCCATCTCCTGGGCAGGATTGGCGCCCGACTCACGAATGTGGTAGCCGCAGACGCTGACCGGGCTGTAGTGCGGCACGTTGCGCGCGCAGAACTCCATCGTGTCTCCAACCAGGCGCATAGACGGCTCGACCGGAAAGATCCAGGTGCCGCGTCCTATGAACTCCTTGAGGATGTCGTTCTGGCTGTTGCCGCGCAACTCGGCCAGGTCGTAGCCGCGCTTGCGGGCCATGGCGAAATACATGGCCATGATGGCAACGGCCGAGCCGTTGATTGTCAAGGAGACGGTGATCTTATTCAAGTCGATGCCGGCGAAGGCCTCTTCCATGTCCGCCAGGCTGTCTACCGCCATGCCCACACGGCCGATCTCGCCCGCGGCCATTTCGTCGTCGGAGTCCAGGCCGCACTGGGTCGGCAGATCGAAAGCCACGTTAAGCCCGGTCTGACCGTTCTCGATCAGCCACAGGAAACGCTCGTGGGTCTCGGCGGCAGTGCCGAATCCAGAGTACTGACGCATTGTCCAGGGACGCTTGCGGTACATCATAGGGTGAATACCGCGGGTATAGGGATAGTTGCCGGGATCCCCGACACTCTCGAGGCCGCCGCTGTTCTCGACATCCTCGGCCGTGTAGACCGGTTTTATCTCGAGCCCCGAATCCCAGAAAAGAGGGGGCACTTCGTTCTTCTTGTCGCTCACCGCTTTACCCTTTCACGAATGAAGGTCACCATTTCGTCGAACTGCGTGCCGGTGGGAAAGACGCCGTCCACGCCCAATTCGGCCAGAGCCGCGTTGTCTCGATCGGGAATGTTGCCGCCTACCAGCCAGAGCACTCGATCGATTCCGCGCAGCTTGATTTCCTCCGCCAGGCGGCGGCACAGCGGCAGGTGGGCGCCTGACAGGATCGACAGGCCCAGAACGTCGACATCTTCCTCAAGGGCGGCCTTGGCGATGGCCGGGGGAGACTGACGCAGACCTGTGTAGACCACCTCCATGCCGGCGTTCATCAGCGCCCGGCAGACCAGCTTGGCCCCGACATCGTGCCCGTCGAGGCCCGGCTTGGCGATCAAGGCTCGGATTGGTTTGATCATTTCTTCCTCCGCAGCGATTCTGTCGCGTCACGGTCGACCTTCAGCGATTGTTTATCGAGTACCACCGCGTAGTCGCGGCGGGCACTTTCGATAGTGACATAGCCTTCGGCAACATCGGCCGCAACCAACTCGGGGTCGCGCTCGGCGGGGTTTCCGTAGCCGCCGCCGCCGGCTGCGTCCATGATCACCACATCTCCGGGTTGCAGGCGAGACAGGCCGTAGGGATCGCCCGCCCGGCCGTTTATCGTGAAGCGCGCAGGCGCACCGGGGAGGCCGCCGAACAGGCCCTCGGGAGGGTAACGGAAGCGGCCGGACTGGATGCCCAGGTAGACAGGTGGTTTTGGGGCCAGTTCACCCTCGGGAACCCTGAAGACCACCCTCCGGCCGAGGCCGCCCCGCTGACGACCGGGACCGCCCGAGTCGGGCAATAGCTCACGGCGCTCGATGATCAAGGGAGTATCGCTTTCGAAGATTTCCACCGGTGTGTTGGCCCCATTGGCGGGAAAAATATAATCGTATTGTCCGTCATCCGCCGCACTTGCGCCCATGCCCCCACCCCTGATGATTACCGTGTGCCACGGTCTCCCGTCGTGCCGCCTGCCGTAGAAGACGTTCATCGTTGCCGGCGTGCCGCCGCTTCCGGCGATGACCCTGTCCGGCAATGCCCCGGCCATGGCCCGGTACACGATCTCGGTCAAGAAATGTCCGATCTGCATACGCGCCGCCACGGCCACCGGGAAGCTGCAGTTGACTACCGTGCCCTCCGGTGCCGTGACCGCGATCGGCTGCGTGCAGCCGTCGTTGTTGGGCATGTCCGGGTCGAGCATGCTTTTAATGGCCATGAAAACGTAGGCGTAGCTGAAATTGTATACGACATTGCCGCCCCAGTCGACGTGCGCCGAAGAACCCGAAAGATCCACCGAGATCCGATCACCGGCGACCTCTACCGCGGCCTTGATGACCACGTCATCACGCCCTTCTGGCTGTTCGATGATACCCTGTGCGTGGTAGACGCCGTCAGGGATCCCGGCTATGGCGCGCCGCATACTGTCCGCCGTGCGCTCGAATATCTCACCGGCCAGATCGTCGAGACCCTTTAAAGAGTACTCGTCGAGCATCATGCGAATCTTCTCGGCGCAAACGTGATTGGCGGCGATCTGCGAGCGGATGTCCCCGACGACCTGGTCGGGTGTGCGCACGTTGGCGCGGATCATCTCGAGCAGCGCCTCGTTGACTACTCCCTCCTGGTGCAGCTTGACTAACGGGATGAACAACCCATCCTCGTGGACGTCGTGGTTGTCGGACGACACCCTGCCGCCTATGTCCGAGTGGTGAAAGACGCAGGCGGTGTAAGCCACGAGTTCCTCATGGTGGAAGATCGGGCTGAGAACGCAGACGTCGTTGAGGTGTCCGGCCAGCGCCCATGGATCGTTGGTAATGAAAACGTCTCCTGGACGGCAAGAACCCGGAGCCAGCTTTTCAACCAGCTTCTTGATGCCCAGCGCCATGGCGCCCGACTGGCCGGGCGTGGCGAATGAGCCCTGCGCCAGCTCGCGACCATGCCTGTCTGTGAACATGCAAGTGTAGTCATGGGCGTCCCGAAGCAGGCTCGAGAAGGCCGTTCGGGCCACGGCTCCGTCGGCCTCGTCGACGATAGAGATCAAGCGGCGCCAGAGAATCTCGAGTGTGATCGGATCGAGGCCGGTCTTCATCGGGCTGCTCCCGGCATGTCAATCCACAAGAATCCATACTCGTCCAGAGACACCCGGCCGTCCTCGCCGACCACCACGGTGGACTCGCGTTCCTCGATGATGGCGGGTCCGCTGAAGAACGCTCCGGGACCGAGCCGGTAGCGATCATATACCGAATAGGGCACGAAATCTCCTGCGGCGGCTGAATAGGCCCGGCGCTCGCCCTTGACGGCGTTTTGCGGCTCGCCGCCGGACATTGCAATCTTTGGAAGCTCGAGCGGCCGCTCGGGCAGGCTGGCGCGCAGCCTGAAGTTGACGAACTCGACCGGCGAAGCAGGGTAGGTGCGCCCGTAGAGTCGCTCGTACTCAGCGTCGAAAAGCCGGCGGATGTCTTCGCGGCTCAAGGTCGCGAAATCGACGGTCGGCACGACAACACTAGTCTCGGAGCCTTGTCCCACGAAGCGCAGGTCTACAGAGCGCCGGAAGGTCAGAAGCTCCGGGTTGCGCTCGTGTTGCAGTGCCCGGGAGCCGTCGCGCTCCAGCCCGGCAAAGATTTTCTCGATCGTTTCAAAATCTGCGCTTTTCAGGGACGACTTGTGGCTGCGAACCAAATCGAAAGCACGCGGCGCGGTAAAGAAGCCCAGGGCCGATCCCACTCCGGCGTTGGGCGGCACCATGATACGCGGCGCCCCGAGCTTCTTGGCCAGGCCGTAGGCATGTACCGGCCCGGCCCCGCCGAAGGCGGCCAGCGTTACCAGCCCGGGGTTGCCGCCTCGCTCGGCGATGTGTGTCTTTGCGGCTGCGGCCATGGTCTCGTTGATCATGTCGTGGATGCCGAAGACGGCCTTGGTGAAGGGCACTCCCAGCGGTGTCGCGATTTTATCAGTGACTGCCTTGCGGGAGGCCTCGATGTCCAGCCGCATTTCTCCGCCGAGGAAGTAATCGGCGTCCAGGTAACCGAGCAGCAGGTCGGCGTCGGTGACGCATGGATCCGACCCGCCGCGTCCGTAACATGCCGGGCCCGGATCGGCACCCGAACTTTGCGGGCCGACCTGCAGAGTACCCATGTTGCTGATCCTGGCGATACTGCCTCCCCCGGCGCCGATCTCCATCAAGTCGACCACCGGTACCTGAATCGTCAGACCACTACCCTTCATGAATCGCTGTACGCGCCCGACCTCGAAGGTGGGCACCACATTGACCCGCCCGCCCTGGATCAGACACGACTTGGCCGTCGTACCGCCCATGTCGAAGCAAAACATTTCCGGGATGCCGAACAGCTTTCCGTAATACTGCGCAGAGATGACCGCCGCCGTGGGTCCCGACTCGATGATACGCACCGGAAACTCGGCCGCGGTCTCGACCGAGGTAATGCCGCCGGAAGAGAGCATGATGAACAACCTGGCTTGCGAACCCAGGCGGGAAAGCCTCCGGCCAAGTCGGGTAAGATAATCGCCGGTCAGCGGTTTAACGTAGGCATTTGTGACGGTGGTGCTGGTACGCTCGTACTCGCGGATCTGCGGTAGCACGTCGTAGGAGATCGAAAGCGACATGTCGGGGGCCGTTTCACGAGCGATGTCGCGAATCATCTGTTCGTGGACGGGATTTTCGAAAGAGTTCAGCAAGCAGACTGCCAGCGATTCGATACCCATACCGGCCAGCTCTTCGATTACACTTCTCACCTGATCGGGATCCAGTGGTTGCAGAATCTTCCCGTCGCTGTCTACCCGTTCATCGACTTCCAGACGACGGCTGCGCGGCACCAGCGCTGCGGGAAACTCGGCGAAGATGTCGTAAGGCGCGTAACGCATTTCACGGCCCAGTTCGAGAACGTCTCTGAATCCATGCGTGGTGATCAGACCGGTTATCGATCCCTTACGCTCGATGATGGCGTTTATCACCAGGGTGGTGCCGTGAATGACCTCGTCGAGTCGCTCGACGAAACCGGGGGCTTTCTGCCCCAGTTTATCGATGCCCTCTTCAACCGCGTCGGAGGGATCACGGGGTGTGGTCAAACACTTGTTGATAGTGATCTTTCCGTTCTGGTCGTCGAGCAACACGAAGTCCGTGAATGTTCCGCCGACGTCGATTCCGATCCTGTAACTCAAGATCCTATCCCTGCTTTCCTTCCGTTGCGCCCCGGCCAAGCTCGAATGCATTGCGGTTGGCTGCAGCGAAGCGCTCAGGGATCTTCTTTTCGATGGTTTGCCAGAGAATCTCGTCAGCGAAGGGCAACAGGCCCAGGCCTGCCAGAGCGCCAAGCATGACAACGTTCAGTGCACGCGGCAGACCGACTTGTTCTGTCAAACCCGAGCCGTCGATGGTATACGGGCGTGAGGCCGTTTCCTCTACGCCAGCCAGAATTCCGGCGATTGACGGATAATCCTTGCCCTGGATAGCAAGACTGTAGGGGACAATCTTGCCGAGATTGACGACCACCCGGGTTCTTTTCGACATCATGGGTAGTGCCCGCAGCGCCTCGAGCGGTTCGAGCGCCAGCACGATGTCGGCTTGACCCGCTGCGACATATGAGCTCTTGGCGCCGCCGATGATCACCGAGCATTCCACTGCGCCGCCGCGCTGGGACATGCCGTGCAACTGGCCCACGCTGACATCGAGCCCCGCCTTCATGGCGGCCTCTCCCAAAAGGCGCGCCGCGGTCAGCACTCCTTGACCGCCGACGCCGACAACAAGTAGCTTCAGGCGCGCAGCGCTCATGATCCCGGCTCCATTCCCGGTGCAACCACCGAATGGATCGCGCCGTTGGGGCACAACTCGGCGCACACACCGCAGCCGTTGCACAATCCGGGGTCAATAGCCGCCAGCCCGTCTTTTTCGAAGAAAGCCGGACAACCGAAGAGGTCGAGACAGGCACGGCAGTTGCCGCAAGTTCCGCAGGATAAGCAGCGACTCGCCTCGGCCCTGGCCTGTCCTTCGGAAAGAACCGAGACCACTTCGTCGAAGCCTTCCAGGCGTTTTTCTCCGGCAAGTTCCTCCGGCCGGACGCGCGGCAGATGATCTGCCCGGTCTATCCCCGGCCTTGTCCAGCGCCGGCCGTCACCTGGCGGTGGCGGCGGAGGTCTGCGATCGGCGATCTGCTCGCCACGCAGGCGGCGATCGATGGCCCAACCGGCGCGCTGTCCGCAAGCGACGGCGCTGGTTACAGTGCGTTCGCCCGGCACCAGATCGCCGCCGGCGAAAACGCGTTCGTTGCTGGTTTGCAGAAATATGTTTTCGACTTGCACTAGTCCGCCCGGTGTCTGATCGAAGCCGGGTTCTTCGAACTCGGGTCTTTGTCCGATGGCGGCGATGACCAGATCGGCCGGCAGCTCGATCTCGGAGCCTTCGATCGGCACCGGTCGCCGCCGCCCGGAAGCGTCCGTCTCGCCCGGTTCGGTGCGCAGGCAAACCAGGCGTCCAGGTTCGAGTCTGACGGGCACAAGGCGGGTTGCGAGTTCGACTCCCTCGGAAAGCGAGGCGTCTATCTCGTCTGCGATAGCCGGCATCTCATCGCGATCACGGCGGTAGGCAACCACAACCTTCCCGGCCCCAAGACGCCTGGCGCTGCGGGCGGCGTCCATGGCCGCGTTGCCGCCGCCGACGACCACCACCCGTGAGGGAACGGATCGCGATTCAATCTGCCGCAGAAAGTCAAGAGCGTCGACCATCTCGGGATTGCCGGCTGCACCGGCGCCCTCGATCTCGAGCGGCAGGCCATGGCCTGCTCCCAGCGCCAGGTATACGGCCTGAAAGCCCTGCTCGAGAAGCGAAGCACAGCTGAAGTCGCGGCCCATGCGCCGGTTTCCCTCAAAGCGCACGCCCAGATTGATGATCCGATCGATATCGCGATCGAGCGCCTGGCCTGGAAGACGGTAGCCGGGAATCCCGTATCGCAGAATACCACCGGGTTTTTCCTCGGCATCATACAATGTGACCGCGTATCCCCTGAGGCAAAGGTCGTGTGCAGCGGCCAGCCCGGAAGGGCCGGCGCCAACTATGGCTACGCGCATGCCGCAGGGATCGTCGCGCTCGGGATCATAGGCAGGCATGTTCTTCGCGGCCCAGTCAACGACAAAGCGCTTGAGATCGTTCACCGCCAGCGGCTCGTCGACAGCCGTTCGCACACAAGCCGCCTCGCAAGGCCGGTGACACACGCGGCAGACGCTTTCCGGAAGGGGCACGCGGCGGACGATCTCTTCCAGGGCGGCCTGGTAGTTTCCGGATGCGATATGGCCGATATAGCCCTGGATACAGAGGCCCAAAGGGCAACTCAGGCTACAGGGGGCCTGACCTGGAAGATTACCGGCGCTCTTGTCAATCTCGAGCACTCGGCCGCGGGCCATGAAACTTTCAAAGCCCAGATCGACTTCCTGGCCGCAGCGCATGCCGCACTCCTCGCGGGAACAGATCCGGCAGCGCAGTGGATCGACCTGGTAGACGGTGGTCGGGCGGGGAGCCTTGGTCTCACGCGCAAGATGCACCGGGCATGTGCGCTCGCAAACAACCACGCTGACGCCCTGCGCGGCACGCGCCCGCTCGAAAGCCGCGATTGTCGCCGGCAGGTCGTAAGGATCGACGGTTTCGACATGCGAGGCGCCCAGAACCTTTGCCACCGAGGAGATCGTCACATTGCGCCTGAACTCGTCCCCGATCCTTTCAACGGTTGGGCTTTCCTGAAAGCCCGTCATCCCGGTGACGTGGTTGTCGAGAACGACGGCCACAATGTCGGCATCTTGGCGAACAGCCTCGAGCAACGCCGGCATGCCGGAGTGGAAAAAAGTCGAGTCTCCCATGATACCGACCGTGCGCCGGCCCGTGACCCGAGCCACGCCCGCCGCTAATGTGAAGGCGGCGCCCATGCTCAGCAGGGCGTCGGCGGTGTTCAACGGGGGACCGTAACCCAACGTGTAACAACCGATGTCGTTGAAATACAACCCCTCGTCGCCGAACACGGCGCGCAGGGCGAACTGCGCGGGCCGGTGCGGGCAGCCGGGACATAGCGAGGGCGGTCGTGCCGGTGCAAGTTGGAAGCTCGGCTGCTTTGGCACTTCCCGGCCGAGACCCAATCCCGTTTGAATGGCGCGCTGGATGATCTCGGGAGTATATTCGAACTCGACGGGCAAGTGTCCGCTGCGCTTGCCGAGCAGTTCCAGCGACAGGCCCCGGTGTTTGAGCAGTGCTCCCAGCGCATCCTCGACAAAGGGTGACAACTCCTCGACGACCAATACCCGGCGCACGCCGTCCAGAAGGGCAAGAAGCTTTTCCTCGGGCAGAGGATAAACGGCACCCAGCGTCACCAGGCGCAACTTGTCCGTCAGGTTCAACTCTTCAAGCAGGTCGGCACAGGTCGCGGCCGGGGCGCCCGAAGCCAAGATTGCCAGCTCGCCGCCGCCCGTGGCCGAGACAAACGCTGAAGACTCGATCAGGCGCCGAGCCGTCTCGACCTTTTTTCCAAGTTCGATCCGCAGCCGGCGCGCGTTTGCCGGAATGGGGACGAAGCGCAAAGGGTCGCGGACGAAGCCCGTGACGACAGGAGACCGCAGCCTGCCGTAACGGATCACTGCGCGCGAGTGGCATACCCGGGTGGTGGGTCGCAGTAATACAGGCAGTCGACTTTGCTCGGAAAGATCGAAGGCGAAGATCGCCATACGGTAAGCCTCTTCCGGAGTTGACGGATCGAGCACCGGAATGTGCAGCATCGGTGCCAACAGGCGCTGGTCTTGCTCGTTGGGGCTGGTGCGGCAAGACGGATCTCCGGCCGAGACGATCACCAGGCCGCCGACCGGACCGATGTAGGGGATGGTCGAGAGCGGATCGCCTGCATACATCAGGCCGAGGTGTTTCATGGCGCACATGGCCCGGGCGCCGGCCAGGCTGGCTCCGAAGGCCGTCTCGAGGGCGATCTTTTCGTTAATTGAATACTCGAATACTAACTTGGCCGAGCCGGCCAGGCGGGCGAAAGAATCGCTGATCTCGGAAGAAGGCGTGCCCGGATAGCCCGAAGCGAAGGCCAGGCCGGCCTCCAGCGCGCCGCGCACAATGGCCTCGTTGCCGAGCAGGCACTCCGCGTGTCCCTCGACGTCGACCAGCAAAGGATCTTTCGGGCGCCTGGACATCTTTCGCCTTGTTGAGGCGGCCTCCGTTTACTTCTTAAGCTCATCCCACTTGTAGTCGATTACTTCGAGCAGGACCCCGTTGACCGCCTTGGGATGAATGAACGCAAACTCGCAGTCGCGGAATTTCCGGGCGCCGCCGATGATCGGGTAGCCCCGGCCCTTGAGGTCTTCAATGGCTTCGCGAGTGTTGTCCACGTTCAAAGACATCAACATGAAGCCCTCGCCGCGCTTTTCGATGAACTTGGCTACCTCGCCGTCCGGTGTCGTGGATTCCATCAGTTCGAAGCCGACCCCGCCGACCCAGTAGCGGGCCACTTTGATTTTCTCCGGCTCGTCGATGTACTCGTCGTCGGGCTTGTCCTTGCCGAGGATCGGTTCCCACTTCCTGCGGGCATCGTCCAGGTTCTTCACCGCGATGCAGATATGATCGATTTTGTTGGCTTTCAAAGCCGTATCCTCCGCATTCTGGGGGCTGAAAGGTTCCGGACAATCGTTGGCAACGGTTCGACAAATGCCTATTCGCACTGGTCGGAGCTTACCGGCCCGTCGTAGCTCAACTCGAAGCCCAGGTAGTAGTTCTGGCAAGAATTGGCCGCCCCGGCGGCGTTTCTCACCTGGACATAGAAGTCCCAGCTGTCGTCCAGGCCGCAGGTGCCGTCCCAGGTGAGCACCATGGTGTAACTGTGGCTTGCAGAGTCATAGACCGCGGCGCTGTCGTCATCGTCGGTGCAGAAGTTGTAGTCGAAGCTTCCGCATGTGCCGCCGGTCTTGATGCACATGACGTAATCTTCGTGGACATCGTCCGACGGTACGGTAAGCACAGCGTGCCAGCGGAAATTGCATTGCCAGTCGCCCGGGTGAAGTATGCATTCGAGATGGCTGGCCTCTTCGGCGTGGATCACGTACCAGTCGCTGTCCGGATCGGTCGACGCGCCGTGGTAGAGCGACAGGGAGTCGACCGCGACCTCGCCCCAACCTTCGTTGGCGTCGGGCAGGTGGCGGGCCTGGGCGCAACTGTCGTTGTTTTCGTAAGCGTCGTCCGCCAGTTCCTCGTCGGTTTCGCCGTCGCAATCGTCATCCAGGCCGTTGCATTCTTCGCCAAGGGCCGGCGGCACGTAGCCGGCCCCGCCGCAGTCGCTCCAGCCGTCGACTGTGCAGATCTGGGTGCCGTGGTTGCACTCGCCCTCGTCGCTGCCGCAGTCGCGTTCGAGATCCACCGGCGAACACTGGCAGCCCTCGTCTGTGTTTTCGTCGCAGTCGTTGTCAATGGTGTCACAGAAGTCCGGCGGACCGTCGACGGCTCCCGGGTTGATTGTGTCGTCAAGATCGTCGCAGTCGGTGTTGTCCTCGACGTAGACGCCGCCGCTCTGGGAAGGCCCGCTCGGCAACGTGCAGGCCTCGGTGGCCCAGGCCAGATCGGGGTCGCCGTAGCCGTCGCCGTCGTAGTCGTCGTAATAAGTGTTGGTGACGCCCTCGTCGGTCAGCCCGTCACAGTCGTTGTCGGCCTCGTCACAGACCTCGTCGACAGCGACGGGGGCGGTGCATCCCGTGTACACGCCGCCGCTGCAGGTCTCGGTGCCCGGGCCGCACAGGTTGTCGCAGGCGCGGGTCAGGGGCTGGCCGTTTTCGTCTTCGTCGGTCAGGCCGTCGAAGTCGTTGTCCTCGCCGTCGCAGCTCTCGGCGTAGGCTGTCAGGCAGTGACCCTGGATGCAATGCTGATCGCCCGTGCAGGGCACCAGGCAGGCGCCGCAGTTCAGATCGTCGGTGTCGGTGTTTACGCACTTGTCGACACAGTAAGTAAGACCGCCGGAGCAGGTGCATATTCCGGCCGAACAGGTGGCCCCGCCGCCGCAGACAGTGCTGCATCCGCCGCAGTGATCGGCGTCGGTCTGGGTGTTGGTGCACTCGCCGCCGCACATTTCGATCCCGGTGCCCGAGCAGCTGCAACTGCCCTGGACGCAAACGGTACCCCCGGTACAAGCATTGCCGCAGCTTCCGCAGTCGCTTGAACTGGTCTGGGTGTTGACGCATTGCCCTCCGCACATTTCCATGCCCACTCCGGTGCAATCCTCTCCCGAACTGCCGCAGGCGGAAGCTATGAGAAACAGTGCCAACGCAAGAATAGTTAGAAAAGCGTAAACGGACTTCTTCATTGGTTTTTCCTCCCTTGATATTTGATCAGCGATACTATCGCCACGTGAGGCGGATTGCAATGATCAGCCGCGTGCGGCAGTCGCTGGATTTTGCTCGTTGTTTGACTCCTGATCCCGACTCTCATACTATCCGTTCAAGATGAACATCCTCATTGTCGGCGCCGGAGTTGTCGGCGAATCTCTGGCCGAGCAACTCTCCCTGGAAGGTCACCAGGTGGCCATGATCGACCAGGATCGGCGCAAGATCAGGGAAATAGAAGAGAAGCTGGACGTGCTCGCGGTTTGCGGCAACGCCGGGATGCCCAGCGTGCTGAAACGCGCGGGAATCGAATCGGCCGAGATGGTAATCGCAGTCACGGACGTCGACGAGGTGAACCTGGTCGTGGGCATGCTGGCCAGCCGGATGAGTGTCAAACACCGAATAGTGCGCCTGCGCAACCAGGAGTACCTGGAAGAGGGCAGCATTTTCCCGATAAAGGAGCTGGGTATCGATCAGGTAATAAACCCGGATCCCGCCATCGTAAATGCCCTTGTGCGCATGATCGAAATTCCCGGCTCGAGCGATTTTGCAAATCTCGCCGGCGGCCAGGTGCTGATGTTGGGTTTCGACGTTTTGGAAGACAGTCCGCTTGCTGGAAAGACCCTTGCGGAACTGCGGGAAGTAAGCTCTTTAGACGCCTTTTTGATCCTTTACATCACCAGGGCAGGCGAGGTCATCGTTCCCAGGGGGAAAGACAGAATAGAGCCCGGCGATAACATTCACTTGCTGGTATCCGCCGACACCCTGCAGTTCGTTGCCCCGTTCATCCACAGGCGACCCAAGAAGGTCGGACACGTGATCATTTCAGGTGCCAGCCGCATCGGGCTGCAACTGGCCGAGAGAATCCAGGACAAAGTAGAAAAGGTATTCCTGATTGAGCCCGACGCTGAAAAGGCGTCCGAAGCGGCCGAGCTACTGAAGAAGGCCACGGTTCTCAAGGGATCGGAGACCAACCTCGATGTCCTGGAGGAGGCATCTCTGGACAAGTGTGATCTTTTCTGCGCTTTGGCCGATAACGACCAGCACAACATGATGTCGGCCTTGTTGGCCAAGAAGCACTCCAACACCGACGCCGCGGTCATGGTGCAGCAGCCCGAGTATGTGCCGGTCATGGACAGCCTGGGAGTCGAGATAGTCATCAACCCTCGCCTGGTGACCGTGGGTGAAATTTTAATGCATGTTCGCCGCGGCCATATCCATTCGGTCACCCGGCTGGCGGAGAGCCGGGCCGAAATCATCGAGATGGAGGCTACCGAGAAGTCGCCGGCGGTAAAGCATAAGATCCGCGATCTGGCCTTCCCGAAAAATGCTCTGATCGGAGCCATAGTCCGGGACGGGAAGGTGCGAATTCCCACCGGAGAGACCCTGATCCAGCCCGGAGACGATGTTGTGGTCTTTGCGCTGCCGGATGCAATCCGCAAGATCGAAAAACTCTTCACACAGCGCCGGCGGTCGTGACCGATGCAGTGGCGCGCGGTGCTTCAGTTCCTCGGCTACCTGTTTATCATCCTGGGAGTGTGCCTGCTGGCACCCCTGGTCGTGGCCATCGTATACGATTCCAAGAGCTCGGTAGAAGATCTGGAGATTGTCAGCTTCGGCTTGACGGCGGTTTTCTCCCTTGGTTTGGGTTTTTATCTCAGGCGCAAGTTCAAAGGATTCGCTGACCGAATTGGCCGGCGCGAAGGCTTCGCGGTTGTCACCTTCGCCTGGATATCGGCGGTTCTGCTGGGTACGCTGCCCTTCCTCATCTGCGGCATGCTTGGTATTACCGATGCCTTCTTCGAAATCATCAGCGGTTTCACGACTACCGGCTCGACCGTCTTCGGCAGCCCCGGCATGGAAATCGAGAAAATTCCTCACGGCCTGCAGTTCTGGCGCTGCATGACCCAGTGGCTGGGGGGAATGGGAATCGTCGTGCTCAGCGTTGCCCTGCTCTCGTTTCTGGGCATGGGCGGCTACCGCCTGTTGAAAGCGGAGACGCCGGGAGGCGTGACTTTCGAGAAGGACCGCCAGCGGATCACCGATGCGGCCAAGGATCTCTGGAAGATTTATCTGATCATCTCAGCCGCACAAGTGATCCTGCTCGAGTTGGCCGGAGCCGATATTTTCGACGCCTTCTGCCATACGTTTACTACCATGTCCACGGGCGGCTTCTCTCCGCACGGGGAGTCCGTAGCCTACTTCGGCCCGCTTACCCAATGGATAATCGTCTTCTTCATGTTCGTGGCCGGAATGAATTTCTCGCTGCATGCCCAGTTGTTCAGATTGCGTGCCAAACCGCTTCTTCGAAACCCCGAGTTCCGGTTGTATGCCGGAATAACCCTGGCCGCCATTCTGATAGGCTTGCTGGTTGTCCCTTGCGGTCGAAGCGTCGAGGGTCACATCCGTCAGGTCGCTTTCCAGGTGGTGTCGATCGGAACCACCACCGGCTATGCCACGACCGATTTCGACACCTGGCCGCAGTTGATGCGCCTGGTTTTGGTGCTACTCATGTTCACGGGAGGCTGCATGGGATCGACCGGGGGCGGGATGAAAAGCGCCCGTCTTCTGGTGTTCGCAAAGGCATTGGTGCGTGAGCTGCAGCGGTTGATTTTTCCCCACGCGGTGCGGGCGGTACGCATGGGAGAGAAGCTGATCGAACCCGAAATCGTCTCAAACATTCTCGCCTTTGGCGTGGTCTACCTGGCCACGTTTATCATGGGTGTGTCGGTGATGGCTGCCTGCGGTTATGATCTGGTAAGTTCCTCGTCCGCGTCGGCCGCGGCCCTTGGCAACATCGGCCCCGGCCTGGGGGCCGTGGGTCCGCTGGCCAACTGGGCCCATCTGCCGGACGTGGCCAAGTGGGTCATGAGCCTGCTGATGCTCCTCGGAAGGCTGGAAATATTCTCGGTGCTGATACTTCTCACACCATGGGCGTGGAAGAGGTAGGCACGCTTGGACTTCGGTCTTTCAGCAGGTAGGAGAGCACGATCAATCCCAGGCCTATCCCGCATACGATTAGCGCGGAGGTCACTACCGGCGAGAACAGGTCGTTCAGGAAGACTCCAACTGTTCCAGAAAGTTCCTTGATGAACATCCGGCCGGCCTGCGATCCGAACAGGCGCGCATGCGCGCCCGTCATCCAGCGCTCGGGGTTGTGTCCGATTGCCGTGATCATCCAGCCGCTGGCCAGCCACGATAGCAGCAACGAGACGGCTCCACCTGTGAGAATCGTACCGCCGCTCACGCCCAGAAATCCGCGCCCGTCAGAGCGCACTAGCAGAGCGCCGATGGCGATGAACAGGGCCGGCAGCAAGAACAGAAGCCACATGGCGGAATCTACCCAATGCAAAGCTTCCAGGACTACCGGTTCGGAGGTTACTCTGCCTTCGAACATCGGTTTCTGATCCGGAATCTGCCCCAGCCAGGCTTCCATCCATTGCGTGCGTTGCTCGATTACTTCTTTTCCGGGATTGCAGGCCGGCAAGGGTTTCTCGTGGCGTTTTGAAATCGCGCGCTGCTTCCATTTCTCGATGCCCATGGCATCGCACTCGGGAAGCTTGGCGAGCACCTGATTCAGATATGCGCCCATTTCGTCCGAGACCAAGGCCTTTTTCAAAGGTCGCATGTCCAAGAAGATCTCTCCGGGTTGAGCCTTGCCCGCAACGACGTCGCCCACCCGCGCGACTTTCATGGCCACCTCGTCCTGCAGCCAGCCCTGGATGCCGGTCAGCTCGAGCATCTTGGAAAAAGAAGTCTCGGCCTTGGACATGGCCTCGATCCAGGCGCGCGCGTCGGGATCGCTTACCGCGCCCGGTTGCCTGGCCGCCGCGAAGGACTTATCGATCATCTCGGGCATGCGCTTTACCACCTTGCCTGCCAGGTCTCCGTAGAAATCCGGGCTTGTCACAGCCCGGGTCAAGCCGCTGGCGAAGATCGCCGCGATCAACAGCGGGATGCCCAGCGCGATCAGAAGCAAGACGCCTATGAACTTACCCATTTGTCATCCCCTCTCATCAAGAGCGACTCTGGAAAACGGGCTCTGGTTTCAAGGGAGTATAGCGCAAGTTGGTGCATATCCGAACAAGATCGTACGGCGTGGATCCGAGGACCTCAACTGTGATAGTAATGCGGCATGAGCAATAATATACCAAGCTGGATGCTGATCTGGACTTTCTTCCTACTGGCGGGCTGCGCGGGATCGAGCGTTTCGGTCGACGCCGGTTCCGATGCATCGGTCGATGCCGACGGCGCGGATGGGGCCGACTTAGATCCTGGTGATCAGGCTTCCGCCCCGGTGCTGGATTCGGTGGATCCTTCGGTCGGTCCCGCCGCCGGAGGTACGCCGGTGACTCTTTCGGGGAGCGGGTTTCTTGGCGGCGCTTCTGTGCGCTTCGGCGCCGTGCTGGCCACGGGCGTAGAGGTGACCTCCTCGTCGAGCATCCAGGTTGTGACTCCGCCAGGCTCAGCCGGAGCCGTTACGCTGCGGGTTACCAACCCTGACGGCCGTTTCGGAGAGTTGGCCGCGGGATTCACCTACCTGGCCCCGGCCGCGGGCGACTGTCCGCGGGCCAGCAACTGCGAGCCGGCCGCGGCGCAGTTCTCGTACTCGACCGGCAACCCCTCAGACAGTGTGCTGTTGGCCGGCGATTTCACCGGCTGGCGCGATGGGGCAATTCCGATGACCGGCGACGGAGCCGGCAACTTCAGCGCCAGTGTCACACTCAGAGAAGGTCGCTACGAGTACAAGTTCATCGTCAACGACAACGATTGGCGCACGGACCCGGCTGCCGGAGATCCTGAGCCGTTTTTCGGAAACAGCGTGCTGCTGCACGACAATCCCTGCACTCCGAACCTTGGCCTGTTCGGCCCGGCTTACGGCGAGGTCTTCGACAGCGACCAGGTGACCATCTCGGCCGGCTACCAAGACGGCGCGGCCGCGGCCGGGATCGATCCCGAATCGATCTGCCTGGTGCTGGATGGCGAGCGCCGGCAGGCGACCTGGGATGACGGCAACTTGCGTATACTGGCAGGGCTTGCGGATCTCCCTGAGGGCGATCATCGTTTCTGGCTCTCGGCGGCCGACGGGGAGGGGCATCGCTCGGCCGAGCTGTCGGGCCTGTTCACGATCAACGTCGCCGGTGAACTGCCCGTCGCCGACGCCGGCCCGACCCAGTTCGCCTACCCGGGCGACTGGGTAGTGCTGGATGCCACGGGAAGCCGCGACCCCGACGGTATCGGCATCAGCGGTTACTCCTGGATACAGAGCGCTGGCCCGGGAGTCACTCTCGAGCCTCAGCATGTTACGCCCCATGCGGGTTACGATTACGACCCGCTCGCCGAACCTCCGCTGACCGACGCCCTGATGGGTTTTTCGCCCGGGGCCGCCGGAAGCTACCGCTTTTCACTGACGGTTTCAGACGCGGACGGAACCAGCCTGCAAGCTGCGGAAACCGAAGTGATTGTGCTCAATCCAGGCTCGGGCGAGAAGCCCGTTGCTAATTTCGAGGTCAGTCAACTGGGCGCCGGCATCTCGGTGAACGCCGGCGCGAGCCTGCCAGGTTCCAGCTTCGGCTGGTATACCGACGTTCGCAACCCCGGCGGTCCGGCGATGCCGTCCGGCGCCCTGTTGAATCTTTCTCCGGACGATTTGCCCTCGGAGGGTGCCTACTTTTTTTACCTGGTGGCTTCCAAGAACGGCTCGGACGGACTGCCGGCCAGCCTGCTGGTTGTAAAAAGCAACGGGAAACTTTCGGGCTACGATTTCGAAGCCCCGCCCGCCTGGCTGCCCGACGCCGAGATCTACGAGATCTACGTGCGCGCCTTCGCCGACGGCGACGGCGACGGTGTGGGCGATCTGACCGGGCTTGCCGGCAAGCTCGACTACCTGGATGATCTGGGAGTCAACACCTTGTGGCTGATGCCGGTTTTCGAGTCGGCCGACCATGCCCACGGTTATCACACCATGAACTACTACCGTGTCGAGCGCGACTACGGTACCAACGACGATCTGGTCGATTTGATCCGTGCGGCCCATGCGCGCGGCATGCGCGTTGTGCTCGACCTGGTAATCAATCACACCTCGCGCCACCATCCGCGCTTTCTGGCCGCACTCGATTCGGCCTCGCGCTTCCATGGCGACTACATCTGGTTCATAAACCACCAGACTTCCGACCCGCTCGTCGAGCGCTACGGCTTCGGGCGCGAACTGGGCGGCACGCGCCTGACGATCGAGTCCGGCTGGGCGGACATTCCAGACGTCAACTTCGGATCTCCCGCTGCCCGTGAATGGACTTTCGGCGTGGCCCGCCAGTGGATCGACCCGAACGGCGACGGCGATTTCGAAGACGGCGTGGACGGCCTGCGTCTCGATCACGTAACCGGTCCCGACCACCGGGTATGGCGCGCGCTCAGGCGCGAGCTGAAATCGATGCGGCCCGATCTGCTGCTGCTGGCCGAGGTGTTCCGCGACTTCGATAACGCTGAACAGGGATACGGTATCAAGGACTACTACGGTGACCAGTTCGATCTGGCCTTCACTTTTCCTTTCTATTGGGTGGCCCAGGGGATCTTCAAGAACGGAGAACCGGCCGGTGGATGCGCGACAGCCTGCGGTCTCGATTGGCTCGAGCAGGCCGTGGCCGAGCGCTTCGATCAAAAGGCCGTGATGTGCTTCTTCATCGAGAACCATGACGTGCCCTGGTACACGACGGTCTACCAGGACTGGGGCGGCAGCGCGGACAAGCTGATGGCCGCCAACGTCTTGATGCAGACCCTGCCCAACAGCCCGCAAATTCTCTACGGGCAGGAGTTGGGCACAACGGCCTGGCGGGGCATGATGCCCTGGGTAAAGGACACTCCCGACAATACCTTGCTGTCGTCATACAAGGGTTCCATCGCTGCCAGGAATGATCACCCGGCTTTGAGGCGCGGCGAGTATATGCGGCTTGCGGTTCAGGGCGGAGGCGGACAGGATGTTTTCGCTTTCGCTCGCAGCGACGAAAACGAGACGCTGGTAATGGTGGTCAACGTAAGGGGCTTTACCGTCGGTGACGTCGGCATCGATCTGTCTGTCTTGTCCGCGACGGCCTCCGGCCTGCGCGACGTGCGCGACGACAGGCAGTGGCCGGCCGCCGCCGGGCAGCTTGTTCCAAGATCTTTGGCAGCTTACGAGACATGGATCGGCCTGTTGGAGAGCCCCTGAAATGCCCGCCACTCGGAACCTGCCGCGCAGCATGGCCGTTGGGTCGATCTTGGGCCTGGCGGTAGCCTGTCTACTGGGCGGGCTTCTGTGGCTGGGGGTTTTCGAGACACCGGAGCTGCTGGTTTTCGACGCATTGCAGCGCCGGGCGGCGAATCCGGCCGGGGCAGATCGTGACATCGTGCTGCTGACCATAGACCAGGGAAGTATCGAGAAGGTGGAGCAGACCCTGGGCCACCGTTATCCCTGGCCGCGCGCGCTGCATACGCTGATGCTCGAATACATCGAACAGGCCGGGCCGCGGGCGGTGATCTTCGACCTGTTGTTCGAGGGTTCCAGCTCTGGCTCCGAGGAACAGGACGGTCACGAACAGGACGCCGAGTTTGCGGCCGCCATCCGCCGGAGCGGCAATGTCGGGTTGGGCGTCAAGTTGCGCCCGGCCGACCCGACACCGGCCACCAGCGTTTCGATCAGCATGCTCGAGCGCACGGCTTTGCCCGGGCGCGCCTGGCTCGAACTTCCTTTCTTCGAGCGCATCGATCCGCTGGCTGCGGAGTTACTCGACTCCGGTGCACGCTTCGGCTTCGTCAATGCCTTTCCCGAGGCTGACGGAGTGGTGCGCCGGGCAGCCTTGTTGGCCCGGGTGGGAGGGAGGCTGGTGCCGGCTTTGACATTGGCGCCTCTGTTGACGAGAGGTTTTGCCAAGATAGACAGCGCCGGGCAGAGGCTGCTTGTGACTGGAAAAGAAATTCCCATTTCGAGCGACGGGCGGGCCTGGATCCACTTTCACGGTCAAGGAGGCATCCGGGCGGGCAGTGGGCGGACCTACCGCTACATTCCGTTCGTCAACGTCTTGCTGTCGGCCATCCAGGCCAAACAGGGCGGTGTGCCGATCCTTGATAATGATGTTTTTGCAGGCAAGTGGGTCATAGTCGGCTCGACGGCCGCGGCCGGCTTCGATCTCAAGTCTACTCCCTTCTCGAAGGCCGGCGCCTATCCTGGCATGGAAATCCAGGCCACGATTCTCGACAACCTGCTGCACGGAGATTTTTTCAGGCGCGTGTCGCGCTTGCTCGTGCTTTTGCTGCTCGTTACCGGTTGCCTGTTTACGGGCCTGTTGGGATCCGTGCTCAGAAGCATTTCCTGGAGCATGTTGGCGCTGGTCGGCGGCATGGGCGGTTACTTTCTGATGTCGTTGCTTTTTTTCAAGAACGGCCGGTTGCTGGACCTGGTGTCGGTCGAGTTCGGCATTTTTATCACCTTCGCGGCGATCACCTACTTGAATTTCCTGCGTGAACGGAGAGGCCGCAAGCGAGTGCGCAGCCTGTTTCAGTACTACCTGGATCCGTCCCTGGTGGGGCGGATCATCGAAAATCCCGAACGCCTGAAGTTGGGCGGTGAGTCACGAGTGTGCAGCGTTTTGTTTTCGGACATCGTCGGTTTCACATCGATTTCGGAGAAACTCTCCCCTGAGCAGGTGGTAGCGGTGATGAACCGCTACCTGGGCGAGATGACCGAGATCATCCTGCGTAACGGCGGTCTGCTCGACAAGTACATCGGCGACGCCATCATGGCCGTCTACGGCGCGCCGGCAGACATGCCCGATCACGCCCGGGCGGCCTGCCTGACGGCGCTCGATAGTCAGAAACAACTGGTCGAGCTAAGCCGCCAACTCAGGCAGGAAGGGCTGCCGGAACTGACCTGCGGCCTTGGCGTCAACAGCGGATCCATGGTCGTTGGCAACATCGGTTCGTCCACCCGGGGCAACTACACGGCCATGGGCGACGCGGTCAACCTGGCCTCGCGCATCGAGGGGCTTACCCGCGAGTTCGGCGTGGGAATAATAATAGGGCCCGGGACACGAGCCGCGCTGGGTGACGAATTCACAACCCGCGAACTCGATTTCATAAGAGTCAAGGGCAAGCATGAGCCGGTGCGCATATTTGAACTCATCAGCCAGGGAGAAGCGTCTCCCGGCCAGGCCGACAAGATTGCGACCTTCGAGCGCGGAATCGAGGCCTACCGGGCTAAAGACTTTCAGGCGGCCCGTGATCGGTTCATGAAGGTTCTGGAAAGCTTCCCGGACGACGGGCCGTCGAAGACCTACCTGGCTCGCTGTGCGGCCTTCATGGCCAAGCCTCCCGGAGACGACTGGGACGGCGTGTTCGTGATGACGACCAAGTAGGGTTTGTTTGCAAGGCAAGGCTCACGAGTGAAAAACGGCTTTTCTTTCCGTTTACTTCCACGAAGGTAAAAACTGCAATAACACGGGAGGTTTCATGTCTGCACTGTCCAATCTCTATCTGGGATCATTCGGTTTCATGTACCTGTTCTGGGGATTCTTCTGGATCCTGCCGGCGGCATACCTGCTGCTTCGCTGGCGGGCATATCGCGAACAGAGCCCGCTCGATCCGCAGCTGGGTTTCAAGACCGCCCTGTACTATTTCAAGACGTTAGCATATCACGTGCTGCTGGCGGCCGCCTTCTGCATGCTCTTTGGCCTGCTTACCAGCCATGTCCGCGAAGAAATGGTGCGCCTGGCCATCGGCCTGGCTTTGGGCGGCGGCCTGGTCTACGGCACGCAATGCGTATTGATCGACAAGTACACCAACACCCACCAGCACACGGCCCCCGCCAGGCTGTTCAACGGGTTCAATTTGGTGATCTGTGGTCTTCTGGCAATGGCCGCCGTGATTGGCTTCTTCGCGATTGTGGTGCAGCGCAATGCGCCAAGCGCGGTCATCAAGGGTTTCATTGTCTTGGCCGTTGTCTACGGCCCGGCGGCGTTCGCCCAGGCCTTCTACCTCCATCGCCGCGGCGGCCAGCAGCAGAGCCTGTAACTATCGGCGCGCAAGGCTCATTCGAAGCCTTC
>Ga0315535_1000501_pt1 | contig 27689 bp, 23 predicted proteins | sample SalMarSW160220MG_2_FD_203092 | JGI IMG/M metagenome (GOLD analysis project Ga0315535, IMG submission 203092) | Salt marsh sediment microbial communities from the Plum Island Ecosystem LTER, Massachusetts, United States - Salt Marsh Sediment SW1602-20 ... | reverse complement strand
AGCTGACCAGTGGTGCAGGTTGCGCACCAGTTCGCCAAACCAGACACTCGAGCGCAGTTCCAGAATATCGAGGTAAGCCTGCGGCGCGGCGGGAGTGTAATTGTTGAGCAGGATCACGCCTGTCATTCCCAGGATCATCATCAGCACCGCAGACAAGCCGCCCAGTCCCCAGGTGTAAGTCCAGCGCAGGGTGCTGACCGGAACTTTGGTGGGATGCAGGTGAAAAATTAAACTGTCCACCACACGCCGCATGCGGCCGCGGTCGTCTTCGGGTATAGCCTCGGGCACCAGGCGCTCGCGCATCCGCTCTAGCATGGATTTGGGTTCAGTTGATGGTTCATTCATTCAACGCTCCTTGAGGTCACAATCAATAGGATATTTCTAACCAATAAAGTTGGACAGTCGATAAAGTTTCGTTGAAGATTTTGTAAAGAAGCAATCGCCGATTGAGCGGGTGGCTAACCCGGGCGCATCTCTCTGCACCATTTGACCATTGTCGCTGGTTTAAGTCTCGCGGGGCTGCCTGTCATAAGTTTTGCGCAATCTTACACAAAACTTTATGGTTTCTTTGCATTCGGTTGCTACCATTGGGACAAGTTGCAGGACAAATGCAACGATACTATCGAACAACCAACAACCTATTGGAGGTAACCATGTTCAACAATTTGAAAAATATCCTGATCGGCGTTTTCGCTGCGATCATCGTCGTCGCCGTCGGGGCAAGCGCGTATACAGCCTTTGCATCTCACGGGACGGACCAGGCGCTCGTCCCCGAGGCTGCGGCCATTGCAGGTCAGGGGAATGGCTATGGCAGTGGCAATTCCGGTCCCAACCAGGCTGGAAACGGAAATGGTGCCGGTACATCCGTGCTTGCTATTCCCGCCTCGGACCTGAGCACCGACGAAGCTGCAGCTCTGCTCTTCATGCGTGAAGAAGAGAAGCTGGCCCGCGACGTCTATAATGACCTCTACGCTATTTGGGGACAGCCCACCTTCGCAAACATCGCGTCCAGCGAGCAGATGCACATGGACGAGATCAAACTGCTACTGGACCGCTACAACTTGACGGACCCGGCGCTCTCGCCCGGCTCATTCACGGATCCAAACCTAGGTGCCCTCTATGACCAATTTGTAGCTCAGGGCTCCGTCTCATTAGCTGAGGCCCTCAAAGTCGGCGCTGCGATCGAAGAGATCGATATCCTCGACTTGCAAACCCGCCTTGCACAGACTGACAACGCTGACATCCAGCAAGTGTTCAACAACCTGATGAGCGGCTCTTACAACCACCTAAATTCCTTTGTCGGCGTCTTGTCATCGCAAACTGGCGAAACTTACGTCCCGCAATATCTGAGTGCTGAAGCTTATACTGCCATCCTCGCTGGCCAGGTAGGAAATGGTTATTCGAGCGGCAGGCAGGCCACAGGCCAGGGCGGAAGCGGATATCGCGGCGGTCAGAATGGTTCGTCTACTGGCACAACCGGCGCTGGTGTTCAGCAAAACAATGCCGATATCTCAGGCGCCAGCACCATCACGGGAACTGTCAGCGCTTACGATCTAGCTATCCTGACGGTCTCTACTAGCGACGGACAGATTGTGGTCGTGCAACTTGGGAATTCATCCTACTCGCAGACCATCGGCTTTGCCCCACAAATTGGACAGTCCGTTACGGTAGTCGGCTTCCCGGGTGACCAGGGCTTGTTCAGTGCCATCACCGTCACCGTGGATGGAAAAGCATATGCCTTTCGCGATGAACTCGGACGCCCGTTATGGGCCGGTGGCAAAGGCAACGGACGCGGCGGCAACCACTGATCCATTTTGTCTATTGCATTCTATCGAAAATCCCCATCCTCGTTTCTGAGGATGGGGATTTTTCGTAACCACGACCCGCTGGATTTTTAGCACTTGTTTTGAAGCCGTTATTCGATCTCCCGCTACCCGGGTTTGCAAAACGGGTCGGAACTGATACCCATAAATCCGGTTTCTACAGCAAAATGGTGATAGTAACGCTTTGGGTTGATTGATTTTGGCTTATGCGTTGGACCGATTGGTGTTATGCAGGTGCTGCTTGAGATAATGCGCGATCGTTCGGAACGGCGCTGTCCAGATGGTCTGCTGCTGGGCCAGCCAGCCTATAAAACGTTTGTGCACGTCCGCATCCAGATACAGGTCGTGTGATCCTGCGCCAACGCCATGGATCGTCAAAACTGCCCAGCCGCCGCTCGCACGGGTTTGTTCAACCAAATGGATCAACTCCTCCAACGAGCGCCCGTCGGCATGGATACAGCCAATGTTGAACGGATCGAGGGCGCTCGCGGGGTGGACAATCTGATTCGTTAACGTCCCTCGCGCTGCGACAAACAGGTCTGTGAGTAATGGTTTCAATGGCTGTTCCATTTCGTCGTTCCCAATGGTTGTGTCACAGCAGGTGTATGCGTAAGTGCGTTCCTGCTGACCATCCAGCAAGTGGAGTACCAGATTGGCTACTTCGAGTTCGGCGCGCAGGTGAGCGGGCGTGTACTTCTTTAGATCGTAGCGGTCGTCCAGCCAGGGATAAGGATCAAGACTTGCCTGACGGCAGGGGTGAAAGATGGTATGGTTGCCAAGCTCGTGGCCAGCCGCTGCAAGCTGCCGCCAGCGTTCGGGATGCAGGCGCAGGTCGCTCTGGATCATGGGATAGAAAGTTGCGAATAGTCCGTGACGATGTAAAAGCGGGGTGACCACCGTGTAATGAACGGGGAGGCCATCATCGTATGTGAGAGACACCGCCCCCTGGATCGGATCAGGCCATGCAAAGGCGTCTTCCACCCGATCTTACCCAATCCCACTGAGCTCGGCAAAGATGGGTTTCAACGCAGGATATAGCTCCTGGAAAATTGGATAGGTCTTTCGATATACGGCCACTTGCGAACCTTCGGGGTGTGTGCTGCCTGTGATCTTGATACATGTTTGACAGGCAGAGGCGACATCCGGCCACGCACCTGCACCGACACCTGCCAACAATGCCGCGCCGTATGCCGCGCCTTCGGTTGTGTTGACAGTGACCAGTTCCGCTTCCAGTACTGACGCCAATATCTGTCTCCACAGCGCACCCTTCGTCCCACCCCCCGAGGCCCGCACCTGGGTGATCGCCCCCAGCCCGGCATTTTGGATCAACGTAAAACTATCCTTCAACCCAAAGGAAACGCCCTCCAGCACAGCGCGAGTCATATGGGCACGTTTGTGGCGGAGAGTCAAGCCAATAAACGCCCCACGCGCCAAAGGGTCGGGGTGAGGCGTGCGTTCCCCACTCAAATAGGGAAGGAACTGCAACCCTTCACTTCCTGCCGGGACGCTTTCTGCTTCCCTCAGCAGCGCATCGAAACTCATATCCGGCCCAAGCGAATCTCGGTACCACTGCAGGCTGCCCGCGGCGGAAAGCATGACACCCATGAAGTGCCACAGGCCGGGCACGGCGTGACAGAATGCGTGTAGGCGTCCTTCCGGTTCGATCAAGGCAGAGGGGGTGGTGGCGAAGACAACGCCGCTGGTGCCGACTGTCAGCCCCACGATCCCGGGTTCCACCGCTCCCACACCCACGGCCTGCGCCGCCTGGTCGCCGCCGCCCGCTACAACCGGTGTACCGACCTTTAGTCCAGTGAGCGACGAGGCTTCTTGGCTGATATGCCCGGTGCATTCAGGACCCTCGAACGTTTCCGGCATCCATGCGCGCGGGATTTCGAGCGCGGTCAAAACCTCATCCGACCAGGTGCGCGCTTTCAAGTCGAACAGCACTGTGCCAGCGCCGTCGGCCTTGTCCAGCGCATATTCGCCAGTCAGCTTGTAACGGATGTAATCCTTGGGCAGTAAGACATGTTTTGCCTTTGCGTAAACATCCGGCTCATTTTCTTTCACCCACAGGATTTTCGGCGCGGTGAACCCGGTCAGCGCGACATTGCCCGTGATCTGGATGAACTTTTCTTTCCCGATGCGCGCATGGATCTCATCACACTGACTCTGCGTGCGCTGGTCGTTCCAAAGGATGGCAGGACGCAGGACTTTTCCGGCTTCATCGAGCAGGACAAGTCCATGCATTTGACCCGTCAAACCAACCGCTCCGATTCGTTCTCCGCCGATGCCTGCGCTTTCCAAAACCGACTTGATACTCGCTGTTACTGCCCCCCACCACTCGTGCGGATCCTGCTCTGACCAGAGCGGCCGCGGCGTCTGCAGGGTGTGCGGTGATGAGGCTGTCGCGACCACCTCGCCGTGTTCATCGATCAATAGCGCTTTGCTGCCGGTTGTGGACGTGTCTATGCCAAGGAAGTAGTTCATGCTTTTTTACTCCAATCCCAATTGCTCCACGAGCAACTGTGCTTCGCTCTCATTGTGCGGACGATCGATGTCTTTGTATAAATTCCATGTTTCGGTATGTGAAACTGTCTCACCAGGTGAGATCGTTCCGATGGGAGCCAGTGTTTCCAATTCGAGAAATTGGTCATTGCAATAACATTCGCTGGAACTGCCAAAATCGTAATAATTTGCATGCACATCATATTCCGCGCGTTTTACAAACAGCGTTCCGTTTAACCAATACGCCAGCCAGCCGCGCGGATTTGGAAAACCAATCTTAAAGGGATTTCGCATCTCGGCATTTACGAGGATATAGTTGCTGCCCCAATGTATGTTCGGATTGGTCATATCCGTGTAAGGCCATAACGTCAAGGAACGATTGGGCAACACACCTGTGTCATTCCGTGTTTGCGGCAGGATTGCGACACCTCCCGTCTTGAATTGGGTGATCGCCCAGGGTGCACAGGTGACATTCAATCCCTCATGATTGGTCAAGCGGTGGGCAACAACGACGTGCGCCGATTCATCCGGCAGGTGAATCTCCAACGATTTCTGCAAGCTGGCTTGCTGTTCTGTTCTTTGCATTACCAACAGGCCGTTCTCCACCGGAGAGACGTCAACCGGCAAGTCATCCGGCAAATACGTACGCGCCGGCTCTTCCGGGGCGAGCCATAGACGATGGCCGCCATAAAAATGGAATGTACCGTGACCAGGACATTCGATCGCACTCTCCGGTAATTCGGCGAATATATTTTTACCGTCCCTAAAACCAAACGACAGGATGCGCGGTCCAATAGAGTACGTCACCAGCAAATTCAGGTTAGCATTTTTCAATGCGCGACACGCATGACCGAGGAAATTCACGGTTTCCATGGGTTCCCACTCCGGGCAGCGGTCAGGCTACGGTCACCGGGCAGACAAACACGCGTCCATCTGCCGGCAGCTTTTTGTCGCCGATAATCTCAAATTCACCTCGCAGGCGGATATCCTCGGATGAACTGCCCAGCAGGACTTTGATCGTGCCAGCTTCAACAACCAGGTTTAAATCCAAATCATAGAAGGCGAGCTGGTCCACAGGCAGGTGGAAGGTGATTTGTTTCGTTTCACCCGGCTCCAGCAGCACTCGTCGATATCCCTTCAACTCTTTGGCTGGACGCGGGATGCAGGCGAACTCATCCCGAACATAGAGCTGGACGACTTCCTCCCCCGCAACCTGCCCGGTGTTCTTGACGGCAAGCGAAATATCCACGCTCTCACCACCCCTGGCCTGCTTCCATTCAATTGACAGGTTGCTGTATTCGAAAGACGTATAACTCAGTCCATGACCGAAGGGATATAAGGGTGTAACTTTCTCGGAGACATAATCCACATACCAATTGGACTTAGTTCCTGATGGCTTGGCGTTGTAGTAAACCGGAACCTGCCCGACCGACCTCGGGAACGTGATCGGCAGTTTACCGCCGGGATTCACATCGCCAAACAAATTGTCCGCAATCGCTGAGCCGCCTTCTTCGCCCGGCAACCAGGCTTCCAGAATCGCATTTGCTCCTTCTGCCAGCGTGGACAAAACGTAAGGGCGACCGGATATCAGGATCGCTGTCACAGGTTTCCCCGTCGCAAGAATCGCTTCCGTCAAGTCTTCTTGCACGCCGGGAAGTTTCAAGTCCGCACTATCACGAGTTTCACCTGTCGTACAGTCTGGCGTCAATCCCGAACGATCGCCCAGAACCAGGACCACCGCATCCGCTTGTTGTGCAATCGCAACTGCCTCATCGAAACCGGATGTGTCGTCACTGAGATTGTCGCAGCCCTTGGCATACAGAATTTTGGTTTCGGGAGAAACAGCGGCCTTGATCCCATCGAGTACTGTTTTGATATGGATATTATGCTCTGCCAGTGAATTCAAATCGATATCGAGAAAAGCGGAATTTTCTGGCGCCTTCAACTGCATCAATCGGCTCATCGCCGCGTAAGAATAATCGCCAAGTTGATTGCGCCCATCATGTGCGTTAGGTCCGATGATGGCAATGGTCTTGATCGATTTTTTTAATGGGAGCAAGCCATCATTCTTCAACAAAACCACGCTTTTGTTCGCGATCTCGCGGGCAAGGGCACGTTGTTCAGGCGTTTCGAAAACTTCTAACACCTTGCTTTCATTTATGTACGGATTTTCGAACAAGCCGAGTTCGAACTTCTTCTTCAAATGCCGCCCGACAGCCAGGTTTACAAGTTCGATATTGATATCCCCATTTTTAAGCGCAGATTTGAGCGGATCGCCATAACAAACAATATTCGGCAGCTCCACGTCGATGCCTGCATTCAAAGCCATGCCTGCCGCGCACGAAGGGTTGACGGCAATATGATGGAAGTTGTGGAGCATAATAATGGCTTCATAATCCGACACGACAATTCCGTCGAATCCCAGCTGGCCGCGCAACAGCTCTGTCAGGATACGGCGTGATGCGGCAACCACTTCTCCATCCAATTCGGGATAGGCGTTCATGATGGACCCAAGTTTTGCATCACGTATGGCCGCCTGGAATGGAGCAAGATAAATATCATAGACTTCGTGCATTCCCATATGAACGGGTGCACAATTTAGTCCGCCCTGCGAAAGGCTATGACCGATAAAGTGCTTGCCTGTTGCCATGACACCTTCAGCAAGGTTTTTCGACTGCAAGCCCTTGATGTAAGCCATTCCAAAATGGCTGATGAGCGTGGGATCTTCACCAAAGGTTTCCTCCACACGTCCCCAGCGTGGGTCACGTGCGACGTCCAACACGGGGGCAAGCCCATGCCGCGCGCCGATGGCAAGCAGTTGTTTGCGAATAACAGTTGTCATTGCCTCAGCGAGTTCAGGCTGGAAAGTGCTGGCAAGCCCCAGCATTTGCGGGTACATCGTCCCGCCCAACATCAAAGCGCCCAAACAACATTCTTCATGAATGATTGCCGGGATTCCAAGACGTGTTTTTTTTACGAGGAAATTTTGCAGGCGGTTGGAGGCTTTCGCCGCGCTGACCGGATCGAGCGTGGAAGCGCCTGCAATACGCGAAATCTGTCCGATGCCGTATTTCAGCTTCCCGGCTGCCTTTTCCCAATCCAGAGCGCCATTTGTTTGCAGATCCCAAATCCAATAGGAGCCAATCTGGGCGAGCTTTTCGTCCAGGGTCATTTGTGAGAGCAGTTCATCTGCACGTTGTTCAATCGATTTCATGTATGTTCTTTGTCCCTAGTTTTTTTAAGTAAATTAGTAAATCACGCTGAAGGCCATCCAGCATCTCGTTATCCTATGAGAAGACTCGGGCTACCCAAGCGTGCCTGCACCATGAGCAGGCACGCCTGGCATGTCATGAACGTACACCTAACAACAGTTCGACGGTCAACTGGTCGAGACGTTCATATTTGAGACCACGTCCAGCCAATGCGGAACGGTCGAAGCTTTCGGCTCTCAGTGCATTCGCTTTCTCGGAACTGTATTTCCCGAAGTATTGATCCATCGAGCCATCATCGGCGTTGATCTCAGCGACCAGTTCTTGAATCCCTTTATCAGCATTCCATTGTGCGGCTTTTTCTTTCAGTATCAAGTACGTCCGCATACAGCCGCGCGCAAAATCCTTGACGCCTTCGTAATCCTCGGTGCGATAGGCATGCGCATCGAAGTGACGGCTGCCACTGTAGCCATTGTCTTCCAACAGTTTCACGAGGAAGAACGCACTTTTCAGATTCACCATGCCAAAGCGGAAATCCTGGTCGTAACGGCCGAAAGCCTGGTCGTTCAGGTCGATGTGGATCAGTTTGCCCGCCTCCAACGCTTGCGCAACGCCGTGCACGAAATTGAGCCCGGCCATGTGTTCGTGCGCCACTTCTGGGTTTACGCCGACCATTTCGGGGTGGTCAAGCGTTTCGATAAACGCCAGCATGTGGCCGGTGGTAGCGTTGTAGATGTCCCCGCGCGGTTCGTTGGGCTTGGCTTCCAGAGCAAACTTCAGATCGTATTTTTTGTCAAGCACGTAGTCGCACAGGAAGTTCATCGCTTCACGCGAGCGCTTGATAGACCGAAGCGGATCTTTCGCTGCATCGGTCTCTGTTCCTTCACGCCCTCCCCAGAAGACATAGACCTTTGCGCCGAGCTCAACGCCCAGATCGATTGCGTTAATGGTCTTCTGCAGGGCGTAGGCGCGTACCTTTGGATCGTTGGCGGTAAATGCGCCGTCCTTGAAAACCGGATCTGCGAACAGGTTGGTCGTCGCCATCGGGACAACAAGGCCAGTTTCGGTGAGCGCAGCCTTGAAATCCCGAACGATACGGTCTCGTTCCGCAGGAGTCGCGTCGATGGGAACGAGGTCGTTATCATGGAAGTTGACGCCCCACGCCCCGACTTCCGCAAGCAAATGGACGAGTTCTACGGGTGACTTCGCTTCCCTTACCGGACCCCCAAATGGGTCGCGACCAATGTTCCCAACCGTCCACAGTCCAAATGTGAATTTGTCTTCAGCCTTGGGGATGTAGCTTGTCATGGATTTGCTCCTTGTGAATAGATTTGGAAATCGCCACTGACGTGCAACATGCTGTCACAGTTGCGCCATATGTCTGGGGGAATAGGGTACACGTTGCATAATGGGACGAGGAAATAACTTATCTGTGCCAGGTCTAGCCTTTGATCGCTCCTGCAGTGAGCCCGGAAACAATTTGCCGCTCTGCGAATATATAGAAGACAACGGTCGGGATAGAAGCTAAAACCACAAACGCCGAGACCAGGGCTAAATCCTGTCCATATTGACCCTGAAACTGCATGGTACCTAACGGCAGAGTCCAGAGTTTGTCGCTGTTCAAGACGACCAGCGGGGTAAGCAAATCGTTCCAACTGGCGATCATCGTCAGCGCCGCGACGGCCGCCAGAGCAGGCTTTGCCAGGGGGAGCAGTATGCGCCAGAAGAAATCAAAGTTATTGCAGCCGTCGATGTACGCAGCATCCTGCAATTCGGCCGGGATGGCGGTGAAGAAACCGCGCAGAATCAGGATGTTGCCAGATATGTTGAACGCGATCTGCACCAGGATCACACCCAGGAGACTGTCAATCAAATGTATGCCCATATCAGTCATTTGGCGCAGTACAAAATAGACAGGCAAAATCGCAACAGTGATGGGGAACATCAAGCCCATAGTGAAGAAGTTGAAAATCAAATCTTTGCCCCGGAACTTCAGGCGTGCAAAAACGAAGGCAGCCAGACCGCAAACGAAAACCACGCCGGCTGTAGCTGCAAACATCACGATCATACTGTTCCTTAGCATGCGCCAGAACGCGAGCGTACTCAAGATCCCTATGAGATTATCCCAATGCGGCGGGTTAGGGATTGTGTAAGGGTGTGAATACATTTCACCAGTCGTCTTGAGGCTGCCAAAGATCAAGATCACGAGTGGTGTAAAGATAACCAATACAACTATGGCAAGGACAAGATATTGAAAGAACCTCCTCAGGAATTTTTGTGCCCAGCGCGGGATTGGGTGAGCGGATGGCATGGGGAGATCCTTTCTAAAGGCCGGTCAGGTAATCGGGTTGACGCGTCAGGCGCCGGTAAATCAGAGAAAAGATCAGGCATAAGATGAACATATAAATCGCCACTGCAGAACCATACCCCAGTTGGAAACGTACGAAGCCGAAGCGGTACATGTATGTCGCCAGCATCTCACTGGCGTTGACCGGTCCCCCTTTGGTCATAATCCAGACTAAGATGAACTGTTGGATACAACCAAGTACAGATAAATAAACTGAGGTACGGATCGTGCTGCCCAGCAAAGGCAGCGTGATAAAGAAGAAATTCTGAAAGCTATTTGCGCCATCGATGCGCGCGGCTTCTTCAAGTTCTGTGGGTATGTTTTGGAGCCCCGCTAAATACAACAGCATGTGGAAGCCGAAGAATTTCCACGTTAGAGCAAAGAAGATGGACAGCAAAACTATATTTGGATCGCTCAACCAACCCACGGGCTTGGCGCCCAAGGCAACGACGAGCCCGTTGAGCAGACCACGCTCCGGGTCGGGATTGTAGAGCAGCATGAACATGATGGCGACATTGACTTCGGCGAGAACGTAGGGCATGAAAAAAATGGTGCGGAAAATGCCGCGCCCCGGCAGGTCACGTCCTACCAACACCGCCAATGCCAACGCTAAGGGCAACTGCAATCCCACTGAGAACACGATGATCAGAAGTACGTTCCAAATCGCCCTTAGAAAGACTTTATCAGTGAGGATTTTCTGGAAATTCTGCAGCCCTACGAAATCCACCGCAGGTCCCAGGCCGTTCCAGTCGAACATGCTGAAATAAATCGAGCGAAAAATCGGATAGATGACAAAAAGCAGAAAGAGAATAAGAGCAGGCAGCAGGAACAGGCCGATGAGCACAGTGTCCTGGAGACGACGAGGTGCCCCCGACACACGCCTTGATTTCATGATGTCTGGAATGGCAGGAAATTGTTGCATCCAGGGCCTCTTTTTTTGCAGGCTTCGGAAACCTTTTTTGGAAGGGTTTCCGAAGCCCGCTTTTCGACTACAGACTTCGGAAGTCTCTCTAATTATCTTCCTAAGTTGTTTTACAAAGTTATTTCGATTCCTGCGTAAAAGAATCTTGGACCTGCTGTACCACTTGTTCGGGTGTGGCTGTGCCAGCGTAAAGGCCTTGCAAGGAATCGTTGAGGACTGAACCTGTGGCTGGGGGCAGGAACTGATCGTAGTACAGTTGGAAGTACTTCGCGGCAGCAAAGAGTTGCTGGACCTTGAGCATATTGGGATCCGTCAGACCTGCCTCGGCACCTTTAACCACCGGGATGCCCGTGCCATGTTCGGCGATAATCGTCTGGTTCTCCACGCTGGTCAGGTATTTGACAAAGTCAACGGCTTCCGGGGGAGCATTCTTGCCAATCGCAAAGCCGTTGCCGCCGCCGACGACATCACTGGCATCGCCCGCACCACCAGCGACAGACGGGAAGCCGAACAGACCAAGGTTGGCTACACCTATCTGGTCAGCACTGTTGGCAGCCTCTACGGAAGGAGCCCATTGCCCCGATAGTTCCATGGCAGCCTTGCCATTGCCGAAGGTCGCCTGCATTTCATCATGGGTCGCACCAAGGAAACCGTCCTGGAATGGCTCAAGGGCGAGTAATTCCTGAAGTTTCGCGCCAGCTTCGACAAAGCAAGAATCCGTGAAGGCCCCCGTGCCATTCATGACAGCTTCGAAACCAGCCTGTCCGCAGAGACGGGTGGCGAGATAGTTCCAGAAGTGCATACCAGGCCATTTGTCTCCCTCACCGATGGAGAGTGGGGTGATGCCAGCGGCTTTGAGTTTCTTCACAACATCGAGGAATTCCGCCCAGGTAGTGGGGGTTGCGTCAATACCGGCCTGCTGGAAGAGGTCTTTGTTGTACCAGAAACCAACCATGCCCATATCCCAGGGAACGCCGTAGTACTTGCCCTGATAGCTGTATACACCTAAAGCACCGGGGGCAAAGCTATCGCGCCATGCAGGATCGGCGTTCAAATCCGCGGTGATGTCCTTAAGCAGTCCAGCATCAATCTGCTGGTCAAACGTACCGCCGCCCCAGCTCTGGAAGATATCCGGAGGATCGCCAGATTGCATTACGGTTGTTAGTTTGGTCTTGAAAGCTTCATTTTCGAGGACCGTGATCTCGATAGTGACGTTCGGGTGCGCAGCCATATAATCATCGGCCATCTTTTGCCAGTCCGACAGCCCTGGATCCTTGGTTGAGATATGCCACCAGGTAATGGTGACTGGCTCAGCCATCGCTTCCGTCGCCGTAGGTTCGACGGCAACCGGTTGGGTGGGTTGGGCGGGGGCTGTTGGCGGCGCTTCGGGTGTAGGTGTGCCACACGCAGCCAGCGCAAAAGAGACAATGAGCAAGAAGCTCAATATCGGATAAATCTTGCGAGACATTTCTTCTCCTTTTTGATTTTCGTAGGTTATACTAGGACCGTGCGGAGGAATCCTCCACACAATTGCGCAGGTCTTCCTTCTGTCTGTCCAAGGGCGAAGAGAAGGCCTGCAATTTATTTTGAAATGATTGTTTTCTCACCTCCTTTTTCATTAGATAATCCCATGAATTTGATTCCACCACCGGTCTGACCCAGCCATTTATGCGTTTCCAGGGAAAACCTCGCATGAATTACGGATGACAAGCCGGGTTTGCATCTTGTAGGTTTGGGAATCAAGTGTCTCACCATTGATTAGCTTGATGAGCATTTGTGTCGCGACAAAGCCCATCTCATAGATGAACTGATCCACAGTAGTCAATTGCATATATTTGGATTCCAAAATGTTATCGAAACCTACCACGGATAAATCCTCCGGGATGCGCAGACCAAGTTCCTGAGCAACTTGGAAGACGCCCATAGCGGTCTGGTCGTTGGAAGCAAAGATGGCTGTGGGGAGGTTGCTGAGTGAAAGTAGCGCTCTTGCGCATTTGACCCCGGTTTCTGTCGTGTAATCGCCGGAGGCGATCAGGCTTTTGTCTATGGGTATCCCCGCCTGTTCGAGCGCATCGCGATACCCTCTCAAGCGGCGTGTTGAACTTTCCAGTTCAGCACGTCCACTGATAAAACCAATGCGCTTATGACCCAAACTGAGCAGGTAATTCATGGCGTCCATTGCTCCATGATAGTTCGTTGCATGAACGGAGGGGTAATTTGGATTACTCATCAACGGGTCAATGGACACAATAGGCGCGTCTGTTGAAAACTCCCCTGTTACGGGTGCAACAATGATAGTGCCATCTGTTATGGAGTTATTGAGCAGGGAAACATATTTTTGTTCGTGAGAGGCTCTGCCACTCTTCCGAACATCGCCGGTTGTATATAGTAATAGATCAAACTCAGATTCCGCAATTGCCTGGTTGACCCCTCTCATCACTTCAAAAGCAAATGGATAAGCGATGTCGGGCATGATCAGCCCAACCAAATTCTTCTTAAAACTGCGCATACTTCTTGCAGCAAGATTTGTCGTATACCCCAACTCATCTATTACAGAGCGGACACGTTTCTGCGTTTCGCTAGACACATCTACCTTGCCGTTCAGAACCCGCGAAACCGTTGAAACAGATACCCCTGCGGTCTTCGCGACATCCTGAATTTTCACCGATTGTTTGTTCTTCCGCATCTCAATTCTCGTAAAAAGTGGTAGAATTCGGTAACGTTACCGGTAACGTTACCGAAAACATTATTACATATCCGTTGTGAAAAGTCAACTATTTTTAAGAAATTCATTTATGGTCTGGAGTGTGTCACGAAAAACCGCTTCTATGGATCGGTTGAAGAAGATATCCATTACCTCTCTTATTCCACTGGCGACACACGCCATATTTCTTATGCCAAAGGCACGAGTCCAACAAGGCCTTTCACATTCAAAGGTTACACTTCAATCCCGTCCTTGGTTGGGCTACCCATCCCTCCATCGTTGAGTTTCAAGGCAAGCGGTTACTCTTCTATCTCGGCAGCACACTCTCGGGCGGCGTGACTTATAAACGCAACATGAAAATCACCAAATTGATCCACAACGAAGATGGCACCATCCAAACGATAGGCCTTTAAGCGTTTGGATGAAAGACCGTGGAAATATTTTCCTGATCCCACATCGTTTCACACATACCGACAAACGATCGAATTTCGATGAATCCTTTCATCGCCCGAACAGGAGATTAACCATGAACAACGATATTAAAAAGAACCGAATTAGGAATGTGAGGTTCACCATCCTGAAAGCGGATGGCGCTCCATTGGCAAACCAAGAGGTTACTATCGAACAAACCAATCACAAGTTCCTATTCGGTACCGCAGCATTTGATCTTATTCCACTGACAAGCGGCAACTATGTCGGGGAGGAAAAGGAACGTGCCGAACAGCGGGCGGAAAAGATGAGGGAGCTGTTCAACGCTGCCACACTTCCCTTCTACTGGGCAGGCTTCGAGCCACAAAAGGGCCAACCTATTACAGAAAAAGTGAAGAAAGCTGCTCGTTGGTGCCTTGACCACGACATGATTGCAAAGGGACATCCACTTTGCTGGCACACTCTCACCGCCGACTGGCTCCTTTCTATGAGCAATACTGAAATTCTCCAAGCGCAAATCGGCCGCATTCATCGTGACGTGGCGGACTTTCGCGGACTGATCGACATGTGGGATGTGATCAATGAAGCAGTCATCATGCCCATCTTCGACAAATACGACAATGGCATCACCCGCATCTGCAAAGAAGTCGGCCGTATCAAAATGGTTAAAACCATGTTCGGTGCGGCGCGTGCTGAAAACCCTTCAGCGACCTTGCTGATCAATGACTTCGATGTTTCATGTGCTTATGATATTTTGGTAGAAGCCTGCCTCGCGGCAGGCATCAAGATCGACGCTATTGGTATCCAGTCTCACATGCACCAGGGGTATTGGGGCGTAGAAAAAACCTTGAAGGTATTGGGTCAATTCACGCGTTTTAATTTACCCATCCACTTTACGGAAACAACCCTGGTCTCAGGCCATCTAATGCCACCAGAAATTGTGGACCTTAACGATTATCAAGTAAATGACTGGCCCACCACAACCAAAGGGGAAACCCGCCAGGTTGAAGAAGCAATTTTGCATTACAAAACTCTCTTTGGGCATCCATTAGTGGAGGGCATTACCTGGTGGGACCTCTCAGATGGAGGCTGGCTCAATGCACCTGCAGGTTTGATTCGCCGGGACGGTTCTAGCAAACCGGCTTACGAGGAGCTTAAAAAATTGATTAAAGGAGAATGGTGGATAACTCCCATTAAACTCATGACAGATAACAATGGTGAAATCCAATTCGCCGGTTTTTTGGGAGATTACGAATTGATCTACGGCAGAACAAATAAATCGTTCACAATCGCCGAAGAACACACGACAACAATTACAATTGAGGTCTAATTTATTATGGGGGGAAGAAAAAGTAAAAATTTACCACTTCTCCCAACATTTATTGCGGTCTGTACTGCAACGCTTCCGCTGGATGGACAGATTGAAAATATTCGCTCAGTGCGCAGTGTTTTACGTCATACCCTGCGGGACACATTACTCGCTATTTTAATAGAGACTTCATAATCTCATAAGGTGTTTTCCCATCAAGGGATATATGAGGTCTATCATAATTATAGAAGTTTTCCCAAGCCTTAAGCTTCGAGTTTAAATCAACGTCATTTGTGTAGGTCAGCAGTTGATAAAACTCTGTCTGATCTGTCCTGTGTGACCGTTCTACTTTGCCATTAAGCTGTGGAGTGCGCGGTTTTATGTACACATGCCGTATTCCCTGATCTTCGACATGCCAATGAAAACGAGCTTGAAACTCGTGGCCCCGATCGGTTCTGACTGTGTTGATCCGGAAAGGAAACTTTTCGATAACATGATCCATGAACTTGATCGCACAATCCTGGTTATGTTTGGGAAAGATCTGTAATGCCCGAATACGCGTAGCATCATCGATGGCTGTATATTGGTACCGTTTCACAGTCTTTCCTTCTCTATTTTTCAACTGCAAGAATTTCACATCTACCTGAACGTGGTGTCCAGGAACCTTTTTTGCATACCGTTTGGTGTGAAGGGCACGTCTGGGGGCTGTCTTTGGCAGCCTGCTTAGTCTATGGGCTTTTAATACTCTTGTCACCGTGGATTCTGAAATCTTGATCCCGTGATAGCGTTCCAGGTAATACTTGATCCGTAAAGCTCCTATCTGATGTTCAGTACGGATTTCCAGGATTTTCTCAACAATCTCAGGAGATGTCTTGCGCGGATGGCTATGTGCGACTGGCTTTTTTCTATCCAATCCAGATCGCCCTTCGTTATCGTATTTCTGTTTCCAACGGTAAAAGGTTGAACGAGGGATGTTGAATTCTCTGCAGGTCTTTGTGACACCGAAGTGGTTTGCTTGTTCAAGTACGACAAGCTTGAACCTTATCCTCAATTCTTCCCTGGTTTCTTTGTGCATACAATCCTCCTGTTTGTAGTTTCGATACTACTACAAAGTGTCTTGGAGGGTATGACGTATTACACCGTTGGGGCCGCCAAGTCTAAAACAAAAAACCGAGCATTTTGATCGTTTTTTTTGTTTTTCAGCCATTTTTAGCGAAAAACAGGGGTGGAAAAAAGTTACGCTCTGCGGTTTCCATTATTGGGCAGTTTTCAACAAACCCGCGATCCCAGAACTCATATCGGTAGGGTAAAACCCAAATCGGGCAGAAAGCTATACCTTGGCATTTCTTCATCTTGATAGATATGAAAATGATGCAGTTTTTCCCAATAAACCAGGGTGGATGAACGAAGTAACCAGCACAGCTTTGCTGCAATACACTATAATGATTCCAGAATGACTATACCTTTGCTCTCCACCAAGTTCTTCATCCCCCCGGCTCGCCCTGGGGTAGTGTCCCGGCCGCGGCTACTCGAACGCTTAGATGCGGGGGCGCATGCAAAGTTGATATTGATCTCTGCACCGGCAGGTTATGGAAAAACGACCCTGATCACGCAATGGATCCAACAAATCCAGTCCAACAAGGCCGCGCAGATCTGTTGGTATTCGCTTGACGGAGACGATAATGATACGCAACAGTTCTTCAGATATCTCGCTTCGGCAGTGGAAGCCCTGCCAGGAATGCAGAGCACTTTGAAGCAACTACTCCAATCACCCCAACCCTTGCCTATAAAAGACTTGATGAATGCATTTATAAACGATGTCGCGGCCGTTTCCACACCATTTTTTCTTATTCTGGATGATTACCACGTTGTCGAATCGGCTGAAATAGACCAGGCAATGGATTTCATTATCGAGAACATGCCGCCATCTATGACGTTGATCATAACCAGTCGCAGTGACCCTGGCTTCCCGATGGCACGGCGGCGGGCGCGAGCGGAATTGATCGAACTTCGCGTTGAGGATCTACGTTTCACGGAAGGCGAAGCGGCACAGTTTATCCAGCAAACCACAAACATGACCCTGTCACTTGATCAAATCGCCGCGCTGGAAGCCCGCACAGAAGGATGGATCTCTGGCTTGCAAATGGCGGCACTTTCCATTCAAGGGCAGGCAGATACCGACGGATTTATTCGTGCTTTTACCGGAAGTCACCGCTTTGTGCTGGATTATCTGGTCGAAGAAGTCCTGCAGATACAACCTGAACGCATCCGCAATTTCTTACTGCGAACTTCTATTCTGGATGAATTATGTGGACCTCTGTGTGATGCTGTCACCGGACAGAAAGATGGCAGAGCGATGCTGGAAGAATTGGAGCGTAGTAATCTGTTTGTCGTTCCGCTCGATGATGAGCGCCGTTGGTACCGTTATCACCATCTGTTTGCTGAATTGCTGCGGCAGCGGTTGCAGCAGGGCTCTGTTCCTCTAACGAAAGAAAAAGGGATGGAAGAGGTCGAAGAATTGCATATTCGCGCCAGCAAATGGTTTGAAGACAATGGTATGGAAATTGAAGCATTTCAACACGCGGCAGCCGCCAATGATGTTGAGCGCGCCGCACGTCTGATCGAGGGAAAGGGGGCACCACTACATTTTCGGGGCGCAGCTTCTCAGGTCTTGAACTGGTTGACTTCATTGCCCGAGTCGATATTAGATGACAGCCCGTCACTTTGGGTAATGTATGCTTCGGTGTTATTGTTTGTCGGCCAAAATTCCGTCGCCGAGCCGAAACTGCAAGCGGCTGAGGCAGCCATTGCCAAAGCAGAACCAGACGACGAAATGCGAGATCTTATCGGACGGATAGCTGCCATGCGTGCCACAATGGCTGTTGTTCGGAACGATTTGGACATTATCATTAATCAGGCGCAGCGGGCACTGGCGAATCTGCGCCCGGAAAATTTACCTTATCGGACAGCCGTCAATTGGACGTTGGGGTATGCGTATCAATCCCAGGGAAACCGTTTGAGAGCCAGTCAGGCTTATAACGAAATCATATCTACTGCTGAGCCGTTTGAGAATTCCATTTACCTCATTGCGGCCTTAACCAGTCTCGGCCAGATCCAGGAAACAGACAACCAGCTATCTCTGGCGGCCGATTCCTATGAGCGAGTTCTGCAACTGGCAGGCGATCCGCCGCAACCGATCGCTTGTGAAGCTCATCTTGGTCTGGCTCGTTTAAACTACCAGTGGAATGATCTGAACGCTGCCCAAAAACATGGGCAGAGATGTCAACAGCTCATGCAGCAGATAGAAAGCGTTGATACAGTTGTTTCATACAAAGTGTTTCTCGCTCGTCTGCTACTTGCGCAAGGCGATGTGTCCGCTGTGGATGCTGTTATCCAGGAGGCTGATGCGTATATACATCAACACGACTTTATGCATCGGATGGCTGATGTTGCTGCAATTCAGGTGATCGTTTCGCTGAGTCAAGGTGATCTGGCTACTGCTGCTGATCTGGCCCAAACGCATCATCTGCCTATAAGCCAGGCTCGCGTCCATCTGGCCCAAGGCGAACCTGACAAAGCACTGGATGTGCTGGCTCCGGTCCGTCAGCAGGCGGAGGAAATGGGGTGGCAAGATGAACGACTTAAGGTACTGGTGCTGCAAGCGCTCGCGCATTGGGCACAAGGAAGAAGTGAAACGGCCGTTGAGCTGTTGAAAGACGCGCTGGCATCAGCAAAAACTGGCGGCTTCATTCGCACCTTTGTTGATGAAGGGACATCGATGGCTCGTCTGCTTTACGAAGCGCTCACTCGCGGAATTGAACCAGCGTATGTTCGCCAGTTGCTGGCGGCATTTCCCGTTGCCGACTCTAAACCGGCAGCTTTATCCATGCCACCCGATGCTGAAGCTGGTCTGGTTGAACCACTCAGCACGCGCGAACTGGAGGTGCTACAGGTTATCGCTGAAGGGTTGTCAAATCAAGAAGCAGCTAACCGACTTTATCTCTCGTTACATACGGTCAAGGTCCACGCCCGCAATATATATGCCAAACTTGGCGTTAAGAACCGCACCCAGGCTGTGGCAAAGGGAAGGACTCTGGGTATCTTGTCACAAACCTAAAAGCCGGAACAGTTCTTTTCGGCATCCCTAATTTATTCTACCGAGAACAGCGGACCTGCATATAGTGGTCCGCTTTTTCATTCCCCAGATACCAAGAAATAATCCCTGGATAACTCTTTCGACGCATGACAGTAATACCGTCTGGCTGTTACATTTGGAGCAGGATGAAATCTGACAAACGCAATTTCAAAACAGATCCAGCTGCGCCAAGAGTCTACCAAATCAGACTTGAAGGTCACCTGGGCGGTCAATGGACGGAATGGTTTGATGGCTTGACCATCACGCTGGAAGATAACGGAGACACCATCCTGACTGGTCCGGTGATTGATCAGGCCGCGTTGCATGGATTGCTAAGAAAAGTTCGGGATTTAGGAATACCGTTGCTATCGGTCAATCAAATTATGTCCGACCGGGAACAGGAAGATGCGCCGGATTTGAAGCAGTAAGTTGAGACAAGCTGCCTGGAAAGAAGATTTGCTATTTTAATGTCACCTTGAGTGACAAAAACAAAAAGGAGAAAAGAATGGATATAAATCAGAAAGCCACCACAATGGATCGGAAGGTACTACTTTCAACACTATGGATATTTGCAGCATTCAACTATCTGTATTGCGATGTTGTATCGTTAATGGATTCGGAATTACTCAAGCAATACTTGACCGGAAAAGTCAATGGCATGGAATTTACCCAAGGATTCTTGCTGGGAGCCGCGATATTAGTGGAGATTCCAATCATTATGGTTCTCCTGTCCCGAGTGTTGAAGTACAGAGTCAATCGTTGGGCAAACGTCATTGCCGGCACAATAATGACACTTGTTCAAGCCGCGTCCTTGTTTGCCGGAACGCCAGCCATGTATTACCTATTTTGCAGTGTTCTTGAAATTGCGGCAACTGTCCTGATCGTGTGGCTTGCATGGAATTGGCGTCACGCTGAAAGTTAGTCCTGAAATAAAGATTAAATCAAAATCATACCCTGGCTGGGTGTGGATAGAAAAAGTAAATAAACAAGGAGAATAAAATGAATACAAACAAAAACACATCTCAATTCACCGATATATCACTACGTACAGCAGCAATTGTCGCCGGCCTGGGATTATTAATCATGGCGATACTGGCACCCATTGTCCAATTTGGTGTTTTGCAAAAACTTGTCATACCCGAAAACGCAAAAGCCACAGTTGAAAATATCATGGCTTCTGCCGCGCTATTCCGCATAGGGATCTTCATCTTCCTGGTCGTGGCAATTCTCGATGTAGTTGTGGCTTGGGGGCTCTATATTTTACTCAAGCCTGCCAACAAGGGACTCTCTTTACTTGCGGCCTGGTTTAGGGTGGTGTATGCCGCAATTTTTGCTGTCGCCCTGACCAATCTCTTTAATGTTTTGCAACTTCTCAATACCGCTGACTACTTGAAAGCATTTGAAGTAGATCAATTGTATGCTCAGGGAATGTTATCTCTGAGTGCGTTTCAATCAGCATGGGATATTGGGTTGGTGATTTTTGGCTTGCATCTGCTGGTTGTCGGGTACCTGGCATTCAAGTCTGGTTACACCCCAAAATGGCTGGGTGTTTTATTGGTCATTGCGGGTATCGGCTACATGGTCGATAGCTTTGGGAAGTTTCTTGTGCCCAACTACAATTTAACAATCGCCGGCTTTACATTTATTGGGGAAGTGTTGCTCATCTTCTGGCTTTTGTGGAAAGGCATAAAAGGATTTGACAAAAAGCTGGAAATGAATAACCAGCCGTTGGGTTGAAAAAAATCGATATTCAGAAAAGGTAATTAAATATGAAAACAGAATCAAATGACAAGAGGAAAGATACGAAGCCAGACAGCAAGATCGCTATTGGCATCGCTATTGGGGCAGGAGTTGGTGCGGCCATCGGTATAGCAATCGACAATATCGCCGTCGGTGTTGGCGTCGGTATAGCAATCGGCGCTGCTATTGGAGCAGCGTTAGAGCGGCAAGGTAAAGGGCTGGATGATGAGAAGTAAAACACCTTTTAAATCATCCCAAAATTTATTGAAAGAGGTGTTCATTGAAACTTAAAATCTCACAACTTGGAAAGCAATACCGGCGCGACTTCTGGGGCTTGAAGGATTTCAGCCTGGAAGTGCAGCCTGGCGTGCTAGGTCTGTTGGGGCCCAACGGCGCAGGTAAATCCACTTTCATGCGTATGTTGGCCACCATTACCAAACCCAGCGCAGGGACTATCACTTGGGATGACACAGACATTGCCAAATCACCGGATACGTTACGCGCGGTGCTGGGCTATCTGCCCCAGGATTTTGGCATCTACCCCAACCTGAATGCAGTCGAGTTCCTGGAATACATGGCCGCCATCAAAGGTCTGGACGCCAGTTCGGCACGCCGTCGCATTGATGAGTTGCTGCAATTGGTCAATCTGGTTGAGGTGGCCAAACGACCACTGGGCGGTTATTCGGGTGGAATGAAACAACGCGTGGGAATTGCGCAGGCGCTGCTTAACGATCCACAGTTGCTGATCGTGGATGAACCCACTGTCGGGTTGGATCCCGAAGAGCGAGTCAGGTTTAGGAATCTGCTCTCAGACCTATCGGGAGAAAGAATCGTGATCTTGTCCACGCACATTGTCTCGGATGTGGAAGCTACCGCCACACGCATCGCGCTGGTCAACAAAGGAAGTCTCTTGCGCGAAGCCGCTCCTGAAGACCTGCTCAAGGAATTGGACGGTATGGTCTGGGAATGGAGCGTTCCCAGCGCTGAACTGCCCGCCTTGAAACAACAACACATCGTCAGCGGCACCATCCGCCGAAGCGACGGGGTGGAGGTACGCGTCATCAGCGAGAGCAGACCCGAGGTCCAAGCCCAGAACGTGACTCCCAATCTCGAAGACGCCTACCTGTACTTCATCGGGCGGGGAATCCACGTATGAGCGCCGTTCGCATCGTCTACCACCTGGCACGTGCCGACTTTTTAGAACGCGTGCGCCGTTACAGTTTCCTGATCATGTTGGGGCTGGGCGCCTTTCTTGGCTATCAGGTTGCGGTTGGTAACATCGCGCTGCGGCTCGATATCTACCGCGGGGAGTTCAATTCCGCCTGGGTCGGCAGTATGATGGCACTGATCGGTTCCTTCTTTCTGGGTTGGTTCGGGTTTTATCTGGTCAAAGGCTCAATGGCACGCGACCGCGAAACGGGTGTAGGGCAGATCATGGCTGCCACACCGCTCACGCGACTCCTTTATACGTTCGGCAAATGGGCCAGTAACTTTTCCGTGCTGATGGCCATGATCCTTGTGCTGGCTATTGCGGGCATCGGTATTCAATTCCTGGCTGGAGAGAATATCCATCTCGACCTGTTGGCACTGCTGGCGCCCTTCCTGTTCGTCACCATGCCTGTCATGGCGCTTGTTGCGGCAATTGCGATCCTCTTTGAAAGCATCGGCTTCCTGAGCGGCGGCTTTGGCAACGTGCTCTATTTCTTTCTGTTCTTTATGCTCTTTCCAGTCATTGACAAATTGAGCGCCATAAACCCCGCGCTGGAGCCCTTGGGATTGGGATTGTTCCAGCAAAGCATGGGTGCTGCGGCAAAAGCCGCCTTCCCTGAATATAACGGCGGCTTCGCACTTGGCAACCCCGCCACTGCTGGTTCCATATTTCAATGGACCGGTGTACATTGGACGTCTGATATCCTCCTTATGCGTTTGGCGCTCTTTGGCATCGCCATCGCACTGACCTTGATCGCCTCCGTTTTCTTTGACCGCTTCGACGCCTCGCGCCACAAGGCAGCTACAAAGCCGACGAAGAAAAACGCCTCAAAAACGAAGCCCGAACCTGCTCCCATTACAAAAGCGGACTCTACCGTTCAATTGACCCCGCTAAAAGCATCCACGGGACAATTCGGATTTGTACGTGTTCTGGTTTCTGAATTGAAACTGCTCATCAAGGGACAGCCCTGGTGGTGGTATGCCGTGGCAGGCGTGTTATTTATTGCAGGTCTCGCCAACCCGTTCGAGACCACGCGCACATACCTGCTGCCCTTTACGTGGCTCTGGCCGGTACTGATTTGGTCTGCACTGGGCAACCGTGCGATTCGGCACAACGCCCAGCAGATGGTTTTCTCGTCCGCCGCGCCGCTATGGCGACAGTTGCCCGCCAGTTGGCTGGCTGGTTTCCTCGTCACCCTGCTGACGGGCGGTGGCGTTGCACTGCGCTTGATCAGTGCGGGCAATAGCGCTGGACTGCTTATCTGGATTTCCGCTGCTCTTTTCATCCCATCCTTCGCACTGGCATCGGGTGTCTGGAGCCGGGGCAACAAACTATTCGAAGTGCTGTACGTCACGATGTGGTATTTAGGACCGATGAATAAGATCGCCGCACTGGACTTCATGGGTGCCAGTACAGACGGCAATCCGCTGTTTTACATGGGCGCAGCTTTCATCCTGGTTGTACTGGCTTTTGCCGGACGCGCCAGACAATTGCAAAACTGAATGTCCAATTTGTTGGAAACATGACTCACCTTCTGGTTTACAACACTTCAGAAGTCAAGCCGCAGGCTGGTGAAGCGACCGTTAGGCGGCTTAGAAAGGTAACCGCAAATGCAAAAAAAGAAACGCATCGTTCAAATACTTAGAATAATCATGCCTATCGTGGGAATAATCTGTATCGTGGTATTCCCGCCCTGGGACGGAATATGGGCTTCGATAGCACCATTGCCTGATACTGTCCAAGAACAAGTCGATGACGCAATTGGCTATGGATTGGATGGAATTATTGTGTATGTGGATGAAGCAGGCCAACCACCAGCGTTTTATTCTGCTGGCTGGAAAAATAAAGTGACGCAAGTGCCAGCTGATCCGCATGCCTTGTTCAAAATTGGCAGTATCAGCAAACTATATATCGCCACCGCCGTCGCCAAATTGGTCGATAACGGTAGTTTGTCACTGGATGAAACCCTCGCCGATTACTTGCCTGAACTTGCAGGCAGAATTGAATATGCAGATCAGATTACTCTGCGAATGATGCTGCAACATCGCAGTGGCATTCCTAATTTCACTGACCAAGATGAGTTCGACTGGTTCACTCCGCAGAGAGACATCGACAGGGTCCTGGAACTGGTTTTAGATAAACCCGCAGACTTTGAGCCTGATGCACGTACCAGTTATTCCAATACGAATTATCTGTTGATTGGCCGTATCCTGGATAAAGTGTTGGGATACAGTCACCATCAATATATCGATGAAGAAATATTGGCTCCTCTTGGGCTAACGAATACGTACAGTTTGCTCAGTCAAGTGGAAGATAAAGATGTGGTCAGCGGGTACTGGTATGGATATGACGATGATCTGATGGGGCTTGATTTTGTCATTCCCGGTGGATCGATGGTCGCGACTGCACAGGATGTCGGAATATTTCTGAGAGCATTGAATGATGGCTCGTTGCTGAATAACGATGAGCAGGCTATTTACTCATCTATTTACGAGTATGGACATACCGGCTGGTTACCAGGATACCAGAGTATTGCACGCTATCACGAGGACATTGATACGGTCGTCGTTCAGTTTGTGAATACAACCGGGGGAACCCCGCTGGTTCCGTTATTCGATACACAAGGTGGAACCAAGGTGATGGTATCGGATGCTGTTTACAACCGTATTGTCAAAATTCTACATAGGCAATAAATTCATTGGAGATCCTCGTGCCTGAAGCATCTTTTTCATTCGATGAACTGCAATCAGCAAACACTGTTGAATTACCCGACCCCGAGACACTCACAGCCAGCGATGGCGTTACGCTGTCTTATCGACGCTATACTCCTATAGCACCTCGCGCGGTGGTATTGTTTTATCATGGCGGCGGAGCACATAGTGGAACAGGCTATCAATTTCTTGGGAGCGGTCTACAAAATGAATTTGATATAGCAGTCTATTTGCCCGATATTCGTGGTCATGGCGCTTCAGAAGGACCTGGTGGCGATACTCCCAATCCCAGGCAGGTTTGGAAGGATATAACCACTTTCATAAAGCACATCCGTGCTGAATTTCCTCAATTACCACTCTTTCTCGGAGGACATTCATCAGGCGCAGGACTGATCCTCAACTATGCCAGCCAACCCAACCATGAATCCGTTGACAATTACATTTTCCTTTCACCAGAGTTCGGGTTTCGTTCTAAAACTGGGCGCCCCTCCCTCGCCACACCCTTCGCGACGGTAAATACTTTACCCTTCATTGTTAATGCTATGAGCGGCGGTCTATTGAGCGGTCATTCCCGTGCTGTCCGGTTTAACTACCCAGCCGAATTGTTGGCTTGCGATAAAGGCTTGGTTTCCTCTTACACTGTCAATATGGCAAACGCAATTACACCTTATGCACCTCACCAGCAATTTACCAAAATTGATCGTGCATTTGGTCTATGGATTGGAGCGGATGATGAACTGATATTACCGAGCGAGGTATTGGCATTTGCCGATTTGGCAGTATCAGTTCGTGCCGCTTCTGAAGTGGGCAGTATTTCCAAAGCAAAACATCTTTCGATTTTGGTAAATGCACACGCGACAATCGGACCTTGGATTGCGCGCCTCGATCAAAGGAACGAGACCTAGAGGTAATAACACGCCTGCCAATACCAATTACTACGCTTGTCAAGAGCTGAGATAAAACATGATCGATCCAAGGTCGGTAAATGTGTTTATGGTTAAAATGGTGAAGGGGCAGTCTGCCAACCGCCTGTGCTGGCTACTTCGTCATCCGCTTGGGCTTGTGATGAAAAGCCATGTGAATGGCACATTTTTCCAAAGGTGGTCAAACTGTTGTGTCTGTTTGGATGGATAAAGCCTATAGTTTGAAAAAAATCCCGTTACAAGTTTCCTAATATTTTGGTGGATAAGTTAAGCTCTTGTGTAAAAACAACTTCTTGTTCTTAATGTTCACGAACAGTTGTGCTACGAGCCAGATACAGTGCAACTGCATCGAAAACAAGTGAATGCTTGTAATTTCAATTCCTTTCCAGGTTTTCATGCCATTACAGTTATCGGCTTTGTTCGCTAGGAACTTTGAAAACATTCAATTCGCTGCGGAAGTGCAAAATGACGACCACAATCAGCATTGTGAAGGTTAATCCGAGGTTAGCCAACAATTGATTCTGAATGGTGACAAATTTAGAGAATGAAGTCGCGGTTGAAGTTTTCAATGCGATAGACAGCCTTCAAGATCAGGTACTGTCTCGATGATGTACTGAAACCCTTCTTGACTTATAACTACACTGTGAACTGGCAGGAACTCCTGCCAGTTTGGCTTTAATCACCGAAAATGGAGAAAAACATGCATCAAAAAGCAGTGATCTACATTCGCACATCATCCGAAGCCCAAGGAGAAAGAGCCAGCCCTGCTGAACAGGAAGCAAACTGTCGATCTTTGGCACAAGAAAAAGGGCTGACTATTGTCCATGTCTACCGAGATATTGAGAAATATCGTGTCAAGAACAAACTTGTCGAACCTTCTGGTTTACGCTCAGACCGCCCTGGATTGCTGGCCATGCTCAAGGATGCGTCCAGGGGTGAATTCGATGTGGTCCTGGCCTGGCGCGAAGATCGACTTTATCGCGGGCTGCGATCTATGTTGCTAGTGCTGGAAACCACCCAACAATACAGCATCACAATCCTGCTGGCAAAAGAAACATTCGACCCCCCAATTGCACCGATACGCGCCTGGGCGGCTCAAATGGAACTGGAGAGCATGCAAGAACGGATGACAATGGGAGTGATCGCACGGCTCAAAGCCGGCAAGGCAAACACAGGACAGGATCGCTACGGATTTGTCCGTGATGGCGAGCAGATCCACATCCTGGAAGAAGAAGCAAAATGGGTTCGTCAAATCTTCGCATGGTACACTCAAAAAACTCCCCTGATGCAAATTCGGAAACGCCTGATCGCTGCCAATGCCCCACAAAAAGGAAGCAGCATTCCCCGACACGTCCAATGGTCCCGGTCTAGCATTCAGGCTATACTACGTTCTGCCAAAGAATATGCCTATGGTTTCAAAACCTATTCCCATGCAGGGCAAACATTCCACATTCCAGTTGAGCCCATCATCGGTATGCCAACCTATGAGTTATTCGTAAAAATGAGAGCAGAAAATACAACCTATCCAAAACACCGTAAGAAAAATGATTATTTGTTAGCCGGACACATGAAATGTGCCTGCAACCTGACCTGGTGGGCGCGAACGGCAGCTCATCGCCGCAGTCGCAAAGGGGAATGGGTTGAGCGCAAGACCCCGATCAGCACGTACTTCTGTCCACAACTCCACAAAGAGCTCAGATCGCCGGATTGTCCCAAATCGGT
>Ga0315535_1000500_pt1 | contig 27690 bp, 20 predicted proteins | sample SalMarSW160220MG_2_FD_203092 | JGI IMG/M metagenome (GOLD analysis project Ga0315535, IMG submission 203092) | Salt marsh sediment microbial communities from the Plum Island Ecosystem LTER, Massachusetts, United States - Salt Marsh Sediment SW1602-20 ... | reverse complement strand
TCCAACTTCTGCGTTGTGCTGCATTTCGTAATCATTCAACGTACGAAAAGTACGCCTCATGATTACAAAATTTGCACGCCTTGAATTTGAACTTTTTACGAAACCGTCTAAATCGGACTTTTTACGAGTTCATCAAAGCTGATATCCATGCAAAAAACCAATTCTTGCATCCTGTGTAATGCTATTGAGTCTAGTACGATCCATCAAAAAGATCAATGGCGATACCTTCGCTGCCTCAACTGCGACCTGGTATCCCTTTATCCCCGACCCACTCCCAAAATGTTAATGGAATATTACCGGGATTATTTATCTGACACGCCCGAAGACATCAGCAAATGGGAAGCCATGACGAAACCGATCATAGCTAAATCTGCCGATCTGATCAATTCGCGATCAAGAACCGGTGGCAAAAAAATACTGGATATCGGTTGCGGATACGGCTTTTTATTAAAGGAAATGAAGGCCCGCGGCTGGGATGTCCAGGGTCTGGAAGTGTCGCAAACGGGCCGAGAATACACCCAGCGGAATTGGAATGTCCCGGTCTATTCCAAGCCGCTGGAACATCTTGGGCTTCCTGCAAATACTTTTGATGTGGTTACCCTATTATATGTTATCGAGCACGTCTTTAATCCCTTGAGCCTTTTAAATGAAATAAATCGAGTCTTGAAGCAGGAAGGTTTTGTTCTTCTCCGATGGCCGCATACAACACCGGTGGTCAAGATTCTTGGGCCTTTGTCCAAAAAACTGGATCTATACCACACCCCTTATCATCTCTACGATTTTTCACCAAAAACCATTGAAAGGCTTTTATTTTTAACCGGCTTTCAGTCGGTGGAAACCATAATTTCAGGTCATTCAATGCCTGCCGACCGGCTGAGTCGATGGTCTTCAATGGCCTTCGGAAAGCTTAGCGATTTTTTATTTGGCTTTTCAAAAGGAAAATTTTTACTCCCGGGAATAAGCAAAATAACCCTGGCCTTTAAATAGTGCCCTTCCATAAATGGTCTTTTTGTCCAGTTTCTGCGTTATGCTCAAAAAATTAATTCGCCAAAGTTCGGTGGCGAATAAATCATCGAAATATCAGATAGATGCCTGCCTGTCCCGTAGGTCGGCAGATCATACCGGGGTAGTTATTTTTTTCGCATGCCCCTCCGGGGCGTAGGCCCTACGGGCCGGAGGCTTGATCTTTAACGAAAATCCTCATTAATCAACAGACTCATCTATGGGGATTCTTTGATTTCTTGCGGCTACCTTTGGTGGTACCGCCCCTTTTTAACAGGTTGTAAAGCCACCGATAAAAAACATGTTCTCCGGAAAAATCGACTCTTTTGGATATATTCAAATATGAATAGAACTCCTGTTTTACCCACGCCCGGCCCTGTTCAAGCTGATCGATAGTCATTCTGGCCGGCCTGAAAACGGCATGGGTTCCCCTGTAGTAATCCCAGTTTTTATGTATAATCCGTCCTTCCTGCTCCAGCTTCTTCATCAATGGTGTTCCCGGATAAGGAGTCAGTATCGAAAACGTCGCTGCCGGAAGTTTTATTTTTACAATAAATTCAAGTGTCCTTTCAAATATTGAGGTGTCTTCGTTATCAAAGCCAAAAATGAAAGATCCGTCAATACCAATTCCGCTGTCAAGAATGCGCTGGGTCATTTCCTTGTATCTTTCAAATTTTTTGGGCTTACCGGACGCTTTGAGGGAATTTTTACTCACGGATTCCAGGCCGATCAGCATGCCGATACAGCCGCTTTTTGCTGCCAGGTCGAGCAGCTTACTGTTATCGGCAAGTTGAAGTGTGCACTGGCTGACCCATTTTTTCTTTAAGGGAATCATTTTTTGTAGCAGCCGGGTGGCATAACCGGGGTTTCCGAAAATATTGTCATCCACAAATACTATAAAATCGCCATTTATACTTTCGATTTCTTTTATGACTTTATCCTCGTTTCGCACCCTGAAAGTGTTGCCAAACAACGCGGTCACCGAACAGAATATACAATGACAGGGACAGCCTCTAGAGATTTGAAAGACGTTTTTAGTCAGATATCGTTTGTTTTTGAGCACTTCTCTATCCGGTTGAGGGAGGCTTGAGATATCCGGAAACGATCGGTGCTGATAGAATCTGGCAAGCGTTCCTTTGCGGAAATCTTCTATAACTTTTTCCCATAGTCCCTCGGCTTCTCCGATAACAACGCTGTCAGCGTGTTGGGCGGCTTCATCCGGCAGGACGCTGGCATGGATACCGCCGATGACAACAGGTATCCCGCGCTTTTTGAATTCATCGCAAATCTGATAGGCTCGATTGATTTCGGATGTATTTGCGCTTACCCCCACAAGGTCCACCGGGTCGTCAAAATCAATGGTGTCGATGTTCTCATCCAAAACCTCAACTTCGCAATCTTTTGGAGTTAGGGATGCAATCATCATAAGGTTCAACGGAGCGATCTGAAAATAGCGCTTAAAATTCTGTTTCCTGGTGACCGGTACAATTAGATTGATTTTCATAACGATTTGTTTTTATGTCTCATTATTGAAAAAATAGCAGGAAGCACGATAATTGAAGCAAACATACAACTGCCGATGCCGATAACGGCCACATATCCCATGCTTCTCAGACCGGGATAATGGGATAAGGCAATGGAACCAAAACCGACAAGGGTCGTCAAAGAGGTTAAAATAACGGCTCTGCCGGTTTGAAACATTCCTTTTGAAATGTTGATATGATCTGATTTGCAATATGTGTTGGTGAAGTGAACCCCGTCGTCTATACCGATTCCGACAATCATAGGAATTACAATCAGGTTGATAAAATTGAAATCCAAACCAAGTACGGGCATGATGCCAATCAAAGAGGCTAAACCAATCAAAACGGGTGTTATCGAGAAAAGCACCCGCTTTAGGCTGCGATAATAAATGATTAGAACCGTAATAATACATAGGCTTGTAACCCATAAAGAAGATTTTAAATTTTCAATAATAAGCCCCTTTAAATCCCCGGTCAGCAAATTTGGGCCGGTTAAAAGATAGCGACTTCTCTTGACACCGCTTTCTTCAAGTTTGCGGATGATCATCTCTCTAAATCGGGAGGTATCTGAACGGGACCAAAGATCTGTGTTAGGGCTGATATAAGTAACTGTCTTATATGCATTGCCCTTTCGAATAAAAAATATTTTTAACAGTCTGTCCAGCTCCTTATCTTGTAAACTTGTTGGTAGAAGGAGTTTATCTTCTAAAAGAGCCCTTGACAAGCTTTCAAAATACTTATCATACAAATCACGAATCTCAAAACCATTCTCTGTCAGGGCTTGGTTAAATGTCTTTTTAATTCGTTTAATATCAAAAACATCGGAATGTTGTCGGATAAATTCCATATTACTTTTTTGCTGAGTAGGCGGAAGAAAGTATCTGCTGACCGACCTGACTCCGGCGATCATGCCCGATGTTTTTAGTTCAGCCAGTGACGAATATATTGCTGCACTGGTTTCCATGGAATTTGCCTCTGTATCCTCTTCTGTAACTAAAAGAATCGCTGCAGTTGAACCTCCAAGCCAATCCGTTATCTTATCCTGTAAACGTAAAACATTGCTGTCCACCGGTCGAAAATTTTTCAAGTTATCATCAAAAGTAATTCTGGTCCCTGAAACGGTTGACAATACAATGATTACAGCAGTCACCACGAGAACCATCCGAGGATGTTTCTGAATTCTATCCAGAAGGGTATTTAAACCAAAACCTGCTATTGTAACCGTTCTTGGGAAGTTTTTCCCATCTGAAAAATAGACAAGCAGGGCAGGGAGTAAAAAAAACATACCCAGCAAGCAAATCAGAATCCCGATACCTGTTACAATGCCCAGTTCGCTGAATCCTCTGAAATCGGAAATCCCAATACCAAAAAAAGCAACTGCCGTTGTAATTCCACCGATAAGAATTCCCATGCCGGATTCTTTAAAAGTAAACTGCAGGCGTTGCGGCACAGGCAGGTTTACTTTGTCTTGAGCAAAGTAACGGTTGATAATGTGAATGGCAAAATCAATCCCCAGCCCAATCAACACGCATGAGAAGATACAGGTCAGGACATTAAGACGCTGAAATACAAGACCTGCAAATCCTAGGGTCCATAAAAGACTGACAGCCATCGGCAAACCAACAAAAAAAAGAATTTTTGGCGTTCTGAATGACAGACCAAAAAGAAGCATAACCCCTAAAAAAGAAGTTAGCAGCGTCACTTTGATATCTCTTTTAGTCATAGCCTCGTCATCAACAGCAATGGGATAGCCTCCGGTATAAGATATCTTGGTTTTATTGGATAAACCCGCAATCTTTTCTGTTAATTCGGCCAAAGCGACCTTTTCAAGAGAATGCACCTCCGCCATTAATTTCTTGCTGAAATAAACGTCCTGAGGGGGCTTTTCAGGCTTCATGAATATAATATAGTTGTTTCCCTCTTTGGTGCGGTAATATCCGCTGTGAAGCTTAATTGTTCGTTGCCCGGTCGGGACTGTCAAGCTGGATTCCAGTAAATTCCTGAGCCCCAAGGGGTCAATGGTGACCAACTCTTTTGCTGCAATGCCAAAAGGGGTCATTAAGATCTTTTTGTTCTCAAGGACCTGTTTATGAATTCCCTCATCAGACAACTTTTGAGTTAACTTATTGAGATCCTCTGCTTTCAATAGTTGAGGGAAATGTTCCAGGTATATCTGAAGAAAATTGGGCAACTGCCTGGTATCGCTTTTATATTCGATTTCAGTTATCAGCCGACTTTGAGCGTATTTTTTTGATAAACATTCAACAATTGCTTCGGAATCTTTCTGATCAATATTTTGAGGTATTTCAACCAGCGCAATTAAGGTTGATTGAATCCCAATGGTTTCGACGACATCAAAAAAAACATCGACACTGGGATTATCTGAAGGAAGCAGAGATAGGAGGTTAAGATCGAGTTTAAGGCGAGTGGCAAGAATAATTGCAACCAGGGTCAGAAAGGCAGAAAAAATTAGGATGGTTTTATGGAAGCGATAGATAATCTGATGCATGAAGTATGGCCCCTTAAGTTCCCTCTTTAATACCGTCAAGAACGTAAGGGAAAAAGATCTGTTTATTACCGGCCTGTTACCCAAATCGAAATATTAGAACGACGATACGCCCGCTTTATTTGGACAACAGGCCGTTAAGAATTGATCAAAATTCTCCTATTTAAGATCTTCTCCTATATTAACAACTTGATAAGCTTGAATTGAGTGGTCTTTTTTTACTTCATAAAATGTCGTCATCCCCGAGGATCTATCACACAAAAAGACAAATGAGCCTCTGGTTCCCACCGCTTTTAAAACACACGTGTCTAAATTAAAATCTATTGGAACTGTTATCTGATTTGATTTCCATACTTCATCTGGTTTTTTGAATTGAACGAAAATCAACTTTTTCGTAGATATATTTAGGACCCAGATACTATTTGCCTCGGCTGAAAACATAAAGTTACCCTCACTCTCAGCTAAAGCTACATTCATAAAGTTTAAACTGCTTAAGCACAACAAAAGCAAAGTAAATGCACCTATCAAACCTATTAATTTTTTCATGGTTGCCTCCTTTTAAAAAATTTTAGTTAACCCTTGATGAGCATTTAAAATAAAAAACAATAGAAAAATTATATCCATAACTACCAGCTGACTGGAACAATTACAAGTATTAATCGTATCCACCGGAAACTCCTTGATCAAAACTATTTATTAATAAAAAGAGCCCCGATTCCCAAAACCGCCTCGCCGACCCCTAAAAGCAAAATACATCCAAGCAGGCTACCCACTATCATCAATGGATAACTGGTCTGTTTAGGTAATTTTAAAAGGTTTGACAAAAGGACTCCGCTCCACATGCCGCAACCTTTAAACGGAAGCATGCTAATTGCTACAACTCCGGGTTTGCCTAAAAACTGTAGCCACTTGAAAAGCTTTGATTGTTTAAGTCGATTTTTTCTTTTTTCGGATCTTTTATAGAATTTTTGTATAACTATCCGATTTGAAACCGTATGATATAAATGATAAAATAATGGAATTTGAAGCGTATCCAACATGACCACCACAGGTAATAAAAAAAAGATTTTGCGGCCCAGAAATTGAGCGCTTAATATGGCGGCGGGTCTCCCCCCCAGAATATATAGCGGGATAAAACAGAACACGAAATTATCGTTAAGATTGTTTTTTAAATATATTATCGTATCCATCATCACGTTAAACTAATAGTTTAATGAAGAACCAAATTTGAAACGGTTGTAAAATTAAAGTCATCCAGTAAACGAACAAGCCTTTTTTCAGTTCTTTCCAGCCGGGCATCTAATACGAATTTTTTAACAAGCGGCAGCTTGATACGCGGATTATCATGATCAAGCTCGCGCGGGTGAATATAAATGAGAGCCGGTTGACCTTGATTGTTAAGTTTCTGAATGAATGATCGAATCATATTGTAAGGGAAAATGCGCAATCCCCATCCTCCGGCTATTGGGAGGTTGACCAAAGGTGTTTTACCGACAAGAGGAGGAAATTCCCATAAGTATCCCTGCTTAAGCTCCAGCCTGTGAGGTACGATGGCATAATCAGGATTTCCGATGATGGGAAGAGGGGCCATGCTTGAATCATAGATAAATCCCTCCTGCTGTAGTATATCAAGAGCCCAGAGAGAATCGTTCCGGATTGACCACTCCGGCGCTCTATATCCTTTTACAGAACAACCGACAATCTTATAAAGTATCTCTGAAGCCCTATTCAAATCTCGCCGGAACGTATCGGGCGTCATTGTATAGACCCGTGTATGAGAATATCCATGAGAGGCAATTTCATGACCTGCGTTTTGGATTTGCTTAATCAGATCCGGATGTCTTTCCGCCACAAAGCCCAGGATAAAGAAAGTGGCCTTTGCCCCTTTTTTATATAGTATTTCTAATATTTTCAAAGTATTCTGCGCAACCCGACTTTCCAATTGAGACAAATTGGCTTCGGGAATAAGGTTTTCAACACCACAGATATGAAACCAGTCCTCCACATCCACAGTTAATATATTATCAACGGTCATGTTTTCCTCTGTTTAAGCCTATGTTTCATATCCGGATCGTATAGAAAGGTGAATGGTGTCAGGATTCTTCCCAAAACCGGGAGAGGGTCTTTTAAAGACAAGATATCATAAGATGTCTTTTTATCCCAAAAGTTGAAGAATTCGGGCAACAGGCTTATACGTTTGGGGTTAAAAATAAAATGTAATATATCCCCCGGCAAAAACCAGCGGCATTTTTTCCCGGTCTGGTAATGTTCCACGGGTTTAAAGTTTTCACCGCGTGACATCCTATACAAAAGATATGGAAAATTTACACCCGCTGCTACGGCCAAGGATAATGAACCCCAGAATCTAGGATTGATTTCCATCAATTTGGGGATACCATCGCGAGGATCCATCTTGAACTCTACCATAGCCACCCCGAACCAATTGAGAGCTTTTAATAATGTGTGAGCCATATCTCGAACATCATCATGTCGAACACTTTCTCGGAGTGTGCTGGCCCCCCCGGTCACAGGGTATTCCCTCAAACGTTTATGGACGAAAGAAGCCTTGACCTCCCCATTTGCTCCTATCAGAAAGGATGCACCGTAGCCAGGTCCCTGTGAGGGGATGAGTTCCTGAATCAAAGGGTAAGGGAACCGCTGATGGATCATAAGATACTGTTTCATTAACTCGTCCGAGTTTTTAGGATAGGAGACTCCTATAGCGCCGGAACTATTTCTGGGTTTTATCACCACCGGATACGGAAGCCTGCCCTTAAGCTCATTAAGCTGGGAGATATTGTCGATGTACCAGGTTTTGGGTATGGGAACCCCTTTTTTCCCGGCCAGTTTAAGGATTTTATCTTTACTGCGGGCAAATTCCAGTTTCTCAAAGGACGGTATGGGAAGATAGGTCTTTCGAGAAAATTCGGAATGATACTTGGCTATCAAACAAATAGTCTCATCTTCCATGGGCAAGAGCATTTGATAAGAATGCCGTGATAGCTCCCTGTGAAGAAAATGAACAAAATCAGATGGATTAAGCAGAGGCGACGGATAAACCACCGCCCGATGACAATATTTGGAAAAAGCGGCAGTTGCCAAACGGGTGCTTTCACCCACGGTAAGCCGAATCCCATTAATACCCAGGGCTCGAACTGCTGCCAATGACTTTCGCCAGTGAGCATCCGTCAAAAATACATCGGAACTCATAACTACCTATGCTATTCAATATTCGTATATATCTATCTTCGAAACCATAATTAATGAGAGAAAAACACATTCCAAGTGTGAATTATTTGTCCATTTTGCTATCATCTAAATAAGGACGATTTTTTACTCGATCTTCACCGATCTCTTTCGCATTAAGGATCCTCGAAAATCCTCGACCAGAGCCTTATCACATCTAAAATGACATGGCAACAAGTGACATACAATAACCAATATGCCTTATCTAAGCTCCTTTTGTTAAAAGTTTCAGGCTTCAAATTTTTCGTGAGAAACCGTAGGTTATCAGTCGATAAAGGGCAATTTAAGACAATAAGAGTTTAATCTTGCATTAAAAAAACAAATTTGTTATAGGCTTTCGCTCAATTTATAGCTTTTTGTCTCAAATGTAAGGTTATTTAATGGAATTTAAGAATAAAAGAGTGGTTGTTACCGGTGCAACCAAAGGGTTAGGCAGGGCCATTGCTCTGTCCTTTGCACGCGAAGGTGCTTGGGTGGCGGCAAATTACTCTTCAGATGATCAAAGTGCCGCCCGTACGGAATCGGAACTTGCCTCTTTAGCGCCCAAATCTTTACTTTTAAAGGCTGATGTTACCTCAAAAACTGATGTCGACAAAATGATCAAAAGAGTTTTGGATCAATGGGAACATGTTGATATACTGGTCAACAACGCAGGAATTATCAGAGATAAATTTCTCATGTTTCTCGATGAGAATGACTGGGACCGGGTCATCGATGTCAACCTTAAGGGAACGTATCTTTGTTCAAGGACAGTTTTAAGAACCATGATTGCACGCAAGTTTGGACGTATTATAAATATTACCTCACCCAGCGCACGTACAGGACGAGCCGGGCAGACAAATTATTCGGCTTCTAAAGGTGGAATCGTCTCTTTTACTAAATCTCTTTCCAAAGAGATTGCTCGTATAGGCATCACCGTAAATGCAATCTGTCCGGGTTTTATTTCAACCCCTATGACAGAAAGCCTAAATCAAGATATAAAATGTGATCTTTCAAACAGGATACCCATGGGCAGATTGGGTCAACCCGAAGATGTTGCCGAAGCGGTTCTCTTTTTGGCTTCTGAAAAAGCGGGATATATTACAGGCCAGGTATTGGCCGTTGATGGCGGTCTGATCTGAATTGATTATTAAAATAAGAGGTGAAATTGGAAGAACTAATTAATAATAAAGAAGAATTATTTGAATTTCTAAAGAAAATGATTATTGATACTCTCAGACTGGAAGATATTACCCCCGATGAAATTGAAAATCATGCCCCGCTATTCAAGGAAGGATTGGGGCTTGATTCCATAGATGCTCTTGAACTTGTTGTGGCTATTGAAAAAATTTTTAATATTATCATTGAAGATGAAAATGTAGGCCAAAAAGCATTTGCTTCCATAACTGCCCTTGGTATGTTCATACAGGATGAATATCAACAGGTACAGGCAGATTAAATTTAAGACATCTTTAAAACAACCGGGCCCAAAGGACCCGGTTTTCTATAAACCAAATAAAAAATAATTTAAAGTGATTTAAATCGTGAGGTGGTTGGAAACCGAAGAGGTCGTCCGTTTTAACGAGGTTGATGAATGGGGTATTGCCTGGCATGGCCATTATATAGCTTGGTTCGAGGTTGGCCGCATGGCTTTGGTTCGGCGTTTCGATCTCCTGCCCAGGCAAATGGTTGAGTTGGGGTATATCGCACCGGTTATCCGATTAAAATGCGATTTCAAGCATCCGGCAATATGCGGGGACTCAATCATTATCAGAACCACGGTGATCAAGCCTGAAATTGCAGTTCTAACATTTAAGTTTGAGATATTGCTTAAAAAAAATCGAACTTTACTGGCGCGAGGAGAAACCACGCAGGTTCTTTTAACAACAGCAAAAAAAATGATTTATCGATTTTCCGGGGAACTTGCAAAACGGATAGACAAGCTGATATATTACTGCGAAAAAAAATAATATTCCTCTGCAGGCGGTTAATTGGCCGTTACCTTTTATTAACTTCGAATTTTTGATGAACACAAATTCTTCTAAACGAGTAGCCATAACCGGACTGGGTATTATTACCGCTATCGGAGAATCCGTATCCGAATTCAGTCAAGGACTTTTTGACGGCAGGTGCGGTATTGGACCGGTATCACTTTTTGATACCACCGGTTTTCCCTGTCAATTGGCTGCGCAGGTAAAAAACAAAAACCTGGAAGCACGCATTGATATTCGAGAATTTAAGAGAGCCTCCCGCTGTGATCTGTTAGGCCTGATTGCCGCCCAGGAAGCCTTTTCATGCTCCGGCCTGAATCTGGATCAATGCAGTCGGGATAATATTGGTGTTATTCTGGGAGGCGGCGCCGGCGGCATGCGCTCCTGGGAAAATTTTCGGCGGACGCTATGGTCCGGAAAAACCAGACCAAGACCTTCCCAACTCCTGCCCTTTGCCTCCTGTACCTTAACCGATTTCATTGCCAGCCATTACAGGCTAACAGGATCCAGGTGCACAATTTGTACAGCCTGCTCCTCCAGCAGCACCTCAATTGGTTATGGTTTTGATCTGATTCAATCCGGTGTTCATGATATTGTCGTTACCGGGGGAAGCGAAGCCCTTTCTGAATTAACTTTTGCGGGCTTTAATGCTTTAAGAGTTATGGATCCCATTTATTGCCGGCCATTTGATAAAAACCGGAGAGGACTCTCTTTGGGGGAAGGCGCTGCGATCTTTATTCTGGAAGATTATAAACGTGCCCAAGATAGAGGCGCAACAATTTACGCGGAAATGCTCGGGTATGCCATTAATGCCGACGCTTTTCACATGACGACTCCGGACCCCGATGCCACGGGAATGAGCAACGTCATGGCCAACGCATTGGAAAGAGCCGGCATTAGTACCAAACAGGTGGATTACATTAATGCCCACGGCACAGCCACTAAAATAAATGATTATGCCGAAACCCGGGCCATTAAAAGAGTCTTTGGCCGGAAAAAGGCCCGGGAATTGGCCATCAGCTCAACAAAATCCATGATCGGTCATTGTCTCGGATCAGCCGGAGCAATAGAGGCGGCCGTAACTATCCTGGCTTTAAACAGACAGATACTCCCGCCGACAATACATTTAGATGAGCCGGACCCGGATTGCAATCTGGACTATGTTCCCAATCATTCCAGAACACAGGACATTCGTATCGCTCTTAGCAACTCTTTTGCTTTTGGGGGAAATAATACATCGCTCGTTTTTGGTAGAGCTAACAGGGATATTTAAAAAAACCAGCTGTTAAAAATGTCAGACATCGTAATTACAGGTATTGGAGTTATCAGCCCCATGGGTGTAGGCAGAGAAACCTTTTGGGAAAACTGCCGAAAGGCTAAAAATGGAATAAGAAAAATTACTTCCTTTGATACCAGTGCCTTAGGATCTAATATCGCTGGCTTGGTTGAAGGTTTTAATCCGGGCCGGTTTATGCTACCGAAGATTTATCGAAGAATGGGCCGGATTTCGAGGATGGCGGTAGCTGCGAGCATAGAGGCGATGGAAGACAGCGGAATCAAGCTTGATACGATTGACAAAGGGAAAATAGGTGTCATTGTCGGAACCGCTTACGGTAGTAGTTCACACGTAGAAGATTTTTACCTGAGTCTTCTCAATGACGGCCCTCGAGGCGCCCAGCCGTTTTTATTTCCCGAGACAGTCCCGAATGCCCCGGCCAGCCATATTGCCATGTTTCATGGTATAACAGGTCCCAATACCACTTTTTGCCAAAACGATATTTCGGCGGAAGTTGCTATTCTATATGCGCGAAATCTTCTATTACAAAACATCGTCGATGTTGTACTGGTCGGCGGTGCTGATGAACTTTCCGTCATACAGTATGCTTGCTTTGATACCCTGGGTGCGCTCAACAAAGTAAAAATAAAAAAAGATGAAATTGTAAAACCCTTGCCCGGCGGCGGTCTTGTTCTTGGGGAAGGTGCCGGAGTATTGATTATGGAAAAACGTGATTTCGCCCTTGAGCGGGGGGCATCCATTTATGGAACCTTTAAGTCGGGAGTTAACACCGGAGGGGTAACATCTATCGGGCATTATGAAGTTACGGGAGAACAGACCGCCCGGGCCATGTCTCTGGCAATTGAACAGGCAGCAATTGACCTTCACGAGATTGACCGGGGCATTGATCTGGTTGACGTATCGGCAAACTTTTCAGATGAATTGGATCGAATGGAATATAACCAGCTTAAAAAAATCTTCCCAAAGCGCATAAAGGATTTAAGGGTCACGCCCTTGAAATATCTGATGGGCAATTTCGGGGGTGCCGGAATTATCCGGGCAGCTGCCATTCTCCTCAGTCTGCACCGCCAGCTTTCCCTTCCTGTAGTAAAAGCTGAAATATTAAAGGGCGAATCGTATGATGATATGGAATGGGAAACTCCTTGCACGGATAAAATTCAAACAGCTCTGATGAGCACTTCAACTTTTGGTGGGGGAAGCAGCAGTCTGATTTTTACCAAAAATTGAAAAAAACATTATGAAAGTCCTACTTGTTTCGCCCAATGTTGAGACGCTGCCCGATCCTGTCTTTCCGATTGGTTTGGCCTTTATAACTGCGTCGTTAAAAAGAAATCAAATTCCCTGTCAGGTTCTGGATTTGTGTTTTGTCAGGGACTATGAATCCGCCCTTGCGTCTGCAGTAACTAGTTTTACTCCTGACATTATTGGATTGTCCCTTAGAAACCTTGATAATGTCAGTTATCCCAAATACATTTCTTATCTCGCCTTTTATCGTCAGACAGTCAAAACCCTTCGGAAATATAGCCAGGGGCTTATCGTTATTGGGGGAAGCGGTTTTGCTTTGAGACCCGACGCCATCATAGATTATCTCAATGCGGATTACGGAATTATAGGCGAAGGCGAGTTTGCTTTCGTTAAGTTCATTAATGCGCTTGAGCAGAAAAAAGACCCTCAAATGATGTCAACCTCACGAATTATCAATTATTCTCCCGCAATCATTGAAGATTTAGATACTCTCCCAATGCCGGATCGCACGGAATTTGACAACGCGGCCTATTTAAAATGGGGCGGCATGGCGAATATACAAACCAAAAGGGGCTGCCCTTTTAAGTGTATTTACTGTACCTACCCTGTAATTGAAGGCAAAAAGGTAAGACAGCGAAGTCCAAAAAATGTTTGCGACGAGATCGAAAGCATATTAGAACTCGGAATCCAACAACTTTTTTTTGTTGATAATATATTTAATTATCCTATGGATCATGCCCAGGCCATCTGCAGGGAAATCATCAGGCGCAACCTGCCGATTAAGTGGGGTTGCTACGCCAATCCCGGATTTGTTACGCCGGAACTCATCGAATTAATGCTTACAGCAGGTTGTACAGGGCTGGAATTCGGGACTGATGCAGCTAATGAGACGATGCTGATCAACATGGGCAAAAACTTTACCGTTAATGACCTTAAAAACGCCTCGGATATTTGCCGCCAATCCGGTATATCCTTTTGCCATTCTCTTCTTTTGGGGGGCCCTGGTGAAACATGGAAAACTGTAAATCAGACTCTGGAAGCAATTCTGGACATGTCCCCCACAGCCGTCATCTGTATGATCGGTATCAGAGTATTTCCCGAAACGAAACTATCCATGATTTTCGAGAAGGAGGGAGGGATAGGCCCGAAAGAAGACTTTCTAAAACCCATTTTTTACATCTCTCCGGATATAAAAAAAGAAATCCTTCCTTTTGCAAATAAATTTTCAAAAAAACATCCGACCTGGATATTTCCCGGTCTTAATATTAATATAACTGTTGAACTGCAAAAGAAATTACGCCGTTTTGGGATCAAAGGGCCCTTATGGGAGCATATGAAAATCGGCAAAAAGTTTAGCCCGCATTTTTCACGAAAAACATCAAATAGAAGAACCAAAGAGAAAAAATAAAAAACTACGGATTCATCAAAAGGCGAAAGCCCAGGTCAAACTTCCTGGCTTCGGGCGAGCTGTAGTTTCGATTCGCTGACCGACATAGCCCGGCGCCGCTGAACCAGCTGCCGCCTCGGTGAATCCGGCTCAATCCTTCAGAGGGCCCGGTGGGATCGGTTGCGGAACCTGAAGGATAATCTTTATACCAGTCCAGGCACCACTCCCAGACATTGCCGTGCATGTCATACAGCCCCCAAGCATTGCTTGGAAATCTTGCGACCGGTATAGTAGTTTTTCTGTATTTCCCTTTAGAGCAACCAGACAACGGAAGATTCCCATCATAGTTGGCCTGATCAGTGGATAAACATTGACCCAATGAAAAAGGAGTTTCTGTCTCCGCCCGGCAGGCATACTCCCATTCCGCTTCAGTCGGCAGTCTGTAAATGCCGCTGCCTTCTCGTTGATTCAGCTTATGAATAAAATTTTGGACATCATTCCAAGATACCTTTTCAACCGGGCAATCTTCACCACACGTATTGAACTTGGAGGGATTGTTCCCCACAACTGCCTTCCACTGGCTCTGGGTCACTTCTGTAGTTTGCATGTAAAACCCTTTGGTCAATGTCACCTGATGTTGTTTCTCATTGTTGTTACGCCCAGGTTCATTGGACGGACTCCCTATCCCGAAGGTTCCCGGAGGAATCCTGACGAATTTCATGCCGATGGAATTTTCAATACCGTCGTAAACAACTTTGAATTTCAATCCATCCGTATCATCAACCTGCAAATCCCCTGCGTCCGGGTATTTGGACATAAGGCTTTTCCAGGCTCTTGCTTTCATGGATTTTCCAAAAGGTAACGAGACAATCATCCTGTATTTGCCGATGTCTTTTTCAAGCGTTGCAAGTATCTTTTTTCTTTTTTGCGCCTTAAGCTTCTCTATCTCGGCCATGCGCTTTGCTTCTTCAGCCTGCCGCTTGCGCTTCAATTCTTCAAGATGTCTTTTTTGCGCATCTTTCTGGTGAACCATTGAAAGTATTTTATCCAAGCTATCATCCGCATTCTCAGCATCTGTACCGAGTCTTTTTTTCATCCTTGCGATTTTCGCGTCCAGTGCGGCGACTTCTTTTTCACGTCTCGTAATTTCTGCTTCCTCTTTTTTTTTCACTTCAATGTTTTCTGTTTCCAATTGTTTTAACCGCTCAAGTTCCTTGGTTTTTTGTAAAGCTTCAGCAGATAGATCCTTTAGCCGAGATTTCTGTTTTAAAAAAAATACTATCTCACCGCCCTGCTGACCTCCCGTGCCTTGGAGTGATCCTAATCTGGGAAACTGCTCAGCGTTCTCAGCGACACCTGCCTTGATATACGAAAACATGTCAGATGGTACGAGAAACGGTTTTTGGTTTTCTTTTAGGGCCTTTATCAAAAAATATGAAAATACACTATTTTTACCAAATCCGGCATCGGACACAGGCTCAAGACCGCCGGAGGTTATGGCCTGTCGCGAGGACAGTTGATATGCTTTTTTTATAACAGTTTCCGTAATGTCAGGCAGTTTGCCTCTATGGCCTCTGAAAAAATCCCCGGCAAAACATGAATCTGAAATAAGCAGGATATGTTTTGCCTTTATGGCATCTACTTTCAAATAATCCTTGATATCATTATTTGAAATCCATGCGGATGCATCTTGGGTTCCACTTTCAACAGGGACCCAGCTACCGCTTTTGGTTATGGAATCCAGATGCCCATGGCCTGCATAATAAATGACAAGTGAATCATCTTCCCGAATATTATTTGCTAAATAGCGAAGTTTACTAATTATATTCTTCCTTGTTGCGTCCTCGTCATATAGCTCGATCAGATGCTCTTTTTCGAAGTGGTAACGGGAAAGAAGAACTTCTTTTACAGCTTTTGCATCATTGACCGCTGTTTTCAATTGAGGCCATTTAATATATGTATCAATTCCAATTATAAAGAGCCATTGATTGCCAATAACTTCGGAACCTGATGGGGATATCGGCCGAACGGCTACTCCTCGATCTGCTCCGGCATAATAGGGTATAAAAGAAACGATTGAAAATATAGATATAAAAATGACCTTTCGAATCCTTTTCATACTGGGCCTCCAAGCATTCATCATGTTAACAAATCTACGCGGTAACTAATTAGAATCATGATCAAAAATATAGCCCACTGATCGAAGGCTTTTAAAATAGACCGGTTTTTTTGGATCGTTCTCAAAATACTTCCGAAACCTAACTATAAAATTGTCCACCGTCCGTGTGGTCATACTCCCTGTATATCCCCAGCCGATCCCCAAGAGTTTGCTCCTTGAAATGGGTTTCCCCTTATTGGCGATAAACAGCTTCAAAAGCTTGACCTCCTGTTCAGTGAGACATATTTCTCCGCATTTGCAATAGGCAACAGACAATTCAAAATCGATCCGGTTTCCGCCAAATGTATAGGTCTTTGTCAATGAAGAAGGATAGGTTTCGTCCGGGTCGCCATTCTTGCGATACCAAGACGCGTGGGTCAAAAGACGCTCTACCCTCAGCAAAAGCTCCTCAAGGTCGAACGGCTTCGCAAGGTAATCATCCACACCATACGAAAGCCCTTTAATCTTATCATCTGAAGCGCTTTTGGCAGATAATATCAAAATCGGAACCTGTTCATCTTCAAGACGTATGCTTTGAAGTACCGAAAATCCATCAATACCGGGAAGCATTATATCGAGTATGATCAGGTCGGGCCGCCATTTCTTCCATTGATTAAGGCCTGAAACCCCGTCCGGAGCTATCATTACATCATACCCTTGAAGTGCCAGGTTCAGTTTCAGACCTTCGGCAATATGATTCTCATCTTCTATGACCAAAATGCGCTTTTTTTCAATATGTTTCACAAGCGCCTTCTTTTATCATAATTCTTAAAATTTGATGGTATCGTAAAAATTCAAGGTGCGCAAATCCTGTAGTACGCCGCAGTGCCGAGGAAAGCAGCGCAACGCAGAAGTTGGACTTTTTACGAAGCCGTCAAGATTTAAAAGGAAGCATCACGGTAAACACCGACCCTTTTCCGCGTCCTTTGCTTTGAGCAAAGACTTTTCCCTTATGAATCCGTGCAATATTCTGCACCAGATACAACCCGAGTCCGCTCCCCCTGGCTGTCATATCATCCGCCCAGCCTGACTGATAAAATTTCTTGAAAATTTTTTTGATCTCCGTTTTTTCAATTCCGATCCCGTTGTCTTCAAATCGTATATGCAATCTGCGATGATATAACTTAAAGGTAATATCTATTCTTGGGTTTTCCGATTCATTATACTTAACCGCATTGGTCATAAGATTCATCAAGAGCATTTCAAATAAAAACAAATTAATACCATATGCAAAAGAGCGTCCCGAAGGATTATAAATATTGATTTTGCAATTTTGAAAAACATGGTCATTATCTTTAATAAACCGCTCAACCGTGGCCACAAGATCCGCTACAACAAAATCTTCCGCGTAAGTCTTGCTCTCAATTCTAGCGAGATTCAGGATGCGGTTGATATTTTCCGAAAGCCGTCCCACATCCTGAACCATGTAATCAAGATACGCTAACTGATCATCACGTGAGAACTCGTGTTTCATAAATGTTTCCAGATAGAGTTTTAACGACGTAACCGGGGTTTTGAGTTCGTGTGTAAAATTATTTATAAAGTTGTGTTGCAATCGGTAGAGCTGTATTATTTTTTGATTGTACACAAAAATAATAAAAATCCCTACCAGAATGATTCCAACAAGAATCGAGAGGATCAGAATAACTACCCATGTTTCAGATTCCAATAACTGCCCAGGGTCGAGGTTGAATTTTCGCGCAACCTCCTTTAGCCCTGTGCTGACCTCTATATACCAGTAAATATACAATACAAGAGACATGGCCAACGCCACGATGGAAAAGATAAAAATAAAGATGGGGTGTAAAAACCATTTTGTTCGAGTTATTGCCCGTTCCATTGAGTAACTAACCGTGTTTTAATGAATATTTTTTAAAAGAAAGTGGAATGCAATTTTTTCAACATCATAGATGTCTTAAAAAATGATCCGTTCCCCTCTCTATTTTTAAAAAACTTATATACCAAATTTATCTAATTTAACAACTATTTATATTGGCTTCCGATAATTTGCCTTTTTCCAGACACCTTGCTGTGGAGTATCATTTAATAAACCACATTTTTTGAGAAGTTACGATAATCTTTTTCAACAGGCTATATTTATAGGCTTTGTAAAACTTTTGTAAAACCAATAAAGACCTCTGTAATTTTTCAACCATTCCTACTATATTAAACCATGTATTAAGACCTTTGGAAAATAACTGTTTTCAGTCATACACCTCTAAAATTCAGGAAATAGATTATGAATACTGAATCATCTGTCCATCCACTCGGAACCCGTGCCAAAGTGTTACTATCCAGCGTGTTTGGGCCATATGCCCAAAACGACAAATACGGAAGCCGGGAAATCAATCCCATGGAACTTTATCATAACCAGGTCACAAGGGTTCAGGGCACTTTTTCCCTTCGAATGTTTCATCGCAGCTTCGGATTGATGTTAATTCAGAGCAATATTGAATCTCCTTGCACCCTTCTCGATTTTCCATCCCTGGACCGTTTTATTCACGAAATCGAGCATCATTCCTACGACATCATCGGCATCAGCTCAATTATACCCAATATCGGAAAGCTGAAAAAAATGTGTGAACTGGTCAGGAAATACCTTCCAAAAGCAACGATTGTCGTTGGAGGACATGTGGCAAATAAAGGCGGCATTCATGAAATCATTGACGCGGATTATATCGTCAAGGGAGAGGGGGTTCAATGGTTTCGCACCTTTCTGGGACAAAAGACAACGGACGCCATAAGGCATCCGCTGGTCTATTCTGGATTCGGCACCAGAATCCTTGGGATTACGCTTCGAGATCACCCCGGCGATACCGCCGCTGTCCTACTTCCTTCCGTGGGGTGTCCCGTGGGCTGTAATTTTTGTTCGACTTCTGCATTATTCGGCGGCAAGGGCAAATTTATCAATTTTTACCCAACCGGCGATGAGCTTTTTTCCATTATGTGTCAACTGGAAGAAAAACTCAACGTTCGATCTTTTTTTACCATGGATGAAAATTTTCTCCTTCATCGAGAAAGGGCACTGCGACTTCTTGAGTTGATGCAAGAAAACAATAAAAGCTGGGCACTATATGTTTTCAGCTCGGCCAGGGTATTAAAATCTTATACCATTGAGCAACTGGTGGGTCTGGGAATATCCTGGGTATGGATGGGACTGGAAGGCGAACAAAGCCAATATTCCAAGCTCAACAATGTAGAGACGTTGCCTCTGGTTCGATCTCTTCAATCCCATGGAATTCGCGTTCTGGGGTCATCGATTATCGGCCTGGAAAATCATACCCCCGACAACATTCATCGCATCATAGACTACGCCGTCAGCCATGTTACGGATTTTCATCAATTTATGCTGTACACCCCGATTCCCGGGACGCCCCTGTATGAAGAGCACCAAAAACGCGGAACCCTTCGGGCCGAATCGGAATTCCCGTTAGCGGACACCCATGGGCAGTATCGCTTTAATTACCGGCATCAACATATTCCAAACGGTCGGGAAGAACAATTTATCCTTGATGCTTTTCAGCGTGATTTTGAGGTCAACGGCCCCAGTCTTGCCCGATTGATCAGAACCTTGTTGAAGGGCTGGAAAAAATACAAAAATTACCCGGATAAGCGTATTCGAGACCGTTTTTCATGGGAAGTCAAGCCGCTCCGAACAACTTATGCCGCTGCTGTCTGGGCAATGAAGAAACGATTCCGGACAAATAAACAAATGGCCGCAAAAATGAATTCTCTGCTCCAGGAAATTTATCAAACCTTCGGCTGGAAGACAAGGATTATCGCTCCCCTTGCAGGAAGATACGTTTATGCTGTTCTTAAAAAAGAAGAAAGACGGCTGGCAAATGGATGGACGTATGAGCCCGATTGTTTTTATGAAAAAAATGCTGCGGCCTTGACCCTGGAAAATGCCTCACCGCCCTGCTCCGAACCGCTATCCCCAAAAATTAGATACGTTTCGTGTAAGGCTTCCCCCGTCCCTGGCAGATAATCTGACGTATCGGAAATTCTATAACTTATTGAAAATATTTTTTTTAATGGCAGCCTGTTTATGCCATCAAAATGGAAGAATGGAATGCTGGAATTTGGTTTCCTAAAATGCCGCGCATGGCCAAGTATAGATACAGAATTCAAGCCATGTCTTGAAATGTCTATAGGAGCAATATACTGACTGAATATCTATGTAGAGTTGTTATTCCATATGCAGGGGGATCACATTATAAGAGTTTAATTCGTTTCCATCCAGATATGAGGATTTATTTGACATAACAGGCTTATTTTTCTATATTCCCTGACAAAAAGAGACTTTTTATCGCTGAATTGCGATCATGCTTAATTCCATGCCTGAAAAACAGTATCGGGAAACAACTGCAATATGAAACAGCGAATAAGGAGTTAAGCGTGCAATCCCTTAACACCAATCGTAAACTGACATTATTACTTTTCTTGCTATGCCTGATCTTCTCGGGTTGTGTTCACTCCATCAAGGCTTTACCTGAAGGCATTGATTACCGAAGCAAAGGATATTGTGTTGCTGCCGGGGATATAGCATTCCTTGTGGATTTAACGTATAAGAATACTGATGGAGAAACCATACATGAACAGGAAATTTTTGACACGATTTTTACTCTGATTGATAACGCCCGAAAATACATTCTCATTGACATGTTTCTCTTCAATTCCTATCAAGGAAAGGCAGAAAAAGCTTACCGCAGACTTTGTTTTGAGCTTATGACCAGACTGGTAGAGAAGAAAAAGCGGATTCCGTCGATAAAAATAGACTTTATCACCGATCCGGTAAATAATGTGTATGGCGGGGTAAAATCCAAAGAAATCGAATTAATGAGGAAGGCGGAAATTAATGTTATTTACACGGATCTTAAGAAATTGCGTGACAGCAACCTGTTGTATTCTCCCATTTGGAGAATATTCATTCAATGGTTTGGCAACTCCGACAGGGGCGGTATTTTCAAACATCCTTTCAGCGAGGATGAGCCGGGGGTTACGTTAAGATCATACCTGTCGCTCTTGAATTACAAGGCAAATCACCGGAAGGTTGTTTTGGCGGATAACAGAGGACAATGGACAACGGTTATTACTTCCGCCAATCCCCACGACGGAAGCTCAGCACACTCCAATATTGCCTTGAAGATTACCGGCGACTTTTGTCGGGAGGTTTATATTGCCGAGAAATCGGTTGCCGCATTCTCCCGGGGAAAACTTCATGATATTGTCTTTGAATATGCGGATCGTACAAATCCCGGTCAAACAAATTGTGTGTCTTTATCTCTGGTTACCGAAAGAAAAATCCAAGAGGAACTAATTCGACAGCTTGGGGGTTTGGGACCGGGTGACCGGGTTCTCATGGCAGTATTTTACCTCTCCGACAGAGACATCATACAAGCGCTGTTGAGGGCTGCCCAAGCCGGGGCGGAGGTAAAAATCATTCTTGACCCGAGCAAGGATGCGTTCGGCCGTGAAAAAAACGGTATCCCCAATCAGCCTGTGGCTTATGAGCTAATGAAAAAATCACGCCACAAGATAAAAATCAGGTGGTACCATACCCATGGGGAGCAGTTTCACACCAAACTCACCCTGGTTGAAAAACAAAACGGTACTGCTGTTGCTGTATTAGGGTCGGCGAATCTGACGAGAAAAAACATTGAAAATTTCAATCTGGAATTAGATGTCAAGGTCCTCGGCACTTCGTCTTCAGAAGTTATCCGAGAGATAAAACAATATCATGATAGAGTATGGTACAACAAAGGGGGACATTATACCGTAGATTATGAGTTCTATGAAGATAGATCCTTAAGCAAGACCTTCTTGTACAGATTATATGAATCCACGGGGATCTCCACTTTCTGAAGATTAAGTACTATCACCGTGAATAATCCAAGTGGCTGAAGATACTTATATAACAAGCCACTGTCAATGGACACTGCATGTTTTTCCAGGGCAAACATATTAATTTCGGTGCAGCGTAGCGACGGCGTGTTTCTCTTGGAAACCGACTGACTGTTTGAAGGGCTTTAGCACGCGTTCGCCCGAGCCGAATGAAATTATGACTTAAAAAATTAATAAAATAATTTACCGACGAATGGTTCTTAATACCTCTGGCGCGGCTCGGGCTTACGAGTGCTTAAGCAAAAGTTTCAGTCGGTTGTAAAGAGATATACGTCGTCGTGGAGCGTTCTCCTTAGTATTGGGATTCAAATGCGTCTGCCCTACATGTTTTTTTACAGGAGGCAATAATGATAAACTCTTTACGAAAAAACTTGTTTTTCCTAGTAAATAACCCCATGTTCAAGGGGTTATCGGATAAGCAGCTTGAAGAGGTCATCCAAGTGCTGGTCGAAGTGCATGTCAAGTCAGGGGAAATAATAGCTTTGGAGGGAGAGCCGGCCTCAGAACTCTATTTCATAACAAGTGGCACCGCGGAGGTTTTTATGAAAGAACCCGAGCTTGATTATGAACATCGGCTGTCAATGCTGTCAACGGGCGACAGCATCGGTGAAATGGCGGTTCTGGATTGCAAACCCCGTTCGGCTTCTGTCCGGGCGGTGTCGGATTGTTCCTTGTTGATGCTTAAAAATGATAAACTGCAGTCCCTCTCAGCGGCCGAAGAATCTGCCTATTCCAAGATCAAAAGCAATCTGAGTTGTGAGATGAGCGAGCGCTTGCGCCAGACCAACGAAATGACGGTACGTTCCTTACGAATCCAGCTGGCCGAGGAAAAATCCAGAGTCTCTATGGGAATTCTCATTTGTATGCTACTGGTGGGAATATGTTTGTATGTGTTTTCTTTACAGGTTATTGCATCTTGGGCCAGGGCCGCATCGACAACCACGGTGGTTAGCGTAAGCATTATCTTCCTGTTTGCGGCGATGTCTTTTTTTGTTATTAAAAAAGGTGGTTATCCGTTTAGTATGTACGGTCTCACTATTGAGAACTGGCGCCAATCGCTGATGGAATCCATTTTGTTTCTGGTACCTATTCTATTGTTCTTATGTGTGCTAAAATGGCTTTACCTGAAATGGGTTCCCGGCATTCAGGAATATCCGTTGTTATCCTTAGGACAACACCTAACACTGAGTAAAAGCGGACTCATCCTCACTTGTCTTGCCTATTCCGTGTTTGCCCCGGTGCAGGAGTTTATCGCCAGAGGATGCTTTCAGTCTTCCTTTCAAAACTTCCTGGTAGGCAAACACAGGACTCTGACGGCTATTGTTATTTCAAATCTTATGTTCAGCATGACCCATCTTCACATCTCCATCAGTTTTGCCCTGATGGCCTTTATTCCCGGACTTTTTTGGGGATGGCAATATTCACGCCATAAGACGCTCATCGGAATATCCATTTCACATATTATCATCGGTCTTTCCGCTTCTATTTTTATTGGTTTCCCGGGAGTTTTATCATAAAGGGATCCATTGGGAGCATTACCGATTTGTTAAAATGGTTCTCACGCATTAACTTATTTATTTTTGAGCGAAAACCTCGCCATCGGGTTTCAGGTTTCAGGTGTCAGGTGTCAGGTGTCAGGAATCGCCAGACCTGAAACCTGAACACTGACACCTGAAACCAAAAAGTCTTGGAAAGCTATTAACAAACTGGTAATGTACCCAATCCATTCATACGAATTCTATAAACTCGGAAATCTCTTAACGCCAACCACCGGGCAGTATGGTGAAATCCGAGAATGTGACTTCAACCGGTTGTGCGCTCCAGGTTTTGGCAATCATTCCAACTCGATTGAGACTATCTTTGGCCGTGGTTAGAACACTGCCCAGATCCTGCCATGTGTCCGTGCCGGATAATCGCACCCAGAACCGGAACGTGGTTCCGGTTTTGACGATTCGGAGCAAACCGGAGGTTCCTTGATATTTCGTCAAAAATTCACCCGAGTTATCCGCAATCTTGGCAAGATCGTAATGGGCTCCGGAACAATCATCCCCATAGGACCCGGAAACAACAACATCATTGGTCCCGGCCGGGCCAAAATAAAGAGCGTATACGGGGTTGTCTTCATTCCCATTCCATAATACCATACCCGCATGGCTGTTTCCGACGCGTTCGGGCATCTGGAATCTGACCTGGGCGATCCAGGTTTCCCTGGGCGGCGCTTCAACTGTCAACATGGGCGCCAATCCCCGGCCGCAGTCCCAAATGTTGTGCCCCCCGTTCACCTTCATAAGCACAGTGTTGCCAAGAATCTGATGCATGGAGTCGCCCTGGGGATCACTCCACTCGAAATCGGCAAACTTTCGCCCGGAAAAGACTTCTGACTCACCATTTTTTAACCGGGCAAAATAAGACGGAACCCAATGCCGGATTCCTGCTACGCCCACCGCCACCTTAAAATCAGAAAAAGTGACACTCACGGGATTGCCCGTCCAGGTCTTGGTAATCATGCCGATTCGATTGAATCCGTCTTTGACGGTTGTTAAAACAGATCCCAGTTCCTGCCACTGCTTTTTAAAAGGCGACCTGAAAAAGAAACTGTATGTGTCGTCCTGCTTGGTAATCCTCAGCCAGCCCGTGGCGCCTTGGTATTTTGTCCGAAAGTCGCCGGAATTTCCCTTGATGAGCGCCAAGTCTGATGGATGACCTGAACAATCGTCACGATAAGATCCGCCGACCACCACTTCGTTGGTTTCTCCCGGGCCCACATACAGGGCGTGAACCGGCTTATCTTCACTACCGTTCCACAAGACCAGACCCACATGACTGGCACCGACACGCGTGGGCATTTCAAACTTTACCTGCGCTGTCCAGGTTTCCGTTCGGGGGGCTTCCATGGTCAGTATGGGCGCCTGTCCGCGATTGCAGTCCCAGATGTTATGCCCCCCTTTGGTTTTCATGAAAACTTTGTTACCGGAGATTTCCTGAAGTGAATCCCCCTGAGGATCGCTCCATTCAAAATCGGAAAAGTCATCACCGGAGAATGATATTTCCGGTGATTTCTCCAGGTTTTTAACATAGGCCGGAACCCACGGTTTAAACCCTGCCACACCCGGCAGGATCCGAAAGTCGTGGAACGAAACCTGTACGTGCTGGTTACCCCAGGTCTTGGCAATCAGGCCAATGTGATCGAGTCCATCTTTCACGGTGGTGAGAACGGTCCCCAGCTCCTGCCACTGTTTCTTAAAGGGAGACTTGAAATAGAAACCATAGGTCATACCTTGCCTGGTGATCCTCAGCCAGCCGGTGGTGCCTCCATAATTTGTCTGAAAGTCACCCGAGTTTCCCTTGATGCGGGATAAGTCAACCGGATGACCTGAACAATCGTCACGATAAGATCCGCTGACCACCACTTGGTCGGTTTGGGCCGGCCCCACATAAAGAGCGTGAACCGGCTTATCTTCGCGGCCATTCCACAACACCAGACCCACATGGCTGGGGCCCACACGCGTCGGCATTTCGAACTTCACCCAGGCTGTCCATGTTTTGGTTCGGGGGGCTTCCATGGTCAGCATGGGCGCCTGTCCGCGATTGCAGTCCCAGATATTGCGCCCTCCGTTGGCTCGCATGTGAATCCACTTGCCATCCATTTTATACATACCGTCTCCCTGTGGATTGCTGAACTGCCAGGCCTTGACGGAGACACGGCCCTCTCCCGTTTCTTGGATAATCTTTTCTGGGGCCCGGACCAAATCTTTTGGAGATATTGCAGCGAGCTCTGTTCCTGCTATGAATAAATTTCCCAGTTCTGTCTGGGCCGAAATTTTAAAGGGGGAATCCTTTTGAGACGGTGCTTTTGGTACCCATTCCGCCTGTTTGGACTCTCCCGCTTCAGAAATTCCCTGGCCGGACGAAATTTGCAGCGGCGTTGCTTGTTCCTCGGTTCTTACTTCCTGCGTTTCTTTCAGATCGCCAGTTTCTCGTGCGTTGAGCGACGCGATTTTTTTGTTTGCCACGTCTGCGAAATTGCCATTGGGATATTTTTGAAGATAGCTCTCAAAATCAGCAGGATTTTCACTGGCAGCCACCGATGCCCAATACGTTATTTCGACCATGGCGTCTTGCCCGTCTGGAACCTCAACAGGGAGACGTGCCGTTTCACTTTCCGGTGTCGAGTGGCCGGGCAAAAGAAAAACAAAGTCGCCCCGGTCAAAATCCGGATCACGGAGCTTGCCGTAACGGGGGGTTTGGGCCTGTTCCGTTAAGTTTGTAACCCGGTCGAAGAGATAGAGCCCCATCTCGCTGGCGGTAATGTAGCCGTCTCCATTTGCATCGGCCCGCTCTTCGCCCCGTATCCCACGCAGGAACAATTTTCGAAACGCACCGTCGTCGCTAACCGTTTGATTGGCGTCACCCGAACTGAGAAACTGGCGAACCGGCAGGGTCGTTGCCCGGGTGATTGCAGCCGGAACGGCCCCGGCGCGGGTTTCAAAGATAGTGCCGGCAAAACAGCTGTCAAAAATGGCGAATACGTGTTTAGACTCTGCGAGACGCATGAACCCTTCAAAAACACGCATATGGATCGCTTTTAGCTTAAACTCCGGTGAGATGGGCTGGGGCGCATCGGCCGGGACCAGAAAGCCTTCCCCCTTGATTGTGTGGCCGTGGCCGGCGTACCAAAGGAACAATCTGGCATCAGGATCGGCCCCCTTAATATAAAAGAATTGCTTCAGGCTTTGCTGAAGCTCACTCGATGTAGGGTTTTTCTTGAACGTCACCTCAAAGCCACGATTTTTCAACTCGTCTGCCACCTCTTGGGCGTCTGACACGGCATTATGAAGCGGAGGCCATCCACTCGTGTACGCATCAATGCCGACAACTAACGCATAGCTTTTATCGTAAAGTTTAAGTGTCTCGGTAACCGGGGCGCTGATGCTATCCTCCGACCGGATCTTTACGATGATCCCGCGATCTTCAGCATGAGTTGTCCGAAAGCCGATTAAGGCAATCCACGCAAACATGGTCAATAACAAGCCAATTCTGTTTAAACGCCACATCTGCGTCCTCCTTGGGCCGCGGCCTCCCCAATGGTTTGTTATCTTACAAAGCTTTCCTAACTATTCTAACCACAAAAAAAACAACCTACTCAAATATGGAAAAAAGTCAAGCGGTTTTGGCAGGTTAAAACCGGAAATAAAAATTATTTGAGAAACGATTACTTAAGCAATGCCACCGGAAAGTCACTATAACCTCCCGGTGTAAAGGTAATCGGGTGTTGCGCACCATTGGTGATTTGAAGAACCGTCTCGGAGACATAGGTGTCCAACTGGGAGCATTACCGATTTGTTAAAATGGTTTTCACACATTAACTTATTCATTTTTTGAGCGAAAGCCTTGCAATCAGGTTTCAGGTGTCAGGAATCACCAGACCTGAAACCTGAACACTGACACCTGA
>Ga0315535_1000499_pt1 | contig 27690 bp, 13 predicted proteins | sample SalMarSW160220MG_2_FD_203092 | JGI IMG/M metagenome (GOLD analysis project Ga0315535, IMG submission 203092) | Salt marsh sediment microbial communities from the Plum Island Ecosystem LTER, Massachusetts, United States - Salt Marsh Sediment SW1602-20 ... | reverse complement strand
GACGACGGGCTTTATTGCAACGGTGCTGAGTATTGTGATGTCCAGCAGGGCTGCCGGCCGGGCGCGGAAATACGCTGCGACGACGGCATCGCCTGCACCCAGGACGGTTGCGACGAGAACGGCGACCGCTGTGAACACTATCCCCGTGATTCGGCCTGCGACGACGGCCTCTTTTGCGACGGTGTTGAGTCATGTGATTTGCTCCAGGGTTGCCTGCCGGGCACAACAATCGATTGCAACGACGGCATCGCCTGCACTCAGGATATCTGCAACGAAAGTGAAGACATCTGTGAACACTCTGCCCGCGATTCCGCCTGCGACGACGGGCTCTTTTGCAACGGCAGCGAATCGTGCGATCAGCTACAGGGTTGTCGTCCCGGCAATAATCCCTGCCCGCAACTTGCCTGTGACGAGGCGCAGGACGAGTGTCGTTCGTGCTTGTCAGATGCGGACTGCGACGACGGCGTTGCCTGCACTGAAGATGTCTGCAACGCTGCAAACCGTTGTGATCGCACACCGGATAATCAGATTTGCGACAACGGGCTCTTCTGCGACGGTGTGGAATGGTGCGATCCGGCCGGTGGTTGTCAAGCGGGAGTAGCCGTCGACTGCTCGCTGATCGACAACGAATGTCGACAGGGCCAGTGTGACGAAGAACAGCGCTCTTGTACTTCTTCCCCGCGGCCCGATGGAACCGGATGCGACGACGGGTCGCTTTGCACGGAGAACGATTCGTGCAAAGCCGGGCACTGCAATGGAGAACTCAAGGATTGCACAAGCCTGGACGACAGCTGCCTGGTGGGTGTCTGTGATTCCGAAAGTGGTAGCTGTCGAGCCGAACCGGTGCCGGACGGCCAGGCCTGCGAGGACGGCAATCAGTGCAGCGTACAAGACACTTGCCGAGAGGGAATCTGCAGCGCGGGTGTGGACGTATGCGGGGGCCAGGGCTGTAACTGCAACCATACCGGATCCACGAGCTCAGGTGCCTGGATGTGTCTGATAGCGATAGTGGCGGCTATTCGGCGCCGACGTTCTCTGCGGCCGGCAGGTCAATGACCGTCAGCGCTCGATCTCGCGGATGGCGTCTTTGAGCGTGTCGCCCATGCACAGATTTTCCAAGAAAGAGCGCTTGCCGGCTTCGCGAAGCGCGGGCAAAGCCCGGGTGTCTTTCATCTCGGCCAGCTTCTTCGCGGCTCGCTTGCGGCTCGAACAAGAACCAGCATAGCGCAAATCCTGGATGTAGGCGTATCCCAAGTCGACTTCGTCTGCCGCGCCGTTTTTCAGAAGTAATCTGATCGCGTTCCAGCGTAACCAGTAGCGTTTGCCGCGCGAGGCCTCAACCAGTTCATCTCCCAGTTGATTGAAGATTGTCTTGGAGATGAATTCCTTTCAGTTCCCTGACTCCCACTTCTTCGGTGGGAACCTCGCTCTTGGTCATGGGAAAAGACGATCGTGGACCGCCATGCCGAACAAGAGCGCGTTGGTCGGGGATACAAAGGTACACAGGCAGGCGTCACCGATAGCCTTGATCTTCCTGCCGCCGAAGGCCCCAAGCATGGGCAGGATCAGTTCCTCGTAGCGCCGCAGCCAGGCAGCGCTTTCCTTGCGGCTCTGCTGACCGGTCCGCTCGGTATAGCCGGCAATGTCTACGAACAGGATCGCCAGGTTGCGCGATTTCACCGTATATCTCCCCTGCACTTTGTAACACAGGTCGCGCAGGAGATCATACAACAAACAGGGCGAGACAGGGCTTGGTACGCTGCTCTATTTCTTGGGCGCCAGCTTGTCCGGGGTGGTATCGAAGAACTTCTTCACCCGCCACTTGTCTACTTTGACGACGAACTTGGAGTCATCGCTGTAGCAGTAAACGTTGGTGTCCTTGTCGGGGTCGATGGCCAGGTGAATTACGTGGCGCTCGTTTATCTCGGGCGGGGCGCTCTCTTTCTTCTCTTCCCCGGCGGGGGCGGCGGCCTTGTCAGGAAGTTGTTCGGCCGCCAGCGAGAGGACCAGCGTCAACGGGGTCTTGCCCTTGTCGACCTTGTTCTTACTGGCACCGTCAGAAACCAGACCGACTACGTCACTGACCTCGATCTTGACCGCCTTGTCGACCAGATCGTCGGCTTTTTTCTTATCAACCGGCTTGCCGTTCATGCTCCACTCGGCCAAATTTTTCCTCTCTAATACGATATCGGCCTCTCCCCCGTGGATCTCCAACTTGGCCAGGCGCTTCTTGTCCAGGTCGATGTAATCACGCTTTACCCAGTCGCTTGCCCGTGTTCCCAACTCCCAGGCTTTCAGGTCTTCAACTGCGTAAACCTCCGGGCCGGGATCGACCCTGACGTTGGTGTAGCCGTCCGAGCCGGCCTTGCCGATGATCAGTAACTTTTTGCTCTTGGGCCCTTCCAGGGTTACCTTACGGCGGAAATTGTCTGCGGCCACCTCGAGATCGACGTAATGTGAAGTGCCGCTCGAGACCACGTATACCGACTCCATTCCCAGAAGTTTTCCCAGGATGCGATCGACCTTGGCGGCGTCGGCCGGAAAGCCGGATTTATCCGGCAGGCTCCATCCGTTTTTGTCGTGAGTGAGCTTGATTGACTTGCCGTCCTTGTCCTCGACAACCAGGCTCTCGATCGAATCGCGATCCATACCCGAAAGCAGCAGTTTGCGCGATGCCTTGTTTACGTTCTCGGAGCCGCAAAAAACATATCCCAGACCGAAAACGATCACCTGGGCGGCCAGCAGGACGCTCAGTATCATGTTAGTGCGTTTCATGACTCCTTCCTCCCTTCGTCCTTGCCCTTCCCTACAGTCATGATTGGTACGGCACGGCTGCGACTTCCCAGGGTGAAGAGTCCGATCAATACGACTGCCAGGATGGCGAAGGCGAAGTTACCGACCTGCCAGCCTATCATCTCACCCGAATCCAGCCGAGCCAGAGTGCGGGCAAAGCGCTCCTTGGAGCGGATGCGAAGCAGGCCGGCGTCTTCCACCGACCAGTCGACCAGGTTGTTGACGAACTGCAGGTTGGCCAGGTTGGCTTGCGATACCTGACTGGAAATCGACAGCACTATGTCATTTACGAAGTTGGCCGAACCCAGCACGACCAGCCGCGCATCCTGCTCGGAGCGCTCGATCATGCCGGCGCGGTGACCCTCCTTCTTCTCGGTCTTGCCCCTGGAGGCGGGTCCGGGCTTCTCTTCGGAGAGTACCGGCGGCTTCTTGCCTACAAAGTAGCTTTCAAACTTGCCCACTACGCTGACGGCCAGCGGAATACGTTTGGTCTTCTCCGGTTCCGAAAATCCCACACCGGGGAACCTCTGGAAATCCGGCTGAGCCTGGAAGTAGGGAACTTCCCATGCCTTGTCCGAGGATTGCAGCAGCGTCTTGCAAACAGGCTTGCCGTCCTGACTTTTATTGCCTGAAGCCTTCTTGTCGCCCGAAATGCAACTCACCGGTGACGACCAGTGGAAGACCACCGACGGCAGCGCGGCCGTAGCCGGGTTGTCGCTGGCCAGCCCGTCTCCGCTTACATCGACAAAAGGCGCATAGTGAACCAGCTTGATCTCCCTGACGCGCATGTTTCCCAACTGCCTTACGACCGGCACAGGGAAGGCTGCGTTCTGCTCGTCGAGAACCACCGCCTTGCCGACTTCAACGCCGTAGGCCTTGAGCATGTCGCCGAGGCCGGTCTTCTGCATGTTAACTTCCAGCGTGCCTGATTGGCCCGGCTCGAAGGCATACGTCCCGGCCGTGATGATGGCCGATCCACCGCGCATCAGAAACTGGTCGATGGCGAATCGCTCGCGCTCACCCAGGCTGCGCGGACCGAGAACCACAAGCACGTCAATGTAACCGGGCACGCTTCCGGACGAGAGATCTACGTCGGTCACCTCGTAGGTGCCGCGCAGCTGCTTCTTCAGTGCATTGAAGGTTTGTTGGTGCGGCGGCGGCATGCCCGGATAGTTCATCTTGGGGGCCGTCTTGCTTACGAAGATCCCGACCGTCTTCATGAAGCCCGGTGCATGGCGCTGCAGTGATGCCTGAATTTCGCGCTTAGCATCAGATTCGGAGAGTTTGCCCGAAACATTCAACGCTTCGGCCTTATCACCAATTTGCATCAGCATGCTCAGATAGAAGGTGCGATTGTCGAAAAGTGACAAAGCCATCGGCTTGATGCCGTACTGTTTGTAAAGCTGCTCGGGAGTGATACCGCTATTGGCCTGATCGGGGTCGATCAGGCTGTAGTCGAACTTGCCTGCACAACGCTTCTTTATCTCAGCGGCTGCCTTCTCGATATTTTTAGGGATTTCTGCAAGCTCCTCGGGCATGTTCTTGGAGGAAGCGAATATCTTCAGATTGGCCTTGCCTTCAATCTGGTTGCAAACCGCCTCCAGGCTCTTGAAGCCGTAGATCACTTTCTTGATCGAACGGGCAATATCGTACTCCAGGTTGCGCAAGCTGACGCGAACGTCGGTGCCCTTGACTTCGACGTCGATCAGGTCGGCGAAGTTGAGCACCTCGAAACGATCTCCGTAGCGCACCAGGATGTCAAAGTAGGCGTTGACCACCGAGTCCTCGTTACGGTTCGAGAAACGGAAGGGTACCGAACGGATGCCGTATTTCGATTGGGCCTCTTTTATCGCTTCGTCGTTATCGGTGGGATCAACAAACTCCGTTGTCACATTCGAACCGCCCGCGACCTGCAACTCACGCAGGAAATCCTTGATACGCGGCACCAGCGGGTCGAGCAGTGGATGGGTCTTGTCAGAAAAGTATCCCCTGACCAACAGCGGCTCCTTGGCGCCTTCCAGCAGATGCCTTGTCACCGGTGAAATGCTGAACTCGCCCCATTCGGTCATGTCAACCCGCAGGCCAGCGACCGGGGCCATGCCGAGGTTGAAGATCAACAGGTTCGCTCCCAACAGGACGACACTCAGCACCAGGCCGCGATGGCGAGGCCGGCCCTGCGGGCCGCTGCTCCAGCGACGCCGTTCGAGTGAAAGCCCGTTAAGGGCGAGAAACAGGGCCGCCAAGCTCAAGTAGTAAATCAGGTCGCGCAGGTCGAGCACCCCACGCAGCATGCTGTCGAAGCGACTGCCGGTACCAAGACCCCTGAGAACCTCATCGACGGCAAGGCCCATGGGAATGAGACGCGGCAAATATCCAAGCAAAACCAGCAGACCGCAGACGACGATGCTCATCAGCAAGGCGACAAGCTGGTTATTGGTAAGCGAGGATATGTACATGCCGATCGCAAGATAGGCGCAGGCAAGAAGCAGCAGTCCCATATAACCGCCGATCACCGGCCCCCAATCGAGGTTGCCCAGGATGGCGATTGTAATGGGCACCGGCAGGGTCAATAACAAAGCGACCAGCATCAGCCCGACCCCGGCCAGGAACTTGCCCAGCACCACCTCGCGAATCCTGAGCGGCAGGGTCAGCAGAACTTCCAGCGTGCCCGAACGAGCCTCTTCGCTCCAAAGGCGCATGGTAAAGGCCGAGGCCAGAAGCACAAGCAATATCGGCATGCCATCGAAGAACGGCCGCGCGTCCGCGATGTTGCGGGCGAAAAAACCCTCAACAAAGAAAAACACAAACAACGAAGCCAGAAGAAAGATGGCTAAGAAAATCAAGGCTACCGGAGACAAAAAGGACGCCTTCCACTCCTTGCGTGCTATGGCCATTGTGTGGTTCATATGTTCACCTCCTGTCCTGAAGACAGGGCCCTGAAGACCGACTCCAACGTCCGCGTGTTGCGATGCAACTCTCTAAGCGGCCAGTCGTTGGCCTTGGCCCGCTCGAAGATCAAGCGCCCCAAATCGGCATTGGATTCGCCCTCGACCGATAGGCGCACAAGCCCATCAGGATCGTCTTCGGGAGTCACCGACTCGATACCAGCCGCGGCCCGCAGATCGTCTCGTATTGAATCCAATTTCGCGCCGGCCGCAAAGATCACCCTGAAGCGGTTAGTGGCGGTCAGATCCGACATGCGCGCATCTGCCCTGAGACGACCGTTCATGAGCACCAGCACCCGCTCGCAGGTCTGCTCGACCTCGGACAGGATATGAGTCGAGAGAATAACGGTAGAGTGCGAAGCCAGCCTGCGGATCAAGTTGCGAACTTCGACAATCTGATCGGGGTCGAGCCCATTGGTTGGCTCGTCCAGCACCAGGATGTCCGGTTCGTCCAGGATGGCCTGGGCCAGACCGACACGCTGGTGGAAGCCCTTGGAGAGCTTGCCTATCGGGCGGGTGAGAACATCCGCCAGTCCAGCAGCCTTTACGGCACGCTCAAGTAGCTGCCGGCGCCTGTCGCCCTCGATGCCCCGCAGTTCGGCCGTCATCAGCAGGCTCTCCTGGACAAGCATTTCGGGGTATAGCGGGGAGTTTTCGGGCAAATAACCGATCTTCTTTCTGGCCGATAGGGGGTCTTCGACAACATCCACGTTGCCGATTCGCACCCTGCCGTCGGTCGGTTCGAAGTATCCCGTCAGCACCTTGAGAAGGGTCGTCTTGCCAGCGCCATTTGGCCCCAATAGCCCGACGATCTCACCGCGCTCGATGCCGAAAGACACGTCTTGCAAGGCCCTTACCTTGCCGTAATTTTTTGATACCTTCTCGACCTCGATCATCTTTCGTGTCTCCCTGTGATAATTACTGTTTCAGCTATGGCGACCTGCCTGGTAACAATCAACGACGGCAGTTCATTCCCAATTCTGGGCAGTTGTCAATTATATTTATATCAATGAGTTGCGGGAGAAGTCAGCTTGCGCTCAATCAGTCTCAGGTCGCCGGCCAGGCTCCAGGCCATCAGACTGGCCGCCAACGAGTGAGCTTCGCGCTCAGCCAGGGCCACGGGCGCAATCGGGCTTGCTCCGATCAAAGCGCGCCCCGATTCGATCACGGCCTCGATAATCGGGGCCGAGCGAATCTCGTCATCGACCAGGATGGCCAGGCGCCGATGAATATTCTCACGCGTCAATTGCGCGAAGGTCTGGCGTTGCTCGTCAGCCAGCCTGATTTCGACGGCCACCCGGCCCGAGCCATCAGGTCCGCCTCCATCGATTACACGGGACTCTTTCACCCGAGCGCCAGCAAAGGCGGGCGGATCCACAATCAGGTAGGCCAAGAGACCCCACTCCCCGCGCATTATACCGATCCGGCGCCCCGGGGGAGGAGTCAGCCCGGACAGGAAGGTCATGAGCTTTTTGCGGTTGGTAGCGGTCAAATAGCAGGTCCTGCGGGGAGCTCCCTTTGAGATTCCGGGATTTGTCTCTACCGCCAGCTGGACTGAACCGTCCCCGGGTAACCGGCCGGCCAGGTTCTCCAAGAAAGGGTTGTCCTCGTCTACCAGGCTGAATGCCAAGCGCGAAGGCCGAGTCAGCACTTGCTGCAAGCTTTCAACCATGCTCTCCGCAACCCCGGGCACCAGTACGCGGATGCGATCGTCGCCCTCCAGCTTGACCCGGCCGTCTCTCAGCCCGGCCGCGTCCAGCCTCCTGTGCAAGGCTGTTTCCATGGCCTTAGCGGCACCTGAACCGGGATGCTCGAGCGCGAAAAGGAACCCCACGCCGCCGCCCTTCACCGAAAGCCTCCCGCCCCCCGAGCAAGCGGCAACGAAAACCGCTAACAGCGATGAAAGCACGGCAAACTTGCAGGTGGCGAAACTCATGTTTCCCCCTTTCCGGCCACTACCCGATGAACCTTTTTCTTTCCGGCCCGGACGAGAACCGAGCCCTGGTCAAGATCATCGAGAGTCAATTTGTCTTCGATGCCTTGCACCCGGCGCTCGGCAACCCGCGCCCCACCCTGCAGGACCAGGCGGCGGGCCTCGCTCTTCGACTTGCATAGCCCCACCTCTGTGAACAGGTCGACTATCAAGACGCCCCGGCTCAGGCGCTCTCTGGCAATCTCTGTAGACGGCAAGCCGCTGAGGCTCTCTCCGTTCGTGCCGAAAACGCTTTTTGCAGCCTGCAGAGACTCTTCGGCCGCTTGTTCTCCGTGCACAATCCTGGTGACCTCGCAGGCCAGGCGCTCCTTTGCCGCGTTCAGCCGCGCGCCATCTCCCGAGCAAAGCTGTTTCACTTCGTCGATCGGAACAAACGTGAACAGAGCCAAAAAGCGCTCGACGTCGCTATCGTCAGTATTGCGAAAATACTGGAAGAAGTCATAGGCGGAGGTTAATCCGGCGTCGAGCCAAACAGCTCCGCCGGCGGTCTTGCCCATCTTCTCGCCCGAGGCCGTCTCGAGCAGAGGAAACGTCAATCCGTATGCGGGCTTTGACTCGACCCGGCGAATGAGGTCCATCCCGGCAACTATGTTGCCCCATTGATCATCGCCGCCCATCTGCAACAGGCAACCGTGCCGCCGGAAGAGCATGAGGAAATCATATGCCTGCAGGAGTTGGTAGTTGAACTCCAGAAAGCTGAGTCCTTTTTCCAGTCTGATTTTGTAGCTCTCGAACGACAGCATACGGTTAACCGAAAAATGCCTTCCGATCTCGCGCAGGAAATCGACGTAGTTGAGATTCAGAAGCCAATCACTATTGTCGATCACTTGGCCGTCAGCACCGATAAATTTGCGAATCTGGGTCTCCAACTGCCGGCCGTTATCGCGAATCTGCTCACGCGTCAGCATCTTGCGCATCTCGGTCTTGCCGGAAGGATCGCCCACCATGGCGGTGCCGGCGCCCAGAATCGCGATTGGCCGGTGACCGGCGCGACTCATGTGAGCCAGGGCCATGAGAGGTAATAATGATCCGGCGTGCAGGCTCGCAGCGGTGGGATCAAAGCCGATGTAGCAGGTGACTTTTTCCTGTTCAAGAAGCTCCGGCAGAGCCTTTGCATCTGTAACCTGGGAGATGAAGCCGCGCTCGGCCAGTGTCTGATATACATTGCTCATCGGTTGAAAACTCCTTAATCGTCCGGCGGCATTTCCAGATACAGATTGAGCACTTCCGGGTAGGCCTTGATGCGAAAGACCGCCTCTATCTCGGCGGGAGAAAAATCTTCTTCTTCCAGAAATTCCTTGATGCCCTTGATGGCTTTCACGACAACCTGGCGTTTCTCCTGATCTTCGGGAAGCTTCTCACCCTCCAGGCTGCTGTTCAGATCGTCTGACAAACCGAGAAAGCGATCTTCGTCCTCGATCCGATCCTCGAAGTAGAGATTCCACAGACGTTCGAGTTCGGCGTCGACCTTGGGGCGCTTCTGCTCGTAACACAACAGCTCGAGTTTGGGCATGAAATCTTTCAGTTTCGTCTGACGTGGAATCGCGGTACGGGCCTCTTCGTTGAGTCTGATGATCACGTTGCGCGTACCTAGCGATCGCACCATGGGCCTGAATATTTCTTCGAAGCGATCCCGGGGAATGCTCTCCTGGATGCGGGACATGGAATGCCTCCTTGCTAAATTGCCGGCTCGACCGTACGCAAAGAGATTGCCATAACACGAAGGCCAAGACAATCGGAAGTTGCGCTTGTTTTTAGCGCTCCGGCTGGTATCATTGTCGGGAGGGTTCACTTGCAGTAACCGGGGAGTGGGAGACACGCGTGAACTACATGAGTCACCTGGAGCACCAGGACTTGATGCGCGAGATGCCCGACGGCACTTTGAAGATGACCAATCCCCTGACGGGAAGGACGGCCTGGTGGGTGCCGGGACGTATCGGACGACCAAACATGCATGCCACCCAGGCTTCGATCGAGCATGACGTCATTCGCGAACCCGAGGATTACTGCGCCTTTTGCCCCGAAAACATGCTGCAGACGCCTCCAGAGATCGAACGCCGTATCAAGGACGGTGACGGCTACAGATCAATGGCCAGGATCCTGCCGGGCGACCTGCTAGAAACTTCCTTTGCTTTTCGCCGGATGGCCAACCTTTACGAGATCGTAACGCTGGATTATTGGCGCCGTAACTATGACTTCAAGGGCCGTGATCACCTTCACGAATGGGCCCGGGCCTACCGGCAAGATCCCGCCGGGCGCGCGCACTTGATCGAGTTAGCCCGCAAGAAAACGAAGGCGTTACGCGAGGCCGGCGAAGATATTCCCCCGCTGACCGAAGAACAAATGTTGAAAGAGACCGACAGTTTTTTCTTAGGATGTCATCAGTTGATCGTGGCCGAGCGGCATTACCAACCCAGTGCCAGCGTGGGTCGCGCCAGGACTCTCTGGTGGTCTGGTTCCTTCAGCCCGCAAGAACACTTCGAGTACTTTCGCTTCACATCCGATGCGATTTGCGAAATATATGAAAACAACCGTTACGTGCGCTTCGTGGTGACTTTTCAGAACTGGTTGGCGCCTTCCGGCGCCTCGTTCGATCATCTTCACAAGCAACTTGTCGGCCTCGACGATTGGGGCACTCTGATCAACAGAGAGGTCGAAGCCTGCCGCTCGGACCCGAACTTTTACAACTCGATGGTCGTAAACTTCGCCGGCTTCAACAACCTGGTCGTTGCCGAGAATGAGCACGCCGTCCTGTTTGCCGACTTCGGGCACCGCTACCCGACATTGGCCGTCTACTCCAAGTCGAGGGCACTGAAACCCTTCGAACACTCACCCGAGGAGTTACGGGGCATTAGCGATCTGGTTCACGCCTGCCACGCTGCCCAGGGCCCCGAGACGAGTTGCAACGAGGAGTGGTATCATCAGCCGCGCGACTGCCTCGAACGTATTCCGTTTCATGTGCTGATCAAATGGCGGGTGAACAATCCGGCCGGGTTCGAGGGCGGCACCTCGATCTTCATAAACCCCCTGCGCCCGGTTGACGTCCGTGACGAGATCGTGCCCGAGTTGTTCCGATTGAGAAATGAAGGCAAAATATCGTCCGACATTAAAATCGCCGAGGAGTGCCCGCTCGAGCCCAACAGCTTGCTATACAGCCGCTGAAGGCTCCCGGCCCCGGGAGGAAAATGACATGTCCGAGAAAGACCGGATCCACAAACTGAGCAGCATGCCCCCGCCCCAGGCTCCCCATGATAAGAAGAAAGGCTTTTTCAAGAAGCCCCTGACGCTGATCATCGGTTTCATAGGCGTTGTCGCAAGCACCAGCACGGTGATCGGACTGGTGCGCGGCTGGTTCTCGAACGAACCGGATGCAGTCGAGTTAGCCGCTCAATCGACCGAACGCCTTGCTAAAATCGAGAAGAAGCTCGACTCACGCAACGATGACACTCACCTGGTCAACCAGGTATCCCGCCGAGTGACAGCTTTCTCGGACCGTTTCGCAAAGATTCGCTCACGGATGAAAGACATCATCCGGTTGGAGTCTTCTCTCGGAAAGCAAGCCAAGGCCGGCGGGATACTGACCCCCGACCAGAAAAAACTCATCTTGGCCGGACGCAAGAAAGAAACCGAAGAACTGCTAAGCCTGGTGCGTGAAACCGAGAAGAAGGTCACCGACTTCATCGAGGCCGTCCGTGGCGATCAGACTCTTTCACTGGTTTCTGCTTCTGACTCGGTAGCCGCCGAGAAAAAAGCCGCGGCGCTGGCCCATCTGAAAGAGGCCAGCGACAAGATGCTGCCCGAGTTGAAACGCCTGAAGAACAAGTACGGAGGTTGATGCTACTGATTTGGCAGTTCGGCCTCTATGGTCGCGAAGCTGCCGGTCAACGAGCGCTGCTGGGCACGGATCCAGCCCGGGCTGCGAGCGATGTTCGATACACGCACTTCGCCTATCAAGCCGTCCCAGGTGTCGTAGTGATCCCAGGGATTCGAGCCGATCCAGATCGGCTTGCTGCCGTCAGTGCTGATGGTACCGCCATACGCGGCCTCTCCGTCCGGAGAGCCGTTGAAATAGAGACGCATTGTCGTCCCGTCATAGCTGGCCACTGAGTAGACCCACTGCTCGGTAGGATAGTTCACATTGTTCCCGGACAAAACGCGGGTTGTCCCGTCCAGCTTGAGGCGAAAGCGCAATCGGCTGCCGCTGTCGATCGTCGACAGCATCCACCAGTGGTTGCTGTCCTGCTGTCCGTCGGCCTTCGACACCAGTCGACCATCGAGAGATCCCGCATCATGCCAGGCGAAGGCCTCGATCGTTATGCCGTTGTCGCCGTTACCGCCGACAACGTCCCAGCTGCCTATCTCGGCCCGGTCGTCGTTTCCATCCAGGGAAAGGGCAAAGTCACCAAAGCCCCCTGTCTGCATCGTGCCGGGTGAACCGGCAAGCGAACCATCCCGGCCGTGCCAGGTGGAGTCCCTCGCCCGGTCGGGCTCTGCCAGGTGGTATACGCCCACAAAACCAGTATCCCAGACTCCAGGACGATTCTGATCATCGGTTGCCGAATCGTTGCCGTAGTACATCCAGATGTAATCGTTGCTCGAGTTGCCGGAAATGTGCGGTACCCTGACCCAGACAACCGAACTGCCGCTCTCGTCCCACTTTTCGATCTCGTAGGGCAATTCGGTAACCAGGTCGGCATCCACGAAACGAATATCCTGGCCTTGATCTTGGGTATGGCCGTAGTCGAACCAGCTCGAATGAATTCTGACCAGCACCGGAAAGGCGCTCAGATCCTCTGCCTGAGATCCATTATTGAAGACGATCTTGCGCCTATATTGCCAAGCGGCCAGCGGCTTTTTGAATTCGACTTCGCGCTGGTCCGCCGGCAGGGACTCTGGAGACCAAGTGCATGATAGCCGCGTCATTAGCGGTCCAGCTGCGGTGTCGGCGACCGTGAAGTCGTAGTTACCAAGCCCGTCGCCCACAGGCGCGTCCACAGAAACCGATCCGTCCGCCGGGCAAAATTCGATTCCTTGAAGCCTGACATAATAGAGGTCGATCTTGCCGACCGGGCTGTGAAGCGCAAACTCGAGTCCCAATGACGGCGAGTTGTCGACTCCCGGATCGAAATCCGACAGGTTGACACAGAATTCGCGGCACTGACCATCGACGCCCAGGCCACCGGTCAGACGGAAAACTTCACTGACGCCCGCACCATGGTTGTAGCTCAAGGTAAGATAGCTCGATGCATCCGCCCCGGTCGATCCGACACCGAAGCAGACCGAAACTTCGCTATCGAGGCTGGAGGCGTCAACATTTGTCGTCATCGTGAACGAACTCCCGTCGGCCTCGACCGCGGGAGACCACTCAGATCCCGCAGAGCAGGAGCTGCCCGGACAACCGTGCGCATCCCCGGCGAAAGACCAGGCCGAGGTGTCACAGGACTCAGTGGTGCCGAACCCGTCGTCGAGCAACACCGAGCGTGTCGGCCTGCAGCCAGCGCCGAAGGCCCGCACGCTGACGTTATCGAGATAGACCGCATGGTTGTCAGTCTCGGAGTGGACGATGAAGATCATAGTTACAGCCGGGTTATCGTCGGCCCAGGTGCCGATCGGCTCCGTACAGGCATGCCAGAAAAAATTATCGGGTTTGCCGCCCGTCGCGCAGTAGATCTGCTGGTAATGAGTGTCGTCCCTGGCAACAACTATGATCCCGTCGTTCTGATCGGCGCCGTTGCGGGCGGTGTCAAAACACACCCGGGCAGCGCCCAGTCCGGTCAGATCGAATGTCTTCTCCAGGCGCCATTCCTCATGCTTCGTTCCGCAATCGGTCGCCTTGTCCTGGTAAAGCGCAAAGATTCCCTGATTCCCGGCGGTGCAGATCTTGTCGAGATCGTCGCAGCAGTCCTTGGCGCCGTCGGCCTCTTCACAGACGCCGCCCTTGAAGACCGTATCGAAACAGTGGTTCCCGTCCCAGGCTCCGGGAAGCAGGCGCCAGCCGCCGAGATCGCAACGGCCCAACTGGTCTCCGAAGTCGGTCGAGTCGAGCAGCACCGGGCCGATCTCGGGTCTGCAATCAAGGCAGTAGGCTTGGCCTAAAGTGTCTCCTCCGGCCAGGGTAATCGTGCAGGCCGACTCTTCCGGCAGCAGGACGTTGTCATCGCACACTAAAAAGAGCGAGTCGGGAGGCGTCACACAACCCGAGGAATCCTGTGAGCACTGCGGGATGCACAGCTCTCCAAGATGGTTTGAGGTGCAGTACGAGTTGTCGGGAGTACCCAGGCAATCACCCACTCCATCGCAGGCGGCCCCGGACAGGCAGGCCGCCCCCTGGGCGGTGCATGGCGCACCCTGCGTATCATGGCAGTCATGACTTGCTTCCTGGCAGTGATTGCACTCGGTCTCGGGACACGGGCTACCGGCATGCGTGCACGCGCCTGCAGCGTCGCAGATGTCGGCACCGTTGCAGTACGTACCATCGTCACAGTCAGTAGCCTGTGCCTGAATTCCGCAGGCACCGCTGCCGTCACAGCTGCCGGTTCGGCAAGGCAGGCCGTCCTCGCAATCATCCTTCTTGTCGTTGCCGCTGGCTTGTGGTTCGCAAGTCTGGTTCGCAGATACACACTCCTGGCAAGCGGGGCACTCGTCATCATTGCTGCAACCCGTGCACTTATCGGTGCTCTCGTCGCAGGTCAGCGGGGCCTGGCACGGGGCTGTCCCGCCCCGGCAAGAACCCGCGCCGTCGCAACTCTCAGGGCCGTCACAGTAAAACCCGTTGTCACAATCGCCCTTGATATCGCTGCCTGCGTCTTGCGGCCGGCAGCTGCCGCCAGGGGCGCACTGGTAGCAGGCCAGGCAATCGTCGTTACGCCCGAGATCGTCTACACACTGGTGTGTCTCATCGCAGCGTCGGCAGGGAACACAATCGTCGTCACTCACACACGGGCCTCCCTCGGCCCGCAAGTGCAGCACGTCCGGAGCGGACCAGATTCCGCCGGCCTCAACTTCAAGTCGAAGCAGCCAGACGCCCGACTTATCGGGTGTCAACCAGGCAACGTCTCCGTCGCCGCCGTCGATTCCGGCCTTTGCTCCGGACGGGGCGGCAAGCAACGTCCAGCGATATTCGTCGATCTGGTCCGAATCGGGATCAAAGCTCGCGCTGCCGTCCAGTGTCGCCGTTTGACCGACACGCACTAGCTGGTCGGGACCGGCCACAGCCACGGGCGGCCTGTCGGGGCCGGAAGTGTCGCTCGAGCAAGCTGTCAAGCTCAACACAACTAGCGTCGCCAATGCTTTCGCCAAATTCATATTCTCATCATACCTCGAAACCGAACAAAAAAACACGCCTGTGCTCGCCCTCTGTCATGGCTGATCGCTCATGGCATGAACCAGACGGTATCCGACCCCTTTTTGTCGGGCCGCCGATCCAGGCCACATTCGACAACGGCAGTCAGTTGGCTGGAGTTGCTATCGGTCAGTATGAACTGATATTCCCCAGCTGACTCCTCCGAAGGTTGCGTCAAACTCAGCCTCCCGCAGGCCGCAGGACGCCGGACCCGTCCTTTCAGAATCACGTCGTCGATCATGATGATGTCGTCGTTATCATCACTGCCGGCGCCTATGCGGATGCCCAGGTCGGGGTTATTGTTTACTAGCGGATCAATCGCCGAAAGATCGACACACACCTCGAAGCACTCGCCGTTAGAACCGAAGTTGCCGTCCAGGTGCCAGGCGTCCAACCAGTCTCGGCCGTCGAAGAAGTCGACGTCAACGAAGTCTCCGGCACTGTTGGCGTCGTGATCGCCCACCGTGAAGCACAGGCTGACACGCTCGTCGAGATCGGATGCGTCTATGCCGTCGGCCTCGATGGTCCACGAGTCGTGTTCCGCCCACAGGTTACCAGAACCATCGCACTGGTCGTCGCCCGGACAGGTGGGTGTTCCCACGCTCAAGTTCCACTTTGAGTAGTCGCAGCCGTCGAAGTTGTCCTGAAAAACAATCCGGGACTGCGACGCGCACCCGCCGCCCCAGCCGAATATTTCGATATTGTCCAGAAAGACCTTATGGTCGTCGCTGTCCGAGTGCATGATGAAAGTGAAGCTGAGCGCCGCATCATTGGCGGTCCAGGCCGGAAGCTCTCGGCAATACCTGTAGAACCAGTCGTCCACGACGTCGCGCGGGCCGTTGTTCTTGCAAAAGAAAGGCGAGTTCCAGTTCAGCTGGTGACCGCTGTCTGACACGTACAGAAGCAAGCCGTCGTCGCTATCTGCATTTTCCTCGGCATAGTCGAAGCAGATCCAAAGCGCAGAAAGCCCCGAGGCATCGACGGTCTTCGAAATGCGAACCTGCTCGTGGTGGCCGCCCGAAAGGCGCGCCTCGTCCGCGCGCAGCACCGGACTCGAGAAGGTGTCGTCGTCGCACAGGTTGCCGTCGGCGCACTCTTCATCACCCCCGCCCGGGCTACAATCGCTGATGTCATTGGTGCACCTGTGGCCCGTATCGGGGGCCACGGCCCAGCCGTCCAGCGAACAGTTCTGGTTGTTGTCTTCGAAATCAGTGAAGTCCACGACGGTTGCCCCTATCTCGACCGTGCAGCTTTGGCATTCGGCCTGGCCGGATCTCCCCGCCCCCGTGAGCGTCAGGTTGCAAACAGAGCTATTGGTGCCGTTCAAATCAACCGGGTCGTCGCACACAAGCTCGAGCGTTTCGATCGGCAGGACACACCCGTCTCCGTCCGCGCCGCAGCCGGGCCGGCAGACGCTTCCCGGCGCCAGGTTGTCGCAGAAGGCGTCGTCCCGTACGCCCTGGCAGCTTCCACCCAAACAAAAGTCGTCGCTAGTACAGGCCAGGCCGTCATCGCAATCGGCAGCATTGTTCACGTGCTGGCAAGAGCCGTCGGCCAGCAGGCAGCTGTCGTTTGTACAAACATTGCCGTCATCGCAGCCGCCATTTACTTCGAGCACGCCCGTTTTTTGCTGGCCGATACAATTGCCGTCCTCGCACGCATCAGCCAGCGTGCAAGGGTTTCCGTCGTCGCAGGCTCCCACGCGTTGCCTGTGATTGCAGGCCCCGCTATCCTGATTACAGTCGTCATCGGTGCAGTCATTGCCGTCATCGCAATCATCGTCGACATTGCACCTTGCACACTCATCCTTATCCTCGTCGCAGACGAGGTCGTTTACAAAGCACGGATCGCCGCTGCTGATACAATCGTTCTGCTTATCGCAGATCTCGGCTCCGTCGCAGTATAACCCGTCATCGGCGCAGATACCGTGGTCTGGAGTATAAACACATTGGCCGGTCACGCTGTTGCAGCTATCTGCGGTGCATACGATTCCGTCGTTGCAGTCAGAGTCGTTTTTGCACCCAGAGAGCCTGGTGCGTAGTTCGACTACGTCGCTGCCCGCGGCCCCGTGCACGTCGGTGACCGTTAATCTTACAACCCATACGCCGACCGTATTGGGAGTGATCGTTGCCTGCATCTGGCCTTCGCCGGCAATAACTGATGTTCCACCTTGCGGTGCCGAGACGACGCTCCAGGCAAAGGCAAGCGGTCCACCGTCGGGATCGAAGCTGGCGACGCCGTCGAGATCGGCGGCTTGCCTAACCGGCAGCAGCTGGTTGGGCCCGGCCACGGCCACGGGTGGGCGATTGGGCCCGTTGGTATCCGAGGAGCAGGCCTCGAAAAACACGAGGCTTGCGATTATAATCAGCGCTCCTCTCATCGCCTCCCTCCCGCGTCAGAGAACCCCTACCGTGCCGAGGCTGGCTAGCCCGGTCGACTGGTAGGGACTAAGAGTATAGCCGCCCGAAACGCTGCCGCCGGCGGTGTTGATCCTAATCCGCCCCGTCGTGCCGCCGCCGCCGCCGGCCTTGCGCATATCCTGGCCGGGATCGCCGTAGGGAACGTCGGCCGCGCCCCCCGGTCCGCCGTCGCCCCCGTCATTGATGGTGCCCTGTGTTCCGTTGCCACCAAGAGCCCGCGCGGTGCCGAACGAGCCATCTTGTCCGGGCTCGGAGTTTAAACCCGATCCATAGCCGTCGCCCCCGCCCCCGCCGCCGCCGTTGGCCGCTATAATCCCGTCGATAGTGACGCTGACACCCTCCAGCAGAATGCCTCCCCCGGCTCCGCCGCCTCCGCCGGCCTCGCCTTCCGCGGTAGCGGTGCCGCCTCCGGCTCCGCAGGCGTTGATGCCGTTACCCGAAGTGATAGTCAGCGTTCCTCCTGCAGTTATTTGCAGTGCTCCTCCTCCTCCGCCACCCACGCCGCCATCAGAGCCGTCATAGTCCCCGCCGCCGCCGCCGCCCGAACCGCCCAGCAGCGGGATCAGCTCCTGTGCGCCGTAGTGCCCACCACCGGCCCCACCCGTATAGGTCGAGCTGCCGTCGCCGCCATCGCCGCCGTCGTCGCCGAACGCTCCCCCGCCTCCGCCGGCGCAGGACCACGGGCTGCTGCTCGTTCCTCGTCCTCTCTTGCCGTTGCCGCTGTAGTAGCCCGAACCGTCCGTCTCGCTTCCGCCTCCATTTCGTCCGCCGGGGCCGCCGATGTACGAGCGGCCACAGGCGCTTATCAAGGCATCGATGTAGACGTCGCCGCAGGCAAGCAGCGCCAAAGGCCTGGTCCCGATGACGCTGACGTCTTCCAGGATCTGGATCGAGCTGAAGGAAAAAACCCTGATGGGCACGCCGGGCGCTGCCTGGGTGATGAGCAGGTCGGAATGGGCGATCGGGTTGCCGACGCTGAAATAAATATCTCCGCTGTCGGTGTCTATCGTCGCCGGGGTATCGATAACCAGCGCCGTTGATCCAGAGCACAGGTAACTCTGGGGAATGTTGGACGGGTCCACCTGGCGGCAGCGCGAGTTGGGTGCGGCGCCGGCGCAGCCGAGCGCGCAATTCGCCCTCGAACTCTCGCCGCCGACACCGTCGCAGTGAACCAGGTCATCGCCGTCGCAGTAATCGCCCGCCACCGAGTTGAAGGCCTGGCAGTTGCCGTCGTCATCGCAGCTGCCGCTCCCGCCGCAGAATGTTGCAGTGCCGCATGCGGTTCCCGGGAGCTCGTTGTTCGGCTGGCAGACTCCTGCACCGTCACAGCTATCGGGATTGGTGCAATCGTCGTCGGCCTGGTCGCCGCACAACGTGTCGGCACTCAGCGGAACTGTCTTGCAGCCACCGTTGCCGTCGCAAACGTCTTCGTTACACACCAAGGCGCCCGTGCATTGCCCCTGGGGATCCGCCTGCCCGTTTGCCGTCCACAGGCATGTTGTCGGATCGCAGCAGTTGTCGCCGGCCGGCGCCGCCGGATCGCAATCCTCGCTTCCGGTCACCTGCCCGTCTCCGCATGAACTACAGCTGTCGTTTATCTCGTCGCAGTCTGAAAAATTTGCACACGGATTACCGGGGCTACTGCAGTCATTTGCAGGATCGCAGTACTCGACTCCGTTGCAATACACTCCGTCTTCCGGGCAATTATTGTTGTCCGGAGTATGATTGCAGACACCGCCCTGACACTCGTCCAGTGTGCAATTCACCCCGTCGCCGGTGCAAGTCGTTCCGTTCTGCTCGAATGCATGTGTCTGGTCACAGTTGCCGGCCCCATCACATTGGGCGTCGTTGCAGTCGCCCGCCGACAGGTCCGAACACTGCGTTCCGGCGGCGACAAATCCGTTCCCCGGGCAATCCGGGTTCACACCGTCACAGTTTTCGGCCTGGTCGCATTCTCCCGTCGCCGTGCGACAAACCGTGGTCGCCGGCTCGATGTTGGTTAAGCAAGCGCCTGCCTGGCAACTGTCCGGGTTGTCGCATTCGCTATCGGAACTGCTGCCGCACGGCGTCCCGTCGGAAACGCTCGTAAACTTGCAGCCGCCCGCGCCGTCGCAAACATCGATCTGGCAAACGGGAGCCCCGGAGCAGGAGCCTTGCGGATCGGCCTGGCCGTCCGGGGCCCATTTGCAAGTGGCCGGGTTGCAGCAGTGATTGCTTGCCGGCGCCGCCGGATCGCAGTCTTCACCCGAGCCGACAAGGCCATCTCCACAGCCGCCACAAATGTCGTTGGCCTCGTCACAATCCGCCGGGTTTGAGCACGGGTTGCCCGGCGATATGCATGCGCCTGCTAGGCACTCCTCGGCTCCATCGCAAAACACATCGTTGCCGCTGCAGGCCGCACCATCGGCCGCAGACACAACCTGGCAGGCTCCTGATCCGTTGCAGACGTCGAGCTGGCACTCGGCTGCGCCGCTGCAGAAAGCCTGCGGGTCGGTATCGCCGTCTGCGACCCAGTGGCAACCGGTGACATCGCAACAATGATCGCCCTGCCCGGCGCCCGGATCGCAGTCTTCGCCTGTACTCAGAACGCCGTCGCCGCATACCGTGCACAGGTCATTTCCCTCGTCACAGGCGCCACCTTGAGTCAGGCAGGGATCTCCGCTGCTCAGGCAACCCGCCGCGGCGTCGCAGAATTCCTGGCCGTTGCAGTACAAACCGTCGTCCGCGCACAAGCCGTCATCGGGCGTAAAGCTGCACTCGCCCGTATCGACATTGCAGTGATCCGTGGTGCAGTCGATTTTGTCGTCACACTCGCTGTCCGACTTACACTTTGTCGACAAGGCCACAAGACGCATTACGTCCGGCTCCGATGAAAGGCCATGGGAGTCAGTTACGACCAGCCCGATCATCCATACTCCGGCTGCATCGGGCTCGATCGTGGTCAGCCTTTGACTCGCATCCGCAATCCCCGCCTGAGCAACTCCGGGAGCAGAGAGAATGTTCCACTGAAAGACGAGATCATCGCCGTCGGGATCGAAACTCGAGCTTCCGTCCAGTTCGACTATCGTCCCCATGTCCTGAACCAGGTCGGGCCCTGCGCCGGCCACGGGCGGGCGGTTGGGCCCGGTGGTGTCAGCGGAACAACCCGCAAGCAGTACGACTGACAATAACCATGTTCTGACGATTCTCATCAGCAAACCTCGAAACCATGATGAATCATGGGCCGAAATCAATCGGGAAACTCCCGGAGTTGTCACCCACGCCGTCCGTGACGAGAGGCGGGGCGCCATAGTAGATGCACATTACGTTGGCATTTCCCGCCAGGTCTGACTGGATGTTGGCCGTATAGGTGCCGTCGCCCTGGTCGGAGAACGGCCCGATAATATCGTGGCTGGCCCGCTGCCAGCTGAGATCGTAGTCGTCCAGGTAGATTCCCTGTCCGTTGTTCATCGGGCTTTGTGTCGGGATTTCGAATGAAACCTGCGCGTCGTTCCTGCCGATGGCGCTCTGTTCCCAGATGAACCTGAACCAATCGTAGTCGACGGTAGTGTCGCTGCCGACCCCGTTCATGCGGTACCACTGGTTGCCGTCGAAGTACCAGGCGTTGGCATAGCTGTTGTTGCCTATACCCAGCTCCCGCATCCAGAACCCGGCCACCAGGTCGCTGCCGGGAGGTACCAGGCGGGTGTCGATGTCCGGGTCGTCCAGATAGGATGGATCGTTATCGACGATGCGCACGCCCTGCAGGTCTCCCGAACTGGTGCTGGCCGGGTTCTGGGCGGCGGTCAGCAGGCAGATCTCGCCGTCGGTGTTGCCCTGGTCCCAGAAATGGACAATCGTCTCGCCGTCGCAGTCATCCGCGGTCGAGTTTCCCTCGGCCGCCTCGAAGTGGTTGGAAAGCAGCGTCCAACTCACCGTAGGATCCGGCAGATCGTACACGCTGAAGTCGTCGACAAGCGCGCAGTCACTGTTGTCTCCCCCGCGCACCCGGAAACGGATGCGCAGGTTGGAGATGTTTCCGCAGCGTGGCGGCAGGATGTGGGTGAACCACTGATAGGTGCTATCTTGATAGTTGTCGCCCTGGATATCGAGGACGTACCAGTTGCCGCCGTCATCCGGCGAGTACTCGGTAATGAACAATTCATTGTCATCAAGAGACCACGACCTGGAAGCGTAACGCAGGCGGATACGGGTTCTGCCGCTGGTGTCGATGGCGTCGGTCATCAACCAGTTGCCGTCTCTGCAGATCACGACTCCCCGGTCGCCGAGCGTGTTTGGATTCTGGGCATTGTCCCAGCGGAAGACCCGGCTGCTGTTGCTGATCGAGAAGCCCGCCAGATCGTCTTCGAAGTCGTTCGAGAACATCTGCTCCGGAGATATCAGCCGGGCATTGTCGGTGAAGCAGACGATCCGCGACGGATCGTAGCCCGGCCCGTCGAGACGCACGGTCAGAGTGTCGCCCGGGGATCCCAGCGGAACCTGCCAGGTGGGCCCGTCGAGGCAGATGAAGTTGACGGCCTGGCAATCGGAGTCCGCTCCGTCCGTGAAGGTGTCGCACTCGTTGTCCTTGCCGTCGAAGCAGGTGGCGGCGACGTCGCAGACCGGGCCCTCGCTCATGTCGGGGTTCACCTCGGCGTCGCTGTCGTCACAGTCGTCGCCGCCGCAGGCAATGTCGACGTGGTTGTCCCCGTCGCTGTCTTTCTGGTCGCTTCCCGGATTGCAAACACCAAGGCCGTCACAGGCATCTCCCAGAGTGCAGAAATTACCGTCATCGCAGGCCTCGTCTTTGGGATCATTGCCCAGGCAGCTATTGGCATCATCGTCGCACGACTCGGCGCAATCGCCGTCTCCATCCGGCCCCGGGCAGGGATCGCCGCTGCCGAGACAGTTTCCACCGCTGCAGCTGTCGGTCACGGTGCAGTAGAGCCCGTCGTTGCAGGCCTGGCCGTTGCCGTCGTAGGCGCTGCAGTTTTTTGCACCCTCGTTGCATGACTCGTTGCAGTTGTCGTCTCCGTCCGGCCCCGGGCAGGGATTGCCCGTGCCGTTGCAGCTTCCACCGCTGCAACTGTCGGTCAGCGTGCAATACAACCCGTCGTTGCAGGCCTGGCCGTTGCCGTCGTAGGTGCTGCAGTTTTTTGCACCCTCGTTGCATGACTCGTTGCAGTTGTCGTCTCCATCGGGTCCGGGGCAGGGATTGCCCGTGCCGCCGCAGCTTCCTCCGCTGCAACTGTCGGTCAGCGTGCAATACAACCCGTCGTTGCAGGCCTGGCCGTTGCCGTCGTAAGCGCTGCAGTTGTGCGCCCCCTCGCTGCAGGATTCGTGACAGTCGTCGTCTCCATCGGGCCCGGGACAAGGGCTGCCGGTGCCCTGGCAGCTTCCCCCGCTGCAGCTGTCTGTCACCGTGCAGTAAAGTCCGTCATTGCAAGCCTGTCCCTCGCCGTCGTAGGCGCCGCAATTATGGCCTCCCTCATTACACGACTCGTTGCAGTTTGAATCTCCATCGGGCCCTGGACAGGGATTGCCGCTGTGGCCGCAGGCGCCCGAGGCGCATTCCTCTGATCCATTGCAGTAGGTGCCGTCGTCGCTGCAGGGTGTTCCGTCCCCCTGGTTCACGATGCCGCAGCCGCCCGAGCCGTCGCATACGTCGAGCCTGCACTCCGGGGCTCCGGTGCAGACTCCCTGGGGATCGGCATCGCCGCTAGCAGTCCATTGGCAGTTTCCCTGATCGCAGCAGTGATCGTTCTTCGGACTGCCCGGATCGCACTGTTCTCCCAAGCTGATCACTCCGTCACCGCAGCCGGCACAGATGTCGTTGATTTCGTCGCAATCGCCCGCAGTGCTACACGGATTGCCGGGCGAGACACACATGCCCGATTGGCATTCCTCTGCACCGTCACAGAAGGTATTGTTGGATGTACATAGCGTGTGATCGGCGACATTCACCAGGCTGCAACCCCCAGAGCCGTCGCACACGTCGACCTGGCACTCGGGCGCGCCTGTGCACACGCCTTGCGGGTCGGGATCGCCGTCGGTAATCCAGCTGCATGCCGTTGCGTCGCAGCAATGATCGCTCTGCGGACCGCCCGGATCGCACTCTTCTCCCAGCCCGTCACTCACCACCCCGTCGCCGCAAGCCGCGCACAGGTCGTGGTCTTCGTCGCAATCACCGTCCACTGCCGCGCAGGGATCGCCGCTGCTTACGCAGTCGGTCTGCGCATCGCAGTGTTCGCTCCCGTTACAATACTGGCCGTCATCCGCGCAGTTGCCGTCATTGGCGCTCGAAGAGCAAGTGCCGGGGCCGTTGTCGCAAACGTCGTCGGTGCATCCGACTCCGTCATCGCAGTCTCCACTTACCAGGCAGTCAACACAACGAGCATTGCCCGTGTCGCAAAGCTGATCCAAGCCGGTGCAAGGATCACCGCTCCCGACACAGCCCGCCTGACGGTCGCAAATCTCCGTCCCGTTGCAGAAATCGCCGTCATCCGGGCAGGCGTTGTCATCCGGTGTGAAAATGCAAGTCCCCGTATCGCAACTGTCCGCTGTGCAAGCCACCGAGTCGTCGCAGTCTCCGTCCTGGGTACAGGCCCGGCACTCCCGGCCCGCCTCGTCGCAGATCAGGCCCTGATTCAGGCACGGGTTTCCGCCGCTTTGGCAACCCGCCTGCGGGTCACAGATCTCCGGCCCGTTGCAGAAGACACCGTCATCGACACACTTGCTGTTGTCGGGAGTGTTCGTGCAATTTCCATCGGCGCAGTTGTCGTCGGTGCAATCCTGCCCGTCGTCACAATCGCCGTCGGTCAGGCAATCGACACAGCGTGCGCCGGCTGCATCGCAAAGCTGCGATCCGGCAGCGCAGGGATCGCCCGTGTGCGCGCAACCGAGACTTGAATCGCAGTACTCCGTCCCGTTGCAGAAGTTGGCGTCGTCGGGGCACAGACCGTCATCGGGCGTGTACTCGCATACGCCCGTGCTCGTATTGCAGTGATTGGCAGTACAAGCAATGCCGTCATTGCAGTCGACATCCAGCATGCACTTGGTAGACCGGGCACGAAGTTGCATCACGTCCGGCTCGGAAGGCAGGCCGCGTGCATCGGTTACGACCAGCCCGATCATCCAGACACCGGCCAGGTCGGGCGTCAGGCTTGCATGTTCCGACGCCGGTTGGTCGATCTCAGCTTGAGCCGAGGCGGGACCGGACAGGATCGTCCAGCTGAAATCCAGCCCTTCGCCGTCGGGATCGAAACTTGCGCTTCCGTCAAGCTCGGCGATCGCTCCCAGGTCCTTGACCAGGTCGGGCCCGGCGTTGGCCACCGGCGCCCGGTTGGGCCCGGCGGTGTCGGATGAACAACTCGCAAGCAGAACACAGGCAGTAAGCGCGCCAACCAACGAAAGCATCAGATTCCTGCTCATTTTGGCTCCTCAGTGTTTGTAACTTACCAGACTACGACGTTTCCCTCGCTGTAAGCGCCGCTCGAAGCATCGGGGCTCGGGATGCCCGTCGAAGAGAACATGGATGCGCCGGAGAGAGTATTGACGCGGATTAGCCCAACGGCACCTCCCCCTCCGCCGCTGTTATTGTCACCCACTCCTGGATCGCCCGGGGCCGTGGCGGCCCCGCCGCCCTGCCCGCCGTCTCCCCCGTTTCCACTGCTTGCGCCTCCCGCGGCCCGGGCCCAGCCGAACGGTCCCGGCTGGCCGGGAGTCGAGGTGACGCCGCCGCCGAATCCGTCGCCGCCGCCCCCACCGCCGCCGTTGGCGGCCAGCGTGCCGTCGCCCAGTACATCAATTGCCTCGATCAGGATCCCGCCGCCCGAACCGCCGCCGCCGCCCGAACCGCCGTCGAAGCTGGGCGGCGCTCCACCGGCGCCGCAGGCGTCGATCCCTCCCGGTGAACTAATTACAACGAAACCGCCGGCGGAGATCTGGACGGCTCCTCCGCCTCCGCCCCCGCCGCCGTCGTTGCCTCCTCCTCCTCCACTGCCTCCCAGTAGCGGGCTAAGATCGGCGGTTCCGTAATTCGGGCCGCCTGCTCCGCCGGGAGCGCCGGGCGCATCGCCTCCGGCGCCTCCCACGCCTCCGAAGCCGGCGGCGCCGCCGCCGCTGTCACTGAATCCGTTGGAGCTTCCGGCCCGGCCATAGCCCGTACCGTTGCCGTCCGAGTTGCCCGGTCCCCCGTCATCGCCACCGGCGCCGCCCGCCTGCCCGATCGCGCAAGCGTTTATAATACCCGAGACGTTCACATCGTTGCAGGCCAGCAACACCAGCACCCGGCTACCGGTGACGGTCACATCAGCCGTTATGTCGATACTATTGAAGGCGAAGACACCCAGTTCGGGTGCGCCGCCGCCCTGGGGCACGACGCTGAACACTATATCGCTCGAGGCCACGCCGCTGATCGTGCCGGCATCGGTATCGATCACCGAAGGCGAGCCGATGTTGAGCGGGTTGGAATTGGCGCACAGCAGGCCGGGATCGACGTTGGTCGGGTTGATGCCCAAAGGCCGGTACCAGACATGCTCCCAGCCCGAAAGCGCCGGATCGGGATCCCACTGGCAGCTGATGTTCGCGCTGAGTTGGCTGTCTAAATCGGTTGCCGTGAAATCGTAGCTGCCGTCAGTGTCCGGGTCTTGCGGAGCCGTCAACGAAACTACAGCCGGCGCAACACAGTCCTGGTAAGCGGACACCGTGATCTGATCGAGATCGATCTCGCGATCGTTGGCCTGCATCTGAAAACGTATGCCGGCGTTGGGGTTGTGATCGACCGCCGGGTCGAGATCCGAAAGATTCAGGCAGAACTGCTCACAGGTATTGTTGGTGCCGAAGTTACCCTCGTTGCTCCAGACTTGCGCCCAACCCATGCCCGAGTCGACGTCGACCGTGATTATCTCGTTCGCATTGGCTCCATTCTCTCCATAGTAGAAGCAAAGCTCGAGATCGGTGAAGGACGACAAGTCGAAGTACCTGTAGAACTCGCCTATGCCTACGCCGGTGTTGTTCACCCAGGCCACGTTGCTCGCATCGTAACAGTTGAAGCGCGGGCTGCAGTTTATCGCTCCCCCGCCGCCCACCGTCCAGCCGTTCCAGTCGCTCAGTGGATCGCTGCAGCTGTCAAAGTTCTCGACGAGCATGAGCTTGGCCGCAGGGCAGGAAATGGACTCGCCGCGCAGGGTGATGTTGTCAATGTAAATGCGATTGTTATTGTCGTTGGAGTGCGCGAAGAAGATGACGCTCAGGGCCTGGTTGTTGTCTACGAAGGCGGCCGAGGCTGAGAGAGGAACGCAGGTATGGAACCAGATGTTGTCCAGGCCGTCGCGCGGACCGTCCGCGTCGCAAAACACGTTAGCACTGTAGTTGCCGTTGGGATCCGCCACGTCCACCTGGAGGACGTCATTGCCACCGCCCGCCTGCCTGTCGGCGTAGTCGAAGCATAGCTCCAGGTTGGTAAGTCCGCTGGTATCGAACGTGTGCTGCAGGCGCCACTGGCGATCTCCATTGTTGCAGCTGTCACGATCCGCCTGGAAGGCGATCGTGCCGGCCAATGCGTCGTTGTCGATCGGGCAGATCAGGTTGTCGCAGCAGTCGCGGTTGTTCGGATCGGACATGGGGCAACTCGTTCCAGTGCCGTAGCATCTGGTGCCCGGAACGATTGTCCAGCCGTCGGCAATCTGGTCGACCAGCGGGGCGCAATTGCCCGGGTTGAGATCGTCCTCGAAGTCGGTCTGGATCAGCGTAGTCACTCCCACGCTGGCGCTGCAACTCAGACAAGCCTCCTGCCCGGTGATGTCGCCGCCGCCGGCCAGTGTTATCAAGCAATCGGAGACGGTGTCCAGATCGAGGTAGACCGGGTCTTCGCAGCTGAGAGTGAACGAGCCAGGAGGCGTCACGCAGCCCGATGCGTCTGGCGAGCAGGCCGGCGCGCACAGATCCGGCGACGTGCAGTTTGCATTGTTCGTAGACGACTGGCAGGCGCCCGCCTGGCATGTATCGTCCGTGCAGCCGAACGCATCACCCGTGCAGGGAGTTCCATCCGGATTGAGGCAGTTGTTCGCCACCTCGTTGCACAAGTTGTTGCACTCGGGTCCGCCCTGGCACGGGTCGCCGGCGTGCAGGCTACACGTGCCGCCCGAACAGCTGTCCGCTCCGTTGCAATACTGCCCGTCGTCGCATGAGGCGCTGTTGGCCGGATGCGCGCAAACA
>Ga0315535_1000498_pt1 | contig 27691 bp, 22 predicted proteins | sample SalMarSW160220MG_2_FD_203092 | JGI IMG/M metagenome (GOLD analysis project Ga0315535, IMG submission 203092) | Salt marsh sediment microbial communities from the Plum Island Ecosystem LTER, Massachusetts, United States - Salt Marsh Sediment SW1602-20 ... | reverse complement strand
TCTGCTGTCAGCTCTGGCATGGACTTTATCACGAAGTCCCTCTGCGTGACCCCTTCCTTTTCCATGATCTGTTTGATTATCTTCCCTATCTCATCAGCTGCCAGTTCTGTGCCGAAACCCACTATCGGCACACTCTTATCAGCGACCTCTTCCTGCGGAAAACACAGCTCTCCAAGGCTGTATTGACATTTTAAGACCTTATACTTACATTGTAAGTATTGGCTTACTGCCTCATTCCAGAGCCAGCTCTGGTAGGCATGGACGTGCAGCAGCCGGGTCTTCAGCGGAAGTCGTTTCATCGCTCCGACAAAGTCATTCGGATTCTCCTTCAGATGTTCAGCGACATCCTTTGCGTCTATCAGCGAGCACGCCTTCCTGAAATCGCCTTTAAGTATAGCCCTGCCGACATCGACATTTGTCTTGGAGAAGCGTTGTTCATCAAAATAATTCACAGACTGCGAAATACCCTTCGGCTCCCTGTCGCACTCGCGCACCACGATGTCGAACCTGTTCCCGTCGAGGTCTCCGAGGCTTATCGGTTTCTTGCCTCTTCCCATATATTCGAGTCGAAGGTCATCAGAGTTGAACGCCCCGAAGCTCTTTCCTCCCAGCCGATTCTCAGGGTCCTTGATGGATATCGCCTGCTTTGTCACGGCCTGCTTGTCCTTGTTGCCTGCGAACCCTGCATCCCGCAGCCTTTTCTTCAGGAATCCTGTAATCTTCTGCAGAGCCCTCTGCGTTGTGTATCCTCTCTTGCGCAGCCAGAAATACGCATACTGCCCTCCATCATCCAGCTCAAGCTGTATCTGCTCTTCGACAATGAAGTCTTCAGGGCTCTGTTTCAGCTTGTACATGCAGAAAAATCAACCAGAAAGCCTTATAAATATTTGCAAATTATTTATTTCCAGGATGCACCCGTAGCGCAGCCTGGATAAGCCGTAACGGCGCCGGAGAGCGCGACTGCCTCCTATACATGTCGATGATTAACCCAAGGAGTAGTCCCGCAATTGGGATACACAAATTGGCTGAGATATGTGCGAGCGAGCAGTAGGTCGGGGGTTCGAAAGTCAATGATTTGATTTGACCGAATTTCCCCCCGGGTGCGTAACAAAGTGAAGCGCACGGGGCTTTTAGCGCTTGCCGCTAATTTGCCCCGGGTGCGTTTTTCATGATCCAAAATGAAACTCATACATCTTTCTGAAGCGCGCCGGATGTTCCGCCGCGCAAGGCATGTGAAGCGGAATGGGTTCGGGAAGTACAGCGGAGAGCTTGAGCAGATAATACTGCAGATCATCGACTCCTGCTGGAACGGGACATACCTCCAGGTAAGCTCTGGCCATTTCAATGAGTTCTACTGCAGGGATTTCGGCATGTGCGCGGAGGCGCTTGTCAGTCTCGGCTACAAAGACAAGGTGATAAGCACCCTGGACTACGCCCTCTCGAAGTTCGTGGGGCACAGGAGGATAACTACCTCGATCTCGCCAAGGGGAAGATGCTTTGATTTCCCGCAATACGGCGCAGACTCATTGCCTTTCATCATCCATGCGATACGCGTCTCTGACGCGGATGACCTACTTGAAAAGTACAGCGGGTTCATCGGAAAGGAGATAGACCATTATCATGAGAACGTGTTTGACGCGAGGAATTTCCTCATAAGGAGGGACAGGCATTTCTCCTCGATGAAAGACTATGCCAAGCGCAGGTCATCATGCTATTCGAACTGCATGCTCCACATGCTGAGCAGGGATCTCGAGACATTGGGCATCAGGAGCCCTTTACCCTCGGACATAATAAAGAAGCAGATACTGGATAATTTCTGGAACGGGAAGTATTTCTACGACAGCCTGGCCAAGAAGGACATTGTCACAGGAGACGCGAACACATTCCCTTTCTGGTGCGGAGTCACTGATTCGAAGAAGCAGTTCAGGCTCTGCAGGGAGTCGATGGAGAAAGCGGAACTCACCAGGCCTTTCCCTCTGAAATACACCACAGAGCCTGCGAAGATACACAAGATGCATCTCATCGACATGTTTGCCGGCGACTATGAGCGCGACGCGATATGGATGCACCTGGGCCTCTGTTTCCTCGACGTCATAAAACAGTTCGACAAGAAGCGCTTCGAAAAGTACATGGACCAGTACGCGAAGCTCATAACAAAGCAGAAGAATTTCCTGGAAGTCTACAACCGAAAGGGCAGGCCATTAAGGACGAGATTCTACGTGACGGACGAGTCAATGCTGTGGGCGAGCAAGTATCTTCATCTGAAGAGGCAGTGAATATAAGAAATCAGGACTTCAGCCTCTTCAGCAAGATGGGTCGATGCTGTAGGTCTCTAAATGGATTGCTTTTTCACCAGGCTAGCATATAGCTCTTCTAGTTTAGGGATTATCAGGTCGATGTCATGCTTTTCCGCGGTCTTTGCTGCTTCTCTGCCGTATTTTTCTGCTTTTGCAGGCTTGTCCAGCAGGTCTGTTATCGCCTGTGCCATCTTCTCAGGACTTCCCGGAGGCACGATATGCCCGTTTTTCCCTTCTTTGATCCAGTCAGGTATCGCGTATTTTCTGACACCTACTGCTGGCAGCCCTGAGTACATGGCTTCCAGTATCGTGAGCCCTTGGGTCTCCATCGTCGATGCTGTGGCGAAGATGTCGCTTTTCAGGTACCACTCGCTTATCTTTTTGTATTTCACCATCCCTGTGAACTTCACGTTCTTCTCTATGCTTAGTTTTGTCGTGAGTTCATTTAGGCTGTTTAGAGCAGGTCCGTCCCCGACGATGGTCAGTGTCGCGGATGGGTGCCTTTTCAGGATGTGAGGCATGCTCTTCACGATTATGTCTGTATTCTTCTCGTAGCTCACCCTTCCTGCCGTTATTATGTTCTTTGTATGGAGGTTCTTTTTCTTCCTCTCGAAGAGCGAGAAGTCCAGTCCGTTCGATAGGTATACTATCCTGCTTGGTATCATATGTATCTTCAGCTCCTTGACGAGACTTGGTGATGGTGTTGTGGTGATGTCACACTGGCCGTAGACTGTCCTGAGGAGTTTCCAGACGAGCATCTTCTTGGTCTGCAGATTCCACTCTTTCTCTTTTGACACCATCTTCTGTATGGAAGAGATTACCTTTGATTTGGTCCTGCCTAGTTTCCTGACAAACCAGTTCTTCTTCAGCCGATCTATGTTGTCTTCGACGCTTTCTGGGGGCTTTCTGCGTATTTTCTTTAGGATGGTGTTGAGTCTCTTGAGCTGTCTTATGAACTTGTTTATGGAGCCATTCATGAACGCATTCCTGAGGGAGAGGTAGTTGAGCTGTTCTGTGACTAGGGTGTGGAATGTCCCGACCAGCGGCTTGTGCAGTATCTTCGAGCTTATTATTGCTGATACGCTGAAGAGTCCTGGTGTGTGCAGGTGTAGCACATCAGGGTTGAATCGTTTCAGCTCCCTTGCTATTTTCACGTGATTGGGCAGCGCTATCCGGACGTCGGAATAGGTCATGAGCGGAACTGCGAAAGAGCGTCGTACTGTTATGTTCCTGTGCAGCTTCTGTTCTTTCAAGCCTTTATATTTTGGGCAGAATATGATTATTCTGTGGCCTCTCCTTGCCAGCTTGTTTGTCATGTTGAGGATTGAGGTCACTATCCCGTTTACTTCAGGATAGTATGTATCTGTAAAGAATGCGATTCTCATCTTTTTGTCAGTCTGTTCAGCATATCTATTATCTTCTTGCCTTCTGCCCTGCCTTTCAGCGTGCCCATCACCTTGCCGACCAGGGCCTTGAACTCAAGCTCCTTGCTCTCGGCAATGACGTTCTTGATCTCTTTCTCGAGCTCTTCCTCGGTGAGCGCGGCGTACTTCGAGTAATCGACCTTCTCTCCCTTGCATATTGCGACTATTATCTCCTCGACACTGTCCTTTGTTATCTTGCCAGCATCGAGCATGGAGAATATCTTCTCGAAGTCAGCATCAGTGAGCTTTGTCTCGTCAACCTTGTATTTGCGCCGCAGGGTCTTAGGCAGTGATATCATTGTCTCTGCTATGAAGGCGGGCTTCACGTTCGCGAACCGGGACGCGAAATCCTCGAACAGGTCATGCTTGCCTGATTTAGAGAGATCCCGGGCAAGGTCCTCTGCGAGCTTGTGCTTCTCCTTGAACCTTTCTTTCTTCTCTGTCAGGAGTTCGGGCAGCTCTATGCCTTCGACATCAGGCCTTATCGGCGGGATGTCTGTCTCAGGGTACATCCTGGCGGCGCCGGGCATCGGCCTCATGTAGGTGGTCGTACCGTCCTGATTCGCTTTCCTGACTTCGCGAGGGACTCCATCAAAGCACATCTTTGCCCTGTCTAGCACATGCCTCATCCCTTCCTTCGATTTCACTTCATCAGCGACTATCATGGCAAAAGCGTCTGCATCTCCGAGCCCCAGGGCTTTCTTCAGCGCCTTTATCTCTTCGCTGCTGAACTTGTACTTGGCCATGTCCTCGTCAGAGTGTATTATCCCTCCGATGCCTGCCTTGACCTTCGCGTAATCAGAAAATTCTGTCCCGAGCCTCTTGCCCGGCTGTGTCTCCTTGCCTAGCAGTCCCGCGAATCCCGGAAGCGTAAAGCCGAGCACTATAGCTCCATCTTTTATCGCCTTGTTCACGAACTTGCACTCAGTGTCCTTGAATATGCTCGTGACATCCTTTGATCGTGATTCTCCCATCACAGGGGATTTCTTCTGCAGCGCATCCATCACCTCGACCAGGGTCAGCTGACGACGTGCCTCGTTCTCGACGAGTGTGGGCAGCATCTTCAGGTCCTGAGCTCCTTTTATCTCTATGCGCGCCCCTGCTGCGACAGACACGTTCACGTCCTGCCTTATCGTGCCCAGCCCGCGCGCCACCTTCCCTGTAGAGCGCAGTATCATCCCTATCTTCTCTGCTGCCTGCCTGCACTCTTCAGGCGTGTTGATGTCAGGGTCTGTGCCTATCTCGATGAGCGGCACGCCGAGCCTGTCCAGCCTCCACACGGCGAACCTGCGTCCGTCCTTGTCAACCCCTTTTGAGATGTCCTTTGCAGCGTCCTCTTCCACGGATATTGTTGGCACGCCTATCTTCTTGCCATCGATGTCAAGATGACCATCGACAGCGACGAGAGCTGTCCTCTGGAACCCGGTCGTGTTCGAGCCGTTGACCACGGTCTTCCTCATCACCTGCACCTCGTCCACGATGTGCGAATTCAGCATCTTCGCGACCTGAAGCACAGTCTGCAGCGCTTCATCGTTCATCGGGTGAGGAGGCTCCTCATCGAACTCGACTAAGCAAGTAGTGTCAGAATAAGCCTCATAGACAAAGTACGTCCCTTTCTCCATCTCATGCCGCGCAGCGACGTCGATGTCCCCTGTCTCGCCTGCTACCGCCCTGAGCTCCCTCTTCACGACGATGTCGGGCTTGTCGTCCCGCAGCACAGAGGGGCAGGAGCAGAACAGCTTGTGCGTCGCGAGCTGCTGGTGCGCTTCTATTCCACACCTGAGACCGATCTTTTTATAATCCAATTCCACCAGTACATGCCTCCTTCAGGCATTCAATCTTCTTTTTGTTAAAAAAGTATTTCTTTGTTTGTTTAACTAAGTCGATGACTTTATTTGAATCATATAGCCCTACTTTAAATATGTTTTGTTTAGTGTATTGGTGGGGATGAAATCCTAGTTTTCTCAAAACAGTTAAGCAATCATTCGCTAGACTTTTGTCTTTCACTACAAATTCAAATTTTGGTAGTCTTTTCTTCTTGTTTCGCGTGTATGCATATGACAAACAGCCTTCCGTCTGTATGAACGCTGCCATCATCTTCTGGTAATGTTTTTTTGATAACCTATTTAGATTCATTTTATCCAAAGAATTGCTTTTGTACCCTGCAGGAATCTCATACTTTAAGCATAACAATTGCCTCAAAGGACTGGAAGAGATTAATAATCTATCTTCACCAATTGATCCTTTGGTGAAGCATATCTTGTTCTTAAGATTGAATTTGTTTGTGAACATTTTCTCCAACTTTTTTAGACTTTGCAAATTAGCTTTTTGATTGATCTCAATTATTGTATTTGACAGTGTCAAATGGCCTTCTGTCCGTACCCATATGAGCAACACGTCAATGTCAGAATCCTCTTTGTTTTTGGGTATGGTTATTTTTCCTTTTTGGCTTGTTTTTCCGGTTAACTCACAGTTTTCCAGCAGATCCCAAATATTTAGTTTTAGCACTTGACAGATCTTTAAGATGACAGTTATTGGAAGCTTGCCATGCCTAAGTCGTATGGATCCATACTTATGCCCGCATAATAAAGAAAATCTTCTTTGCGAGGTATTGAGTTTTGTGAGTGTTTCCTCCAATAGTTTTCTTATTTTCTTATTTGTGCTGATGTAACAAGGTGCAAAACGGACTTTTGATCTGAATTTTCTTCCACTTGGTTGGGTTCTTGTAATGTTTGTATTGTGCAAGCAAAACCATAGATTTTGATAGGTGATTGGAATTTTATGGTATTTACTGTTGATGCTGCAAGCGGCTTCTGCAACCCAGATCGGAAGCAGTTTTTTCTTGCGCTTATAATCATTAATCAGTCGCGAGTTAATGCTATATTCGTTGAAAAGCCCATTATGGATAGCTATGTTGATGGCTTCAATGATATTTGAACTGTAGTATATGAAGTAAGGACTATCTAGAAATCTTAACTTTGAATTCTTATTGACGATGGAGTTCATTTAAATCGCCACCATTTTTCCATGATATTATATGCTTGTTTTAGCTTAAATATCTGACGCATCAATGTCTAGTGACCAGTGGAACTTTGTGATTTGCTAGGGTTGTAGAATACAAGCACTTTAAACTGGAAAATTTACGACAATAAAGACGACGACAACGCTTAATGTTGTTTTATCATAATTCCAAAAAGTCAGCGTTTCCACATAATAATTCCTTTCTTCATTACTCTCCTTATCCTGTGCAGCGGTATGCTGGTCTCCTCGCCGTCGCGCATCACCACCATGAAACCTTCATCCACCCGCGCTATGTCTTTGTACTTTATCTCGACGAGCTTCTTGGTTATCCTGTCGAGGTAAAACAATGAGTATTCGGCAGGATTCTCGCGGTCATCCCACTTTATCTTGTTGATGAGCTGCTCTATGGTAATCATGATGGATCATTCTTCGATGAACTCTTTCTCGCTTATGCGCTCGTTTATCTCGCCGCGGAGATTCTTGCCGACAAGCTTCTTTGCCTCATCAGCTGTGTTGTTCCCGAGCAGCCACGCGAGCTTGACGAGTGCTGTCTCTGCGAGCATGTCCTCGCCGCTCACCACTCCAAGCTCCTGCAGGTCGCGGCCCTTGTCATAAACATTCATCTGCACCCTGCCGAATATGCAGTTCGTGGTCATCACCACGACGCAGCCCGAGTCCACGACCTCTTTTATCGCAGGGTATATCTTCTTATGGACTTCGCACCACTCGTTAGGGCATTGCCCGGGAGTGTGCCCCAGCCCTGTTCCTTCTATGACAAGCCCTTTGTATCCCTTGAAGAGCGAGAACTGTTCCGGGAACATGTTGACATGCGCCTTCAGCAGCCCTGTCTTCTCCTCGAACTTGGGCTTGACTGATATCGAGCCGCCTTTCTTTGCATGGTCGGTCTTCTTGAACCTGATATCCCTTGTCTTGTAGTCGACGAAAGCGATGGGCGAGTCATTCACCGGCTTGAAAGCGTCTCTCCTGGAACTATGCATCTTCTTTGTCTTGCACGCAGGCAGTATCACGCATCTTTCGTCGCTCGTGTAATCATGCATGCAGATTGCGACCCCTGCGAAGTCGGATTTCGCTATGAACTCTGCTGCGCACACCATATTCATGGCTGCGTCGCTCGAACCTCTGTCAGAGCTCCTTTGCGCTCCGACGAGTATGACCGGTATCGGACATTTCTCCAGCGCGAAAGCGAGCCCGGCAGCAGCGACTGCGAGATTATCTGTGCCCATCCCTACGATGACTCCCTCAACCATTTTCTTCGCCTCTTTCCCGACAGCCTCTGCTATGACTGAGAAGTGCTTGAACCTGAGGTCATCTGACCACATGTTCGCTATCAGCGATGAGTCGAAGTTTGCTATGTCTGCCAGCTCAGGGAAAAGCCCCAGAAGGTCCTCTGGCTTGAATGAGCTGTACACCGCGCCTGTCCTGTAATCTACTTTCGACGCTATCGTGCCGCCTGTGTGGAGTATGGATATCTTAGGCAGGCCTTTCTTCTCGACGGTCTTTTTCGAGTACTTGATCTCCATCTCCTTGCCCTGTTCAAGCAGTTCCACTCTCTTTATCTTGGAGTTCTCGATCCCGACATTGTAGCCGTTCTCGAGCTTCAGGACAGTCACGTCTTTCTTCCTGTCAATGAGGATTCCCTTATAGGTCTCTTTTTGACAGACGACCTTTACCTTATCACCTGGCTTTTCACCCATTTGTATCAGCTCTCTTATTCTTTGACTATGATGCCTATGCTCGCGTAGCCATACGCGTTGTTCTGGCTGTCCTTCACGCGTATCACTTCCTGCAGGTCCTCGTCAGACGAGACCTCGAATCCGATCACCTTGTGCCCGCCTGCAGGTATCTCGACCGAATCTTCAGAGAATGCACAGCCTTTGCAGGGATATATGGTGAATGTCTCTGTCTCATCCCTGACATTGCTTATTATCATCCAGTTCTCCTTTGATTCTCCCGGCTTCAGCTCGACATACCCGTCATACACCTCGACGAGCTTTCCTCCGCTTATCTCTTTCAGGAGGGTGTCCTCAGGGCTTTCCGGTGCGGGTTTTCGCGCGACAGGCTTCCTCATGTCAGTATCTTTGCTGCCGCAGCCTACCAGCAGCAGGATGATTAGAATGAACATGATCAATACAGCTGTTTTTCCCCTCATTTTTTCACATGAAATAGTCTGGCTTCGACTCCTTCATCTCTTTTCCTGTCGCTTTCGTGAACTTCTCCTTAAGGGCCGCGTACGACTCCTCTATGTCCTTTGTTATCGACGGCCTGACCTTCTGCAACGCCTCCTCGAAATCCTTTACGTTTATCTCTTTTGCCTTGAAGTCTCTCCTCAGCGCTATTATGGCCGCTTCCCTGCACACGCTCTCTATGTCTGCGCCTGCGTACCCTTCTGTCTTCGTCGCCAGCTCCTTCAGGTCGACATGCTTTGATAATGGCATGCTTTTCGTGTGGATCTCGAATATCTTCAGCCGTGTCTTCTCGTCGGGAGCGCCTACCATTATTATCCTGTCGAACCTTCCCGGGCGTAGCAGTGCAGTGTCGAGTATGTCCGGCCTGTTTGTCGCTCCTATGACCACGACATTGTGCAGCTCCTCGAGACCATCGATCTCTGTGAGCAGCTGGTTCACGACCCTCTCGCTCACCCTGTTGTCTCCGCTCGCACCTCTGCGCGGCGCAAGGGAATCGATTTCATCGAAGAATATGATTGATGGGGATGTCTGTCTTGCCTTCTCGAAGACCTTCCTGACTGCCTTCTCTGACTCGCCGACCCATTTCGAGAGCAGTTCAGGACCTTTGACGAGTATGAAGTTCGCCTCTGACTCGTTCGCCACGGCTTTCGCGAGCAGTGTCTTGCCTGTCCCCGGAGGGCCGTACAGGAGTATGCCTTTCGGCGGCCTCACGCCCATGCGTGTGAAGACCTCTGGTGTCTTCAGCGGCCACTCGACAGCCTCGCTCAGGTCCTGCTTGACATTTTCGAGCCCGCCGATGTCATCCCATTTGACATTAGGTATCTCAACGAGCACTTCTCGCATCGCGCTTGGCCTTACGACCTTGAGCGCTTCCCAGAAGTCCTTCTGGCTGAGCCTGAGCTTCTCAAGAGTCTCCTTCGGTATGGTCTCATCCTTCTCGAGCTGGAGCTCGGGAAGCACCTTCCTGAGAACTATGATCGCTGCCTCCTTTGCCAGGGACGCGAGGTCGGCGCCGACGAATCCGTGAGTTACCGCTGCTATCTCCTTGAGGTCAACGTCCTTTCCGAGCGGCATGTTCCTTGTGTGGATCTTGAGCACGTCTAACCTGCCTTTCTTGTCGGGCACTCCTATGTCTATCTCCCTGTCGAACCTTCCGGGCCTTCTCAGCGCCGGGTCCAGGAGATTCGGGACGTTCGACGCGGCGATGACGACTACCTTTCCTCTTGACTGCAGCCCGTCCATGAGCGCGAGAAGCTGCGCCACGACCCTTCTCTCGACCTCTCCTTTGGTCTCTTCCCTTCTCGTCGCTATGGCATCTATCTCGTCTATGAATATGATGCTTGGCGCGTTCTTCTCCGCGTCCTCGAACTTCTTCCTGAGGTTTTCCTCTGACTGGCCGTAATACTTGCTCATGATCTCAGGGCCGTTTATGAGTATGAAGTTGGAGTTTGTCTCGTTCGCCACCGCCTTCGCGAGCAGCGTCTTTCCTGTGCCTGGCGGCCCGTGCAGCAGCACCCCTTTCGGCGCATCGATGCCCAGCCTCTCGAATATCTCAGGGTGCTTGAGCGGGAGCTCGACCATCTCCCGTATCTTCTTTATCTCATTCCTGAGCCCGCCGATGTCCTCATATGTCACCTCGAGGACCTTCTCCTCTTCCTTGAGCTCAACCGCCTCCGGGTTGAACACTACCTCTGTGGTGTTGGATATCAGCACCGCTCCTTTGGGATTGGTGTCCGCGACTATGAACTTGATGTCTCCGAGCCCGAAGCCCATCATGCTCTCGTCGAGTATCGAGAATATGTCTTCGAAAGGGCTCTCGCTCATGGTGTTCCTCCTGCGCTTGGTGCCGCCGAGCGACACGATATCGCCTTTCACCACCGCCCTGCCGAGAAGTCCCTGCTGGAACAGCTCCTGCGGCGCCTTTATCATGATGCCTTTCCTGGCGGGAGCGACTATGACCTTGGTCGCGGTCTTGACCTCCGCCTTCCTGACCTTGACTATCTCACCTATGCCTGTCTTGGCGTTCCTTCGTATGATGCCGTCCATGCGGATTATGTTCAGGCCTATGTCTCCGGGATACGCCCTGTCGACTATGCCTACGCTCTTCCTCTCTCCCTCTATCTCGACGATGTCACCGCTCCTTACGCCTATCTGGTGCATCAGTCCTGAATCTACCCTGACGATTCCCTTGTTCACATCGTCCTGGATCGCCTCTGCGACCTTGAGGTTTATTTCAGCTCCCATGATTGGATTGCCTACTTCTTCTTTTCCTCTTTCTTGTCTTCCTTCTTCTCCTCTGCCTTTGGCTTGGCTTTCGGCGCAGATGCCACATTGACATTGGGCATAGGCACAGGAGGAGGGAGATTGACCGTGTTGCTCAGTATGATCGACTGGATGTTGCACTTCGTTAGCACGGAGTTGATTATCTTCTCAGCCACCTCTTTCTTGAGCTTCTTGTCCTTCTGCCAGCCGTCCACTATCTCTTTTGCGCCTTTTTCGTCTGTCAGATAGAGTATGCTTCCGCCCAGCTCTATCTTGGCGAAGTCAGGCTCGTAGAGTGACTTGTAGCTGAACTCGAACCTTATGCCGTGCTGCTTTGTGGCGCCCAGCTTGAGGTCGCTCTTCTTTACGTCAGTTATACCTACGTTGTTGCTTATGTTTATCTTGCCGGTCGCAGTCTCTTTCTTAGAAACATCGATCCTGTTGAACTCAAATCCCACAATTGCCATTATTACCACCTTTTATTCGTTGTTTTTGACAATAAGATAATGTGTAATACATCCCCTCCTGTGGCTTCTGGATATTCGGAGTTTGTTTATAAATGTTATTGTTGGCCTTATAAATATTAGAGCGCGATAAACTCAACTTTTAAATAGGTATAAAAAGCCTTAATACAAGCAGCTACATTTCAAACTCAAATAGCACAGTTGCCCCTGCCTAGCGAGCTCACGGTTAAAGTCGCAGTAAAAAATGCAGCTGGGCAAACAGAAACGCTGAATGAAGCGTCAGCGAGCGCAGTGGCAGCGGTGCGGACCAAAGTGTTATGATGTTGCAAGGTTCAAAATGACAATACTCATAGATGTGCACGCCCATCTGGACTGGCCTGACATGCTGCAGGACATCGACAATGTGATCCAGAGGGCGAGAGAAGCAGGTGTCAAGGTGATTATAGCCAACGGTGTCGACCGCGAGTCCAACCGCAGGGTGCTTGAGCTTGCAGGGAAATATGATATAGTCCAGCCTGCGCTGGGCATCTACCCCATTGATGCGCTCCAGACAGAGCAGGGCGAGTCTTTCAAGGAGACAGACATCGACAAGGAGCTTGATTTCATAAAGCAGCAGGACATAATTGCGATAGGTGAGGTCGGCCTTGACATGAAGAACGGCCAGGACCTTGAGATGCAGAAGGATCTTTTCCTCAAGCTCATCAATATAGCAAAGGAGAAGGATATTCCTGTCATCGTCCATTCAAGGAAGGCAGAGCAGGAGTGCATAGATGTGCTGGAAGCTACAGGGTACAAGAAGGTGGTCATGCATTGCTTCAGCGGAAGGAAGCATCTCATAAAGCGGGCTGCAGACCTTGGATATTATTTCTCCATCCCGACCAACATAGTAAAGAGCGAGCACTTCCAGCAGCTTGTCAAGGACGTCCACATATCAAAGCTTCTCACAGAGACGGACGCGCCTTTCCTTTCCCCGTTCCCTGGCAAGACCAACGAGCCTGCTTTCGTCATCGAGTCCCTGAAGAAGATTGCAGAGATAAAGGGCATGACACTCGATGACACCGCGAACAACATATTCATGAATTATCAGAACCTGTTTCTAAGATGACCTCAACCAAAAAAAGTGCAAGGAAAAGATTGAGCAAGATAGAGAAGACCCCTTTCTATTCCTATCGCATCGGCCCCCTGCCTCGCGGCTGCCAGCACTGCGTAAAGGGAGAGAAGCTTGTCATGTTTGTCACAGGCATCTGCCCGCGCAACTGCTCTTATTGCCCTATCTCTGACCAGAAGCATCAGCATGACGTGACTTATGCGAATGAGTGGCCCACTGCAGACATCAAGGATATAATCAAGGAAGCGAAGCTCATGGATGCGAAAGGTGCGGGATTCACAGGCGGAGACCCTCTTGTCAAGCTCGAGCGCACAGTGAAGTACATCAAGGCCCTCAAGAAGGTGTTCGGGAAGAAGTTCCACATCCATCTCTACACTTCTTTTGATCTCGCGACGCCTGAGCGGCTCAGGAGGCTCCACGCAGCAGGCCTCGATGAGATACGCTTCCACCCTGACCTTGAGGACGAAACACTCTGGCCGAGGATCGACCTCGCAGCAAAGCTGGACTGGGATGTCGGCGTCGAGATACCTGCAATTCCTGGCAAGAAGCAGAAGACTCTCAAGCTCATGCAGTTCCTGGACAAAAAGATCAGGTTCCTCAACATAAACGAATTAGAGGTCTCTGACGCAAAAGCCAACAAGCTCTCAGAGCAGGGCCTCCGCACAAAAGACCGCCTATCCTATGGTGTAAAAGGCTCAGAAGCTCTTGCCAAAGATCTTCTTCGCGAAGCGCAGGAAAAGGATTTTTCCTATAATGTCCATTATTGCACAGCAAAGCTCAAGGACCGGGTCCAGCTCGCGAATCGCATCAAGCGCAGGGCAAAGAACGCAAAGCAGGAGTTCGACATCATGAACCCTGACGGCACCCTTACAAGAGGAGCGATCTACCTCCCTTACCTTGCCCCCTCTTTCGGCTACGCGAAAAAGCTGGAGAGCCTGAACCCAAAGCAGAAGAGGTTCATCCGCAGGAAGCTGATGATCGCAAAGTGCCATCTCATCAGGGGTTATGGCGTTCCGAAAGACCTTTTCATGATTGATGAACAGAGGATGCGCATCCTCACTAATCCCGGAGTCTGCCAGCACCTCGCCAAAGAGATAAACACGATGCACCTCAAGCCCGCGATAGTCACGGAGTACCCTACCTGGGATGCGTTAATCATAGAGTTGGAGTGGTTGTAGCAGTCCAACCACGCCCTTGCTCCGTTTTGCTCGCTCTGCTCGCAAAACTGCGCCGTTGCCACGCATGCCTGATTGACGTATCGTTAAAGTTGCCGAAGTCATAAAATGCGCAGCATTTTAGGATGCCAAAGACTCGATTTACGCGAGTCTTTGAGCAGCTCCAATGATTATTGATTCTTTGTGTTATGTTCATAGCATGCTAACAGGCAACGAAGGACGTGGTTGGACTGGCTCTAAGTGCAAATATTTATTAATTAAAACCCCTATTTCTCCATATCATGTTCAAAAAGAGGTCGAAGAAGGGCTTGAGCCATGTAGATTGGGCGATGTCACTCGCTATATTCCTGCTCTATCTTGCGTGGTTCTTTGTTCTTGTCAAGCCTTTGTTCGTGCCTTCCAGCAACATGGACACGTTGCTTGATATACTGCAGGATGGTGTTGAGGGCGAGGTATACCAGGACATTGAGCGCGTACGTATCATGGTGCCTGGCGATCTGGACTCTGAATATGAGCCTATAGTCATCCCTTTCAGCCATGACTGGGCAGAGTCGAAGATTGCCCACTCAGCAGACTACTTCTTCATAGATGAGGGAAAGATGTTCTTCCTGGCCAACCTTTCAAACACCAGGATGTTCGAGATGTATTATCCTCATGACGCCCTCAAGACCACACCCATGAAGGCAGTGTTCGCGCATGAGACTAATTTCCATTCAGGGGATTTCACAGCGTACTTTGATGATTACCTCCTTGACAGGATATATTTCATGGGAGAGCAGCGGCTTTCAGGATTATCTGTCGAGGTTGATGACACAGAGCTGGGCACAGAAGGTGCGTTCACCAACGGGACTTTCATCGCGAAGTACCAGCGTGAGGATGACTACATCAACTTCACTTCATATGTGTTCGCAGAGAACCCGAAGGTGTACATGTATCTCAGACCCAACGATTACCAGGACCACAGCATGGTCATGAGTTTTGCGACATTCAACTACACGAGATTCTATTTCAATCCCATGAGCAGCGGAGACCTCACTTACAGCGCCGTACCGAAGTGCAGGTATTATGAGAGCGCTTTCCTCGACCTGAATGACGGCAGCTCAGGCCTGCTCGTCACATTCAGCCGCAATATCTCGATAAGGCTCTGTACGAATGAGACGAATGCCCAGGTCCAGCTGGAGTTCGACATCTCCGCAGGAGATGAAGACAACCTTAACATAATACTTCACGAGGGCGACGAGAACGACGTGATTGAGTACCCTATTGAGCCGATTGTCGGGACCACAGAGACACTGAATACGATCTCCGCGAAAAAGGTATCCCTTCTGAAGAACAGGGACTATGATTATCTCAAGCAGCTTTTCAACTATCCTTCTGTAAGGGATTTCAACATGACGATAACGAGCGATGTGGTCTCGGCATCCGCAGGCACAGAGCAGCCATTGCTTGAGGACATCTACGCAAGGAAGATAGAGGGATTCATACTCGATGATCATTACGACCAGGAGAGGGTCATCATGACCCTGACAGTGTGGTGACGATGTTTAGGAAAAGAAGGAATCGGAAAGCGTATGTCAGGACATTGGAGGCATTCCTCGCCTTCTTCATAACGTTCATATTCGTGGTGTTCATAGTTCTCAAGGGCATAAGCGCGAAGCCTTTGAGGACCCAGCTCGACATCCTGCCTGCGCTTGAGCAGAGGGATGACTTCAGGCAATGCGTCTATGAGTCTAACGCGACATGCATCGAGGACATAGTCGGGCCTTTCATACCTGGCGCGTATAACTTCAAGATTTCCATAGACACTCCGGATCCTTTTAAAGGGGCAAAGGATATTTATACAGAGACTGTTTTCATAGCATCCAACCAGACCAATGATTACCGGATAGTCTACCTGTACTATTGGCCTGTTTCAGGTTAGGCAAAAAAGGTGGTATCATGAAGATCGAGATCGACACCCAGAGGGATTCCAGGGAAGACCTCATACATCTTGCTGACATGCTGACCGCGCTCTCAGGCTCGCGACGTTCCGGAGCAGTCAGGCCAAGGGACCTTGAAGAGAAGCCGAGGAATGTTTTTGAGGACACGGCGCCTTCAGGCGGCCTGTTCAACATGTTCGGAGACTCTTCATCGCAGGCAGCACGAGCGTCGGACCCGCAGCCAGCGGCACCGTCCCCATCCCAGCCTGCACAGTCAGGCACAGGAGACCTGTTCTCCATATTCAGCTCGTCTGGCAGCGCGTCAGGCGGCTCCTCTCAGCCATCTGAGATGCCTGCAGTCTCCACATTGCTGTCTGATGATGAGGATAGCAGGGAGACTTCCTCTGCTGATGATATCATGGATGACGACAAGATAGTCCCTTACTGAAAATGGAGAAGTATAAGTTCTTTGATGAGATAACCTCTGACGTGATGTTTGAGGCGTACGGCTCTGACCTCAAGGCGCTTTTTGCCAACGCAGCAGAGGCCATGTTCACGATAATCTGCAAGCTCGACAAGGTGGAGCCGAGAGAGGAGCGAAAGGTAGAGGTCACCGCAGACAGCGTGGAGGACCTCATGATAAACTGGCTCCAGGCCCTCATAGCGAAGGTTGATATCGACGAGATGTTCTTCTCGAAGTTCAGGATAACAGACATAAGCGAAACCAGCCTGACAGCATTCGTCTATGGCGAGCCCATAGCGCCTGAGAAAGGCGAGACACTCGTCAAGGCAGTGACCTATCATCAGTATAAGTTCAAAAAGACGAAAGACGGCTACATGTGCAGGGTCAGCTTCGACATCTGACCTTATTGCGCAATCTTATTACGCATACACTTCTGCAGTCACTTTCTTCTCTATTACGGGCCTTTTGGCGAACTCTTGTCCCCTCTTGACCAGGTGCGTCTTCGGGCTCTTGCTCTCGAAGAACCTGATGAGGTATTCCTTCGTAGCATTGTAGTCGAAGTTCCTGCATGAGAATATGTCTATGAACACGAAATCATCGTCAGGGAAAGTGTGTATCGACACGTGGCTCTCGGCGAGTATGACGAATCCTGTCACTCCAGGGGTCCTGGCCCATCTGTCCTTGTATTTCATCACCTTAGGTTCTGATATCCTTGTCATGCCTATCTTCGCAGGCATCTCCTTCAGAAAATCGTAGATAAGCTCAAAATTTCTCAGCTTGCGCCGATTGCACTGGTGCAGGTCCAGCATCAGGTGCGGCCCGAAAGTGTTTGTATTCTTCATTTCCCTAATTGCCCTCCACAGTTTTAAGGGCTTTTTCAATCAAGCAATCCATATTTAAAGCTTTGCTTTATAACGGTTTTAAGGCAGTTTAAAGCGTGTTTCAGGCAAATCAGGTTTTTTTGGTTTTATTACAATCAGCCAGAATGATTGTAATGAATACCGCATGCTTAAGCATGTGGTTTTTTCTTTGCTTTCCGCTCATGGAATCTCCTGGCGAAGCTAGCAGCCACCATCAGCGGGAACACTACCGTGGCCTCGCATTTTATCTTCACATTCGGCGCGTTTACCTTCAGCTTTGCCCAGCTCATCGCTTCCTGCTGGTTGCCTCCTGAATCTGAAGCGTCGAACTCCTGGGCTGTCGTCACATACACGGCATAGTCCAGCCCGTCCTTGAAGATGTTCGAGTTCAGCACGTAGTGCTTGGGCACCCCTCCGCCTAGAAGTATCGCTCCTGTCTTCTCGTACTCAAGCGCCAGCTTGACTATCTTCTCATGGTCTGCCACGATGTCGATGAAGAAGTCCGGATGCTTCTGCCTCTGGAAATAGAACAGGTCTCCGATGCTTCCATCAGTGAGTGCAGGGCAGAACACAGGCACGTCGTTCTTCGCAGCCCAATACAAAAACGATTCCTCACTCCCGATAGCAAACCCCAGTTCCCGGGTAAATTCTGTCGCGCATAATGGCCTGCCTTTCTTCTTCTGCATCAAGTAGAGCTTCTCGAAGAAAGGGTTCATGAACCTCTCGAAGTAAAGGTACCTGTCATAGGGCGCGAATATGTTGCCTATCCTTCCTATGCCCTGCTCGAACAGCGCCCTTCCAGGGGCGTCAAAGCTCCCTGTCACGAAAGGACGAAGTGTCTTTATCACATCCTCCTCGACCGCCCCTGCCGCAGTAACTATCACATCCACGAACTTTTGCTTCACCAGGAACACTATGATCTCGCGCAGCCCTGATGATATTATGTTGGATGTCATCGAGAGGTATATCTTCGCGTCATCGTCAAGCATCATGTTGATTATCTCTATCCCGCGCGACATCTCTGTCGCCTGTATGCCTGTGACTGCCATCGCTTCCATGAACCTGTCGAAGTCGAACTCCTGCTCGAAGTCGTATCCTTTGACCTGCGGATAGTCGTCCAGGGTATTGTAACGCCTCATCCAGCTGAACCTGTTCTGGTATGAGTCCTGCTGTTCTTCCTTGATTGTTTCATTATCCATCATTATCACCTATAGCTCCAGATCTGAAAATAAGATATTATGTAAATTATAGAATGCAGAATAAGCTGTTCATATCCTGAAATGCGAATACGCCGAATACACGAAATTATATGTCATACATATAGTTGTTGTCAGGCGGTTTAAATATCTTGCGTAAATCCTGGCTCTATCCAATAAATAATAGGGGTTGCCTGTTTGAGGGGAGGTGGGTGGGACGGTTGGGTGAATAGAACGGCTCAAATCCGCTATTTTTTGGCTTCAGGCCAAAAAATCAAAGGTGGATTTGGGCTTCTGTGTTGCTCTGGCAACCCCTTGCTGAATTTTTGGAGGGTGCCCCTTTTGCAAAGACATTTAAAACATTCTGTTTTGGCAGGAGGTATGGAATGCAAGAAAGCAGTCACTCTTATCTCTTCAGGCATAGATTCTCCTGTGGCTTCATGGTTGATGATACAGAGAGGCCTTGACATGATTGGCATACATTGCTCCAACGCGCCTCTTGCACCCGAAGGATCGATAGATATAACCAAGAAGATGTGCAGGAAGATCGGCATAAGGCGCCTCTACATAATCAGGCACGGAGAGCTTGTGCAGCAGAAGCTTGTCGAGCATTGCAAGCCTGCTCTCATCTGCGTTCTCTGCAAGCGTTTCATGTACCGCATGGCAGAGGCTGTAGCGAACAAGGAAGGCGCGTCATGCATCGTTACAGGAGACAACCTTGGCCAGGTCGCGTCCCAGACACTTGACAACATGGTCGTCCTGTCAGGTGCGACATCCCTTCCGATCCTGCGGCCGATACTATGCAATGACAAGCAGGAGACAGTGGACATAGCAAAAGAGATCGGCACGTATGACATCGGTCTTGACTCCCCTCCGTCATGCACCATAGTCCCGAAGCAGCCTGCGACCAAGGCCTTCATCCGGCATGTTGAGGCAGAGGAGGCAAAGCTCGACATCAGCGGCATAGTGAAGGAAGCTGTCGATACAGCCGAAGTTCTCGAACTATGAGACACTCAGTCTAAACCCGCAGTGCTGCCAATGCCAGCCTGCGACCCTATGGTCAGACCAGCGGATTAACAACACTTGGTGAATGAAGCGGTGAATGAATCGCTGGGAGCGCTGCTTTGGCAGCACTGCAAACCGCAATTACTGTCCAAAAGTGAATGCTTTAAAATGCCTTGTTTCTCAGCCTTGAAAATAGAGAATTTGGCATTCTCAGCCTCTATAAACATCAATGAAAAGCTTTATATATGCCTTCTTTTTCTGTAATACTTGGCTATTCGAGAAGGTTGTTCGTTGTGGTGACGATTGCAATCTTCTTTTTTTTATTTTTTTATCTAGGTTACGAAAATGTTGACGAAAAAACAATACGCCCAAATTCTGGATGAACTCGACAACTGCAATAGGCCGCTCTATTTTTTCCATGATGACAGCGATGGACTGTCTTCTTTCCTTCTCCTCTACCGGTACAAGAAGGAGGGCAAGGGCGTATGTGTCAAGTCACATCCCAAGGTAGACGACCGTTTCTTCAAGATAGTGCATGAATACCAGCCTGACAAGATTTTCATCCTTGACCTTGCGATACTTGATGAGGCGTTCGTGGAGGAGTTCAGGGGCGTACCGATAGTATGGGTAGATCATCACGCTCCTACGAGGATTCCTGGAGTCAAGTACTTCAACCCTCGTATCGAGAACAAGGATGACAACACCTGCGTCTCGCACATCTGCTATGAGGTCATTAAGCACGAACGTCCTGATGACATCTGGATATCCGCTGCAGGCATAATCGGCGACTGGCAGATGACCTCTGTGACAGAGGAGTTCTCGAAGAGATATCCTGATCTCCTGCCTGCTTCGATAAAGCGGCCTGAGAAGGCGCTGTTCGATTCGCCTTTCTCCAAGCTGGTGAAGATATTCAATTTCCTGCTCAAGGGAAGGACCCAGGAGGTGATGAAGTGCGTCAAGATACTCACGCGCATCGAGTCCCCTTATGAGCTTCTCAACGGCGAGACCCCCAGGGCCAATTTCATAGTCAAGCGCTTCGAGAAGATCAATGAGACATACGAGTCGCTCATAAAGTTTGCCATAAGCAAGGTGTCCAAGAGCAGGCTGCTTGTCGTGAAGTACAGGGAGGATAAGATGAGCTTCACCGGCGAGATGTCGAACGAGCTTCTCTACCGATACCCTGACAAGGTGATACTTGTCGCGAGGGAGAAGTCTGGCGAGATGAAATGCTCGCTCAGGACAAGCCCTGGCCTGAACCTGCCTGATGCCATAGACAAGGCATTGGTAGGCGTGAGCGGTTATGGCGGGGGCCATGAGTATGCCTGCGGCTCCTGCGTCAAGCTCGAGGACTTTCCCACCTTCCTAGAGCAGCTTAAAGAGGCGATACAGCAGCCCGGGAAGAAAGAAGAAACAAAGGCAGAGAAGAAAGCTGAGTAAGTTTTATAAACATCATATTTTCCCTTTTTACCAAGCGCGCCGGTGATCTAATGGCTATGATTGTGGCCTTCCAAGCCATCTATCCGGGTTCAAATCCCGGCCGGCGCATACATGCCTTCCAAAAAAAAGAAGATCAAGAGAACATCAAAAAAAGAGACCGTCATGGTCATCTGCGCCCACCCTGATGATGAGATACTGGGTGCTGGCGGGACCATCGCCAAATACGCGAAAGAAGGCAAGCGGGTAATAACAGTCATATTCTCTTATGGTGAGAAGTCCCATTGGTGGCTGAAGAAGCAGCATACCATCGAGATGAGGGTCAGGGAGGCCAGGGCTGCAGGCGAGGTGGTCGGCACAGACAAGACGATATTCCTGGGAATGAAGGATTTCGAGCTCAAGGATGAGATCAAGGACCGGAAGAAGCTTGCCCTGCTGGATAAGGTCATCCTCAAGTACCGGCCGAAGAGGATATTCACGCATTCCCCTGATGATATCATCTACGCAGACCATAAGGCTGTGTGGGATGCGGTCGATAAGGTTACGCGAAGGATAGGATACAAGGGAGACATATATGTCTTCAACATCTGGGCAAAGGATGTCCGTGTGAGCAAGAACCCGAAGCTGTGTATAGACATATCCGACACGTTCTTTTTGAAATGGGCTGCATTGAAGAGATTCAAGAGCCAGCACATGTACATCTTCCAGCTCTATCCGGGAGTGCTCTGGCGCGCGTTCAAGGGTGGTTTTGAGCATGACTGCAGGTTCGCAGAGGTATTTACGAAGGTGAAATGAGCATGGCCGAGCATGACATCCCGAAGAAGAGGCTGCTCATCGCTACAGACTCTTTCATACCCAGATGGGATGGCATTGCGCGGTTCCTTTATGAGGTCGTGCCTTACCTGTCGAAGCATTTCGACGTGATGATAGCCGCTCCGAGGTTTCCAGGTAAGTTCGATGGGCTTGATGATGCGATAGTCCTGCGCTTCCCGACGTACAAGAGGAAGTTCGGTGACATAAACCCTGCGAAGTTCAAGCGCAAGCAGATGAAGAAGCTCGTCGAGAAGGCAGACATCGTCTGGACGCAGAGCATAGGTTTCATAGGCGGGCTGGCCATGCATTACGCGAAGAAGATGCGTAAGCCCCTCATAGCATACGTCCATTCTGTCGAGTGGTTCCTCTTCTCCAAGTCCCTGAAGCGCGGCAGGGAGTTCGTCGAGTTCACGATACGGAATCTCGTGCCTTTCCTGTACAACAAGTGCAACATGATAATGATACCTTTCGAGGGCATGGAGAAGATGCTTGATGACCAGGGCATAAATCCGAAGAAAGAGGTGGTCTATCTCGGCATAGACTCCAATAAATACAGGCCTCCGGAATCCAAGATACTCGCTAAAGAGCGCCTGGGCCTGAATCCCAATAACATAGTCATAGGATATCTGGGCAGGTTCGGCAGGGAGAAGGATATACAGACATTGTACAAGGCTTTCAGGAAACTGCACCAGGAGAGGCCAAACACGACCCTTCTTCTCGTCGGAGGGGAGATAGTGCTTGATGATGCAGAGGATGTCAGGGTTGTGGGCCCGGTCAACATCCCTCTGCCTTACTACCAGGCCATGGACATCTATGTCCTCCCATCTTTGACAGAGACCACATCGCTCACTACGATGGAAGCGATGTCCTGCGGTGTACCTGTCATCGTGACCCCTGTAGGTTATGTCGAGAAGTATGTCGAGCACAAGGTGAATGGCTTTGTCTTCCCGTTCCAGAATGTCGATCGGCTCTACATAACCTTGAAGAAGCTCTCGACAGACACCCACCTGCGTCGGGACATCGGCAGGGCTGCGCGCGATACCATGGTCAAGAATCATTCCTGGGAGCATACTGCTGACGAGATAGTCAAGATATTGAAGAGGTTCTGAGTTTTTAGCAGCGCCGCCGTGAATTTGTGCAGGCGCTAGTGTTTTGGAAGTGCATCCGGCAGGGGGATGCCCCCTACGGGATGCCGGATTTCGTGATAACATGGCATGCCGAGCTTCACGCGGCGCTGCGATGAGGAAGATGAAGAAATTCTTTAGCTGAAGTATGCGCCTTCACATGTCGCGACATCGAAGTCAGAGAAATATATGTTGCCCTGCTTCCACCTGTTCAGCATGGCCACAAGATCATTGGTATTGAACAGGCATTCCCCTTCGTCACCCTCATACTGGTCTGCCTCTTCGTTTATCGACTCGAGCTCAGCGTCAACCTCTTCCTGCGTGTATCCTTCGTCAATCATCTGCTGCACCATCTCTTCTGTGAATGCCACGTCTATGCGCTCTGTCTGGATGTGGAATCTGCACTTTCCTGATTCTTCTCCTCTTATCTCATAGTGCTCGATGTCAGTCTCGGTCATTCCTTCCTGCGACAGTGTTATGGTGTTGGTCACCTTTGCCGGTGAGCAGTCATCTGCAGCATCGATGAAGCAGTCAAGGTCTGTACCGCAGTCAGCCACCTCTGCAGCCCCTGCGCCGCCGATGACCCTGAACATCTTCTGGAACTTCTTCTGGTTCCCTGCACTGTCTTTCGCGAACACGGTCAGGTGGTATGATCCCTTGAGATAGTATTCAGCTATCGCCCTCTTTCCTGTGTAGATTCCGTCGCCCGCAGCTGCGTCGCCATCTTCTCCGTCGTCATTCATCTCTCCCTGCTCGCCTTTTGTCTGGACGAGTTCGAGCACCTCGAACCACACCCTCTGGATATCGTCCTTGCCGTTGGCGTCAGTCACTTTTGCCGTGATGGTTATCTCTTTCCCTATGTCTGCTGTCTCAGGCTTTATGGAGACTTCGGATATCCTTGGGGATTCCTGAGGTCCGGTTATCACAGCCTCCCCTTCCCCTGCCTCTTCCGCAGCAGGAGGCTCGCAGTCATTGTCAGTATCATAATCGCATCCCGGAGGGCAGTACATGTCCCCATCCTCGCATCCTGTTATCGCGGAGTTTGAGCATTTCTTAGGGCTGCCCTCGCACGTGTCCCGTGTGGATGCGTCTCCGTCATCGCAGTCCCAGTTGTCCTTGCACTGGTCTTTCGGCTCTGCGACGCATCGGTTGCTCTCGCACTTGAACTTAGGCAGGCATCCGCAGTCTGTGCAGCATGTCACGTAGCTCTCCCCGACCACGCAGTTGCCGTCCCCGCATTTAAGGTCCTGCTTCAGCACCAGCCTCTGTTCCTTCTCCTCTGCAGCGAATGTGAGCGATTCAGGGTCTGATATCCTCTTCTTTACGACATACACTGCCTTCAGCACGTCGCCCTGCTTTACGTCATTGAACGTGAACACTAGTACTGGATCCTTCTCTGCCACCACTCCTCCCTGTGTAAGGAGTATCTCTTCATATGTGGCGGTTGATTTGGGTATCGACTCGACTATCTTGAGCGTGTCCAGGTCCTTGAGAGCCTGGAATCTCAGCTCCACCAGTGTCCTTTCCTCTACGCCTGCTTTTATCAGGTTGAACACTGTTGATCGCTTGTTGAATCCTTTCACTGCGTCGCTGAGCTTCAGGTTCGACATCAGCTTGTTGTCCTTGCTGGCAATCAGCAGGCCCTCTGCCCTGCGTGAATCGACCATCTCGTCCCTGGAGTATGTCTGCTGGGAGCCGGCTATCCTGTAGTCCATTGTTATGCCGAGGTCCTCGTAGAGGAGCGTGTCTATGCTCTCGACCCTCCCTTTCTCTTCCTCGCCAGAGCCTATTAAGAACATCAGCAGCAGGACCAGGATGATGACGCCTGCGATGGCAAGCACAGGGAGGTGGAACCTCCTCTTCATGTGGCCCTCATCGCTCTTCTCGACGACCTTTTCCTTGTCCTTCTGCGAGACCTTGTTCTCTGCTTCCACCTGCTTGACGGCTGATTCTATCATCTCTTCAGGATATCCTTCATCAAGAAGCTCTTTCCTTATCTGGTCAAGGCCGTATCCCTGGTGCAGCTCATCCTCTATATAGCCCACAGCCTCTCTGCGGAAGTCCAGCGCCTTCACAGCCGCTTCAGAATCATCATTGTTCTCTGGGATTTTCATGTACCTCTTTTTGATAGCTAAAGGTGTTGTTTATTTAAATAAGTTACTGAGAAATAGCTCACACCTTCAGGCTCACTATATCGCTCATGCCATGCTCGTTCATCGAGACGCCGTATAGTATGTCGGCCTGTGTGAGTATGCCGTCATTGTGTGATATCATGATGTACTGGGCCCTGTCGCAGTATGACTTCACGAGCTGGGCCAGCTTCTCTGAGTTCTTCTTGTCCAGCGCCGCGTCCACCTCGTCAAGGACATAGAACGATGCCGGCTCGTATTCCTGCACCGAAAATAAGAATGCCAGCGCGGTCATGGTCTTCTCGCCGCCTGAAAGCGACCTGATGTCCAGGAACTTGGTGCCTGTCAGCCGGACGTTGATGAGCAGCCCGCCGTCGAACGGGTTCTCCTCGTCCTCGAGCACGAGCGAAGCCTCCCCTTTCGTAAGCAATTGCGAGAATATCTTCTGGAACTCATCCTGCAGGGCCTCCAGTGTCTTGACGAACAGCACTTTCTTCTTGCCTTCTATCTCTGCCATCAGGACCATGACATCCTCCCGCTCCTTCGCGAGCATGCCTTTCTTCTGCAGCAGTTCCCGGTATTCCTTCTCTGCAGTGTCGTATATCTCAAGCGCCCTTAGGTTGACAGCGCCTAGGTTCTCCACCATCCCTTCGAACTGGTTTATCTCCCTTGTGAGCTGCATGTCGCTCTTCTCATGGTCTATCTCGACCCCTTCGTACTGCTCGAACTCCTTCACGAGCCCGCCCAGTTCCGCGTTTATGCGCGCCAGCTCGAGGTTGATCGAGTTTATCTTGTGCTCTGTCTTCCTCCCGTCGTCATTCAGTGAGTATACCTTTGCCTCTTTCTTGCTCGCGGTGTCGCTGAGCTTTGTCCTCTTGTGGAACAGGTCCTTGAACTGTGCGTAGAACTGGGTCTCGCTCTTCTCCCTCTCCTTCAGCTCCTTGTCCTTTATCGAGACGTTCTCCTGCAGGTCCTTTATCTCTGTCTTGAACGCCTCTATCTCCTTGTCATGCTGCTTGAGTATCTTCATGACATTCTCCTTCTCTGGCATGAGCATGGTCTTTACCTGTATCTCTATGTTGCCGAGCTCTGAGTCGAGCTTTATCACGGATTCGCGTGTCTCGCGCTTCTTCTCCTCGAACGCGTTGAGCTCAGCGATGAGCGTCGGGCTCCTGAGCTGTGATATCTTCTCCCTGAGCTGCTGCCTCTTGATCTTGTTGTTCGCGAGCTCCCTGTTGAGCCCTGATATGCTGCTCACTATCTTCTCCATCTCTGCGTCGACCTTCTTGAGCTCCTGGTTGAGCTCTGCCTTGACTTTCTTGTTCACGTCGATGTCCCCTGAGTCGAGATGCAGTGATTTCTCCATCTTGATTATGTCTCCTTCGAGGTTGGCCTTTAGCTCGCGCAGCCGGAATATCTGTTCCTCTGCTTCTGATTTCTTCTTCTCGAGCGAGCTCAGCCTGCCTGCCATGTCTGCCTGCAGCTTCTCGTACCTGCTTATTGAGTCGCTGATCTCTTTCTCGCTGAAGCCGAGCCCTTCCCGCTTCTGCCTGAACCCACCGGTCATCGCTCCTGAAAGGTCTGCCTTGTCCCCGTCGATCGTCACCATCTTAGCGGTCCCTATTCCGATCTTCCTGGCGGTCTCGAGGTTCTCCACCACGAGTGCGTTCTCGAACACGAACCTGAACACGCTGTCGAATTTAGTATCATAAGTTATGAGGTCGACTGCCCTGCCGTGCACGCCGTTCTGCTTGAGCAGGCCTGCGATGTTAGGCTGTTCCGGCTTTGCCCGTATCTTGTTAAGCGGCAGGAATGTCGCTATGCCGAGCCTGTTCTTCTTGAGGTAGTTGATGCACTGCGCTGCTACCTGGTCATTATCGACGACTATGCTCTTTATCTTCGGGCCTGCAGCGACCTCGAGCGCCAGCGCGTACTTCGAGTTGACTTCGCCGAGCTCAGAGACAGTGCCGTATACTCCCTTGAACTTGCTCTTCTGGTCGATTATCCTCTTGACTGCGATGTTGGCGCCTGTCTTCTCCATTATCTGCGCCTGCCGCGCGCTGAGCTTTGACAGCTCCTCCTGCGCCTCGAGCATCTTCCTCCTCGAGTCGCCGACCTCCGCAGCCATCCTGCTCTCCTCGGCCTGCAGCTGGCTCAGCTCCATCGACGCCTTCTTGAACTCTGTCTTCTTCTGCTTGAGCATCTGTATCTGGTCCTTGTTCTCCTTCTCTATCTCGAGGACCTTGTCTATCTTCTCGTCTATGGACTGTATCTGGAACTCTATCCTGTCCTTCTCGCGTAGCAGGTCCTGCTGCTTCTGCCTTGTCTCTGTGACCTGTTTCTGCAGCTCTTCCGCGTCCCTGTCGAGCGCGTCTATCTCCTTGTCTATGCCTTCTGCGTCCTCGAGCTTGTTCTTCTTCCTGAACTGCTCCAGGCGCGCGTCTATCTCCTTCTCTTCCTTTGTCCTCTGGTCGAGCTGCGTCCTTATCCCTTTCTTGTCTTCATTGAGCTGCTTGATCTTCTCTTCGACTTCCCTGAGGTTCTCGTTGAGGTTGTCCTTCCTTGTCCTTATCTTGGCGATCTCGTCCTTGCAGGTCTCCATCCTCGCCTTCGATGTCGCGAGGTCGACCTTGAGGCCCTCGACCTGCTTGTGCAGCGCGAGCTGTTCCTTCTCGCCTTTCATCTCTATCTCCTGGTTTATCTCCTCCATCTCTTTCTTCAGCTGCCTTATCTCGTCGCTGAGCTCCTGCGAATGCTTGTTTGTCTTATCCAGGGTCTCCTTGTGCTTCT
>Ga0315535_1000497_pt1 | contig 27775 bp, 24 predicted proteins | sample SalMarSW160220MG_2_FD_203092 | JGI IMG/M metagenome (GOLD analysis project Ga0315535, IMG submission 203092) | Salt marsh sediment microbial communities from the Plum Island Ecosystem LTER, Massachusetts, United States - Salt Marsh Sediment SW1602-20 ... | reverse complement strand
AAGGCGCGCAAATTCCGAGGAATGAGACGTACGTATAGTACGTCGCAGTGACGAGGAATGCAGCGCAACGCAGAAGTTGGACTTTTTACGAAGCCATCAATTTTAAAAACAGGGTGTCAATTGGGTCTGTCTAGAATTTTTCTAAGGGAGGGGTTATTGATCAGCTCATCAATCTTTGCTCGACGATCTTTAAGTTGGGTTAAATTTTTAAAGAATAATTTCAGGATATAGGTGCTATCTTCGAAATTATCCGGAGGAATAAGTTTTGTTCCACTTCCGAGCTTAAGTTTTTTTAATTGGTTTTCGAACTCCTTTTCAGCGGCTGTTATCACGGGAAACCGCCTTTGTTTTAAATATATTCTTATCTTGCGGATCTTCTGATTTCTATCCAGATCTTCGTTAGATAAGATCTTTTGAACCCTATCAGTTTTTATCACTTTCAGGATAGGGATATCTTCGCGAAGGGAAATTTCTTTAACTATGGTCAATATTTCCTTTTGTTTATTCAGGCTCAATTTAAGTGTTTCAAAAAGTTTTGCAAAACTTACTCCGTCGTCCTGCTGCAACCTTCCGAGTTCCAAAGCCATGGCCAGAGAAATAGTGTTTGAAAGAATGCCGTTTTGAACAGATTCGGGAAGATGACAAAGTTCTTTAATTTTATTCACAATTGAAGGATTGTCAGGCAAACCCATGGCCGACAGTTCTTTGCCCAGGACGCTAACATCTTTAAAAAAGGGGTAAAGCAAGTTAATAGATATAGATTGTTCGATCAGGTTAAGCGGTCTTTGAAGAGAGTTATCCGTAATAGCATATGTTATACATTCAAGCTTTTTTGTATCAGATTCGAGTATCCTAGCTTCCACATCCGCCCGGTTAAGTCGTCTGCAGGCTTCAATTCTGCGAAACCCGCACACAATTTTATATCCTGTTTCTTTTTCTACGAGTAACGGAAGGTTTAACATCCCCACATGATTAATGGAGTCCATGAGATGATCGACGTTTATTTGGGTGGTAATGCGAAAGGAATCGTCTTTAGAGTCGATCAAAGAAAGCTTTGCGATCTTTTGTTTAAAACGCATAACTTGCGTCGGTGAGTTGAGTTAAGGCTTCCAGGTATTTGGTTCGTGTATTACGGATAACCGTTTCGGGAAGCGGAGGCCCCGGCGGCTTTTTGTCCCAGTTTATGGAAATCAGGTAGTCTCTGAGATATTGCTTGTCAAAACTCTTTTGCGCACCATTTGGTTTATACGACGCTCTCGGCCAGAACCTTGATGAATCCGGAGTCAGCACCTCATCGATAAGAATGAGGTTGTTTTCGAAAAGGCCGAATTCAAATTTTGTATCCGCAATGATTATGCCGTGTTCATAAGCCAGATTGGCACCCTTTTCGTAAATTGTAAGGCTGAGTTTTCTGACCTTTTCTGCAAGGGTTCTTCCAATTTTATTTACGACGGTATCAAAGTCAATGTTGACGTCATGAAGTCCTATCTCTTCCTTGGTGGAAGGTGTAAACAGGGGTTCGGACAATTTATCCGATTCTTTCAAACCCTGAGGCAGTTTTATTCCGCAGATGCTTCCGGTGGTTTGGTAATCTTTCCAACCGGAGCCGGATATGTACCCCCTGACAACACACTCAATGGGAAGCGGTTTCGCTTTTTTAACCAGCATGCTTCGGTCGCGTAGAATTTCTGTATAGGGGCTACAAATCTCGGGAAAATCATCAACGTTGCCGGAAATCACATGATTGGGCAAAAGAGACTTCATTATTTTAAACCAGAACAGGGAAATTTGAGTCAAGATTTTTCCCTTCCCCGGAATAGGATCAGGCATGATAACGTCAAACGCGGAAATTCGATCTGTAGTCACCATTAACAGTTCGTCGCCAAGACCGTATATATCCCGCACCTTCCCCCTTTTCAGTAAATTTAAATTTTTAAAATCGGTTTGACTGACTGTTTGCACCATGGGTCTTTATCCTTTGGTATGTATCATTTTGGATGTTAAAAATTCTACGTTAGATATTAGCTGTTTCGCAGAAACCACGAATCCGCAACGTTCTTATCTTAGGCGGGTTTTGACAAATAGATGTAGGATATAATGCCGATCTCTACTCCTCTCCCCTGAACGCTTTGATATATTTTTTTAACACATCAAGGGCCGCTTCATCGGTTTCAATGAACTCAATTCCGGCTTCAAATCTATCTTCCCCACTTGCTATAGAAAAAGCAACCCTCCCTTTGATGTTGAGCAATTCATCTTCCAGACCTATTGCCAACGCCACTGTATATTTCGGGTCGATTGGAACATGTGTTTCAAGAAGAATTCCGTTTTGACTCACATTCAAAGTTCTTCCCATTCCCTGCGCTATAGCTTGAACTGTTTCATCAATACAACTATAGGATATAAGATTAAGCGCGTTGATTCTTGCATGTTTTCTTCTGTCTTTTGTGGTCATGGTTTTCACCCAATATAGATGAATTTACAATAAGGTGAATTCATCACATTTAAAGTATTAAGACGTTCCCGTTTTTTTAATGCCGATGTTTTTTCCAAACTCACAAGCCAACATGGATGTTACTAATATGCAGTTTGCAAGGTGTTCTATAAAATTTTTAAATGTGGACGAAAGCTGTTTATATTCTTGCTCCAGAATTTTAGGATCCATCTCGCTTATCTTGAGATCTTTTGATCCGAAAACCGAAGCGGAGTAAGGTTCTTGTCCAATATCAAGGAATGGTAGATGGCCAAAGAAATCACCCTGATAAAGATTCGCCAGCGGCACATACCCATTTTCGGTATTCCGGACAATATGCGCTTCACCTTCTGTAATTGTGAATAAATTTTCCACATTTTCGCCCTGTGTGAACACATGAGCCTTGCCATTAATAAATTCTTCTACTTTAATGTTTTCTAACTTTATATCAACCGCCATATTGGTTACTTGTTTTAACCGTTTATCGAGACTGATTAAAAGGCTTCTGAATTGATTGGACATTCGCAAAAAATCGGCGGAGAGTCGTCGCAAATCGAGGACACCGAGCAGAACATTGTTAATCGCCGTGATCGCAGCACTTCGAACACTCCCCTCTAATAATAAAAATGAGGCAATACTTCCGATAAATGCGCCTTCACCGATTCTGAGTAGTTTTAAAGGGCCCTGGGGGGTTTCTCTAATAATTTCTGCAGTGCCTTCAAGGATGACCCATAACCATCCGCCATGTTTTCCCTCTCCCACGATTTTGTTGCCGGCACGGACTTCTTCTTCATCAACAACGTACGTGTAATCGATAAGCGGTCCTCTGACTATCGGCCGATTTGATAAACTGTCCGAAGGATGGGATGACTTTTTTGTAAATGTTACCGGTCCCAGCTGTTCAATCTGTCCATCGTCCAGCATTCTTAAGCAGTCAAGAATAATCTGCATACGGCTCTTTTTGATGACATTTTTACCATCAACTTTTTCTTCAATGAATTCAAATTCTCCTTCAAGCCATCCAAAAAGTGAATTTACGGCATCGACTCCGGCCAATGATCCGACTGAAGCATTAACAGGGTTTCCGTTGTGAAAATATATTAAACCCAAATCTTGGGCATACCTGCTGGTAATGCGCAAAACCCCGGTGCTGGCATTTGAACCGAGGAGTTGCAAGATATCCCCCAGGCTTAAAAAATTAAGATTGCCCGCCAGAACAAAGTCACCCATGGATCTTCTACTCCGATTTGATTTGATTTTTAAATGACAACAATGTCAACTTAAGACATTCTTTCAAGGTTGCACCCACACCGTCACCGGTAATAGCACTGGCTGAAAAAGAGGGGACCTTGAGCTGTCTGTTTAAATCCCTTTCCATCTGTTCTATGGACATTATCGGAACGCCCTGCCCTGCAAGATCCCTTTTGTTATGCTGCATAACAAGCGGAATCTTTAATATGTTAATGCCGTATTCTTTCAAATTATGTTGCAGATCCTTTAAGGAAAGCATGTTTTTCTCACGTCTGACCGCCAGGGAATCGGCAACAAAAATTACTCCGTCCACGCCCTTTAAAACCAGTTTTCTGGTGGATCTGTATTGAACCTGACCGGGAACAGTATATACCTGAAGCCTGATATCAAAACCTTTTATCTGTCCCAACCCCATTGGAAGAAAATCGAAAAAAAGCGTTCGGTCACCCTCTGTATCCACCGATACCATCTCGCCGACAACCTGTTTCCTATATGTTTTGTAGATATATTCCATGTTAGTAGTTTTTCCGGATCTTCCAGGTCCGTAATATACGATTTTACATTCTATCTCTCTTTTTTTTAATTTAAAAATAGCCATATATAATCAGTCCCAAGCAAAAGATGTAAGATATGTTAAACCCGTCCAATAATCATAGAAATTTAGTTTACAAAAATTTCTCAAATTATTCAAGGCCTTTCTTGTTTCATGGTACGTAACCGCGGTGTTGAAGAGAGGAAGTTACGGCTTACTCTGATACAATTTTAATATCCACGCAATAATCTCCTCTCAACGGACCGATTTTAATTTCTTTTACCGATGTAACCAGTCCGGAAGCATTAAATAGAGCAGCGGTTGAATAATATTGAATATCACGAATCATTTCCCCAACTTTAAAAATATCGATTAACTCTTTGTCCCTGATAGAAATAAGCAGACTGACCACGTTTCCCAATTGAAATCTTACCTTAAATTCAACGACCTGCCCCTTTTGGAGCCCCCTATAGTTAGTTATCCCGATGGAGTTGATATCAAGCGGGTCAGGATCTTCGATTTCAGGCCCTTTAACCCAAATCACACCGGTGTCGTCTTTCGGTGGTTTTCGCCTTGGAAGCTTTTTTTCAATGCCCTCTTTTTTTAGAATATTCTCAAGAAAAGCATGTAATTTATCCATCTGAATCGTTGAAAATCTGTCATCTGAAATCCATTGCTCATACTGAGCAACCGTCTCATCCAGGGATGAAAGCGCCATATGACACCTTAGCATGCTCTTGGCAGCAACAACACGCAGTGAATCTTTTTTTATGAGTTCGTTAAATTCTGATATGGCTCTTTTAAACTGTCCGAACTTTGCCAGGGCTATGGCGCCGTCAAGAGCTTTTAAATCTTCGCTCTTGTCCGGTGAAAATGAATACATTTTTTTTATCAGATCCTGAATCTTTGCGGAGACTTCAGGTTTTTTTGGTGCCATTTCAATCTTGATGATATCGTTTTTCAAGGCGAGAATTTTTTTTGAAATTCCCATTATCAGGTTTTGTTTGCCCTTTAGCCGTTCATCGTTCCGGATCAGTTTTGTTGCGATGTTATACTTTTCCATTGCCTCGTTCAACAGGCCCTGGGCATGATAAAGTTCTGCTTCCTGCAATAGTATTTTAATCTTTTTTGTTATATTCATGAGAACCTTGAACCCTGATTTATCATTTTAAAATTTTTATACTGCTTAACCATTCATGTCAATAACAAGAAAAAAAGATTTTGGTATAAATATATTGACAATAATCGGTTTTATGTTAACAAAATTCACAACTTTTTCTTTTTTATCTTCGAGACCTTTGAAAAACGTTCAATTTTGTTCAAGTACAAGGAAGGTGAAAATTTTAACCACAGGAATACATTGAGTATTTCGAGGATTAAAATTTGAGTCTGACGCAGGAATTGGGCTAAAGGGGGCGTTTTGCAAAGGTCTCTCTTCTTAAAACCAATATTAATAATAATTCATCTAATAAAAGGAGTTTAATATGGACAAAAAAGTTACCGTAATCGGTGCCGGCAATGTGGGGGCAACCGTAGCTCAAAGACTGGCGGAAAAAGAGTTATGCGATGTGGCCTTGATTGATATCATTGAAGGACTTCCTCAAGGCAAAGCCCTGGATCTTGCAGAGGCTGCACCTATTGAAACGCATGATGCCCGCCTAACCGGTTCAAACGATTATGCAGCTTCAGCAAACTCAGATATCGTTATCATTACCGCCGGAATACCCAGAAAGCCGGGGATGAGCCGGGATGACCTTCTGAATATCAATGCGGGAATCATGAATACTGTTACCGAGGAGGTTGCGAAGCTATCTCCTGATGCCATACTTATTATTGTTAGCAATCCGCTTGATGCAATGTGTCACGTTGCATATGAGACCAGCGGCTTCCCAAAAAACAGAGTTATCGGCATGGCCGGGGTGCTGGACTCAGCACGATTCAGGTCTTTTATTGCCATGGAACTCAATGTTTCCGTGGAAAATACAACGGCATTTGTTCTTGGCGGGCATGGCGATACCATGGTGCCGTTGCCTCGCTATTCCACTGTGGCAGGCATACCTATTACTGAACTGCTCCCAAAAGAGCGGATAGACGCTTTAGTGGAAAGAACCGCCAATGGTGGAGCCGAAATTGTCGGACTTCTTAAAACAGGAAGTGCTTTTTATGCACCGGCGTCGGCCGCGGTGGAAATGGCTGAGTCTATTCTCAAAGACAAGAAGAAAATTCTCCCATGTGCCGCATACCTTGAGGGTGAATACGGATTTAACGAACTTTTTATCGGCGTGCCGGTAAAACTTGGCACAAACGGTGTGGAAGAGATCGTTGAAATTACCCTCACTGCTGAAGAGAAGGCCGCCCTTGAGAAATCCGCCGACGCAGTCAGAGAACTCAAAAAAGCATTAAAAAAACTGGCATAGACAAAAGTCAGAAAAGTGAAGGCATATGACAGAAGGGGGCCATTTAATCTGAATTCTGACCTCTGAATTCTGATCTCTGAATTCTGACCTCTGAATTAAGTGTTTTCTTCACCGATTCTGCAACATGACGATTCATTCCGGGCAGTGCGCTAAGTTCTTCGACGGTTGCTGCCCGGATTTTTTTAACGCTTTTAAAATGCTTTAAAAGCGTTGCTTTTCTTTTTTTGCCCACGCCCGGAATCGAATCAAGCGCGGAACGGATAAATTGCTTTCCGCGACGCTGACGATGAAATGATATGGCGAACCCATGGGATTTATCCCTGATTCTTTGCAGAAGAAGGAGAGGTTCCCCTCCCCTCCCCATATTTACCGGATTAACCTGTCCGGGTTTATAGATCTTATCTTGTGTTTCCCCTTTGCTCTCATTCTTCTTCGCAATGCTGATGATTTGAAATGTCTGCTCTAGTTTCAACGATTCTATTACCGATACCGCAATATTGAGCTGTCCTTTACCACCGTCCACCATCAGAATGTCCGGATACGGCCTTGATTTTTCGCCGTTACCATACCGTCTTTTTAAGACTTCAGCCATGCAGGAATAATCGTCTTTCGCATCAACAGATTTTATTCTGTACTTTCTAAATAACGATTTGTTCGGCCTACCCTTTTCAAATACAACCATTCCGGCTACAGCCTCTGTGCCGGAGATACTGGAAATGTCAAAACACTCAATTCGCTGGGGTAATTTATCCATTTTCAGTCGTTTCTTAAGCTGAATAGAAATCTCCATGTCCGTGGCGGCCGAAGCCCTAATTTCCTTTAGACGGTTTTCTGCATTCTGGGATGCCAACTTAACCAGACGGAGTTTTTCACCTTTTTTTGGTCCCAAAATACTCACTTTTTTCCCCCGAATGCTGCTCAAAAGTTCTTCCAGCAAAAACGCGTCTTCAAGTTGGGTGGGGATAAGAATCTCTCTGGGAACAAAGGGGGCTTTTTCATAATATTGCCGGATAAATGCTTGGATCATTTCCTCCCGGGTGGACATGATCTCTGAAAAGTTGAAATGCCTTGTCCCCAACAAAAATCCACTGCGAACAAAAAGGACGGTAATCATAGAATGTTCATGAGACCCGGCAATGCCTATTGCATCCCGATCCTTAAAATCATTTGTGACCGCCAGTTGCTTTTCAATGACTTGTTCAAGTGCAAACATCTTGTCCCTGAGAACTGCCGCCCTTTCATAGTCTTGCTTATTTGCGGCGGATATCATCTTTTTTTTGATTTTTTGAATAAGATCGGGGGTTCTCCCATTCAAAAACAGGATGACCTCTTTTACGATTTCATGGTATCTGTTTTTGTCCACATCAAGACAGCAGGGCGCAAGACATGCTCCCATCTGGTAATTAATGCACGGCCGGGACCGGCTTTTAAAATCTTTTGTTTTACACTTTCGAAGACTGAACGTCTTATGGATTATTTTGAGCGTTTCTCGAACCGCAGCAGAAGATGCAAAGGGACCGAAATAGAGATCCCCGTCTTTTTTTATTTTCCTGACAACGGTAAGGTTGGGATAAGGATTGGTTAAGTTCAGGCGCAAACAAGGATACCGTTTATCATCTTTTAATATAACATTATAGCGGGGTCGGTGCCGTTTAATAAGGTTGGATTCAAGGATCAGAGCTTCTTTCTCGGTATCGGTAATAATGGTCTCAAAATTTGATATTTTCTTAACCAGAATTCCTGTTTTTATATCCGGGTGCAAAAGGCCGGTCCGGGATCTTGAAAAGTATGACGCCACTCGCTTTTTCAGGTTTCGGGCTTTACCCACATAAATCACCCGGTCATCGATATCTTTCATAACATAGACACCCGGCCCTGGGGCAACCATAGACAGTTTGTCCTGAATCCGTGATGCGGTTTGCGTCTTAGTGGATTTCAACTCAGTTTTCATTGGATTACTTTTGTTTAAAGTTCAAACACAATCATCTTTTTTAGCGCTTTAATCTGATCTCGCAGTTCTGAAGCCCTTTCAAAGGCAAGCTCTTTTGCCGCCTGTTTCATTTGTTCTTCCAAATTTTTAATGATGTCATCTACATTTTCTAAAGAATCATATGGGGCCACGGCTTCCGACACCCTGTCTGGCGGTTCATCTTTCCGTTCATACATCTCGGCAAATATTGATGTAATATCTTTTTGTATGCTTTCCGGAATAATTGAATTCTTTTTATTATAAGATTGTTGAATTTTCCTTCGCCGGTCCGTTTCATCCATGGCCTGATTCATGGATCGTGTCATAACATCGGCATACATGATGACCTGCCCTCGAACATTTCTGGAAGCACGGCCGCAGGTCTGTATCAAAGACCTCTTAGAGCGAAGGAACCCCTCCTTGTCTGCATCGAGTATAGCCACAAGGGAAACCTCCGGAATATCAAGCCCTTCTCGAAGAAGATTAATACCGATAAGCACATCAAATTTGCCTTTTCTGAGATCGTAGATAATATCCATCCGTTCCAGAGTGCCGATATCGGCATGGAGATATCGAACCCTTACTCCCAAATCAGAATAATATTCCGTAAGATCTTCCGCCATGCGTTTTGTAAGGGTGGTGACCAGGACCCTTTCATTTCTTTTCCGGCGTATCAGAATTTCCTCAAAAAGATCATCAACCTGGTTTTCAGCGGTTCTGACATCTATTAGAGGATCAACAAGGCCGGTCGGCCTTACGATCTGCTCCACAAGTTCGTTTTTTGCCCGTTCAATCTCGTAGTCGGAAGGGGTTGCCGATACATAAACCGCCTGTGATGTTTTTGACTCAAATTCATGGAAAGTCAATGGCCTGTTATCCAGAGCCGACGGCAATCTGAATCCATACTCAATAAGCGTCTCCTTACGAGATCTATCCCCTTTATACATTGCTCGAAGCTGGGGCACGGTGATATGACTTTCATCGATAAACACCAAAAAATCATCAGGAAAATAATCGAGGAGGGTCGGCGAGGGGTCACCGGGCGCCCTCTGTGTTAAATGGCGTGAGTAGTTCTCGATACCGTTGCAGAATCCGAGCTCCTGCATCATCTCAAGATCAAAATCCGTCCGTTCTTGGATTCGCTGGGCTTCAATCAGCTTATTTTCAGCCCTGAAATAATCGATTCGTTCCTTTAATTCGGCAATAATCGTCTTTGTGGCTCTTTGAAGAACACTTTTTTCAGTAACATAGTGACTTGCAGGATATATGGTCGTCCGTGTCAAGTGCTTTGTAACCATGCCTCTGAGCGGGTCAATCTCTGAAATACCTTCTATCTCATCCCCGAAAAAATCGATACGGAGCGCCCGGTCTTCTTCATAGGCCGGAAAGATCTCTACCCGGTCGCCCCGCACTCGAAAGACGCCTCTGTGAAAATCCATATCATTCCGCTCGTAATGAATGGCAACCAGATCTGAAAGGAGTTTGTCGCGAACCAGTTCCATATCTTTTTCAATATCAACACGCATTTTCAGATAATCTTCAGGAGCGCCGAGTCCGAATATACACGATACACTGGCCACGACAATCACATCCCTTCGAGACAATACCGAGCGCGTTGCAGAATGGCGAAGTTTGTCGATCATCTCGTTGATTGATGAGTCTTTCTGAATATAGGTGTCACTTGACGGAATATATGCTTCAGGCTGATAGTAGTCATAATAGCTGACGAAATATTCAACCGCATTTTCCGGAAACAGCGTTCTGAACTCATGATAAAGCTGGGCGGCAAGGGTTTTATTCGGAGCGATGACAAGGGTAGGTTTTTCAACCTTCGCAATGACATTTGCCATGGTAAAGGTTTTTCCGGATCCGGTAACTCCCAGGAGAACCTGGTGCTTTTTGCCTGCAAAAATCCTTTTGCTCAAGGCTTTGATTGCGCCGGATTGATCACCTTTGGGTGTAAAACCTGAAACTATCTTAAAGGAGGGCATTAATTTAGATGTGGTATGTATTTGAATTATATGTTTATTAACTTTTCTATTTTTTTCCCAAATCAATAATTTCAGAACTCCTGACCTGTATGCCTAATTTCAACGTGATATGAAGGTTTAGTCGTAATTTCAGATGCAACAATTTGAACATCGAACGTTCAACGTCGAACGTCGAATGTGGAAGGCGCTTCGCTTTGTCTTTATTATAAATGGTAGAATGCATTATTCGATGTTCGACGTTCATCTTTTATATGCCCTCAAGGTGTGAATTCTTCATTAAAATATGTTGAATCTGAATTTACTATAGGTCAGTAGCCCTGAATTTTAGGCACTTTAGCTCACTTTAGGCATTTTAGGCATTCTTTTAATCATTAATTTTCCAAATGGTTCCTTCGGCGCGATCTTCTAAAACTATGTTCATGTCGGCGAGCTGATTCCTGATCTGGTCTGCCTTTGTCCAGTTTTTTGTCTTTCTGGCCTGGTTCCGCTCCGCAATCATTTGATCAATAACATCCGGATCAATGGATTGTTGTTCAAGAACCCGGGTCTGTTTTCTTTGGAAATAGACTTTGGGGGGTTCCATAAGCATTCCCAATATGCTGCCGATTCTCAGAATGTCGGCATGATCGGATTGGGCGGCTTTCTTTATTTCAGGCGACACGTGATTATTTTCCTGATCCAGCAGGCGATTCATACTTCGAACCGTGTCAAAAAGCATGCCGATGCCACGAGCGGAATTAAAATCATCATCCATTGCCTCTGAAAACCGCTGCCAGCAGTCCCCGGGCACAATATTTTGTTCCGGCTGCACACCAATTTCTTTTTCAATGCGTTCAAGAAGCGTATAGATCTTATCAAGCCCCGTTTTTGCTTCATCCAAGGCCTTGTCCGTGAAATCAATGGGGCTGCGGTAATGATTGGAAAGAAGAAAAAGACGAACCGTTTCAGGATGATAAATTTTTAACACATCTTTTATCATCAAGAAATTACCCAGTGACTTCGACATTTTTTCCTTATTAATATTTACAAAGCCGTTATGAATCCAGTATTTTACAAACAGTTTCCCCGAAACGCTTTCTGACTGGGCGATTTCATTTTCATGGTGTGGGAAACACAGATCCTTGCCTCCGCCGTGGATATCGAAGGTTTCACCCAGATATTCATTGCTCATGGCCGAGCATTCAATATGCCAACCGGGCCTTCCCATACCCCATGGGCTTTCCCAGGCAGGTTCTCCGGGTTTTGCGGATTTCCATAAAACAAAATCGAAAGGGTTTTGTTTCCTTTCATCAATATCCACTCTTGCCCCGGCCTCCATATCTTCAAGCCTGCGACCGGATAGTTTTCCATATTCAGTAAATTTTTCAACGGAATAATAGACATCTCCATTTATTCGGTATGCAAAACCTTTTTGTATCAGCTTTTCAACAAACTCTACGATCTGGTTGATGTGCTCGGTGGCTTTTGGCTCGATGGTGGCCCGTTCAACGTTCAGAGCATCCATGTCGTTATAGAATTCCTTGATATATTTTTCAGCAACCACCATGGAATCGATACCGAGCTGATTGGCTTTATTAATAATCTTATCATCAACATCGGTAAAATTTCTGACATATGTGACTTCAAATCCTTTTGCCTTGAGATATCGTGCAATCACATCAAACACCACCACGGACCTTGCGTGCCCGATATGACAGGCATCATATACTGTAGGACCGCACACGTACATACGGACCCTGCCCGGTTCTAAAGGCTCAAACCGTTCCTTTTTTCCGCCCAATGTATTGAAAACGCGAAGTGCCATAATCCTTTCCTATTTTAAAAGTTTACTCCGGATAATTATTCGTTTTTTTTCAAAGACTGAATCAGAACAACGCACATGGCTCCGATCCCCTCCCCTTTTCCGATCATTCCGAGACCTTCGAAGGTTGTTGCTTTTATATTAACACACTCCGGCTCGATTTCAATTGTTCGGGCAATGTTTTTTTGCATTTCCTCCCTGTATGGGAAAAGTTTTGGGGCATCGGCAAAAATTGTCGAATCCAAATTCATGATTTTAAAATTCTTGTCGCTAACCAATTCATAGGTTTTGGCAAGAATTTTTAGGCTGGAAATGTCTTTATACTGCGGATCGGTATCCGGAAAATGCATGCCGATATCACCCAGACCCGCGGCTCCCAACAGTGCGTCACACACCGCATGAACAAGCACATCGGCGTCTGAGTGCCCGAGCAGTCCCTTTCCAAATGGAATGGAAACCCCGCCCAGAACAAGCTTCCGCTCTTGAGTCAGCCGATGAACATCATATCCTATACCCATGCGCATTGTAATCTCCGCATTCTAACATCTCAGACTTTATATAACTTATTGAATTTAAGTTGGTTTTATAGATTTTAAGTTTTTGCCCCATATATGGAATAATGGAATGTTGGAATATTGGAATGATGTTTTTAAAGTAACTTGTAAGTTTTTTTATATTTTTGTCAGGTACATTCACCCAATAAATCATTACACCAACATCCTAAAACCCATTATTCCAGTATTCCATTATTCCAACATTCCACTTGGATCTATCTATACCCCATATAATTTCTTGACGCAATACCGATCCATAGCTATATCGGGTGGTATAAGCACTTAATTGAATTTTGAGTCAATTTTTTTAAAGAATTGCGGGAAAAAGTCATGTCTATCCAAATGCTTGCCCAAGAACTTTACCGTCTTTTGCAAGAAGTCGAAAAAATCGAAAATCAGCTCGAGAATGCACCTCCGGAGAAAAAAGAAAAAATCAAAAATAAACTTCGCAAAATAAGCGCCGAACGAAATCGAATGCGTGCCGCTCTTGATGGCAGAATAGGCCGTCAATCAAAACATCACATATCTTAAGGTTTCAGGTATCAGGATTCGGTATTTACTGACACCTGAAACCCGAAACCCATGAACAGATTTGATCTATGGCAGAGCCAGAGAACTCTGACCTGACCCAAAGGACCAGGCTTTGGTTTGACCCTAAAAGGGTCTGTTACCCTACAAGCCAGACAAGTTAAAAGTGATAAGTGATCTAAAGTGCCTAAAGTTATGGAGTCGCTACGCTCCGCTGATTTTATATAATTGATAAAATTCCTTAACTTTAGTTCACTTTAAACTTTAGCTCACTTCAAACTCTTACGGCGTTTCTTCAGGCAGAGCCGTCTATCTCTGACCTGGCCCAGAGGACCAGGTTTTTCAAGGCAAAATAAATATGGGCAATTTTAATCATCCCGGTAGAGATCTATGCTGATTTTTTTTAGCCCGTTGATTCGCTGCCCGGCAGATCGACTCCCTCTCGGATGACTTCAGTTCCGGCCTTTCCGGCAACGGCCTGCTCTATACCTTCAAGAGAGGTGATGACAGATCTTCCACCACATCTCAGAACAACCTGCATGGCCGCCTCTATCTTGGGTTTCATGGAACCCGGAGCAAAATGGCCTTCTTTTAGGTATCGTTGCGCTTGTTCAAGAGTCACAGAGCTAAGGAATTTTTGATTCTTGGCGCCATAGTTAAGGGCAGCTCCTTGAACATCAGTTGCGATTAAGAAAATATCCGCCCCAACTTCCTCTGCTAATTTTGCGCCGGCCAAATCTTTATCGATAACCGCATCAATTCCTTGAAAGGCGCGTCCTTCACGGATTACCGGTATTCCACCGCCTCCGCAACAAATAACTATAAAGTTCATTTCGATAAGTTTTTTGATCTCACGTTTTTCAACAATACTGACAGGCGTAGGTGACACAACCACCCGCCGGTATCCTTTAGCAGTTTTTCGCATTGGATATGGAAAGGATGCAGCTTCTTTTTCCGAATAAACAGGGCCGATAGGTTTTAAGGGGTTTTTAAAGGCCGGGTCATTTTCATCCACAACCACATAACTGATAAGGCTGACCAGGGGTTGGGTATGGATCCCTATTTCCATGAGTTCGCTGTCCAATGTCGATTCTATCATGTAGCCGATTTGCCCTTGGGTTTGTGCAACGAGAATTTCCAGGGGTAATTTGGGAACCGCATGGCAGTGTTCTTGCTGTAGCAACAAGTTGCCCACCTGGGGCCCGTTACCGTGTGTGATGATAATTCTATATTTTCTGGAGAGCCTGGCTATTTGCCGAATGGGTACCTTCAGATTTTCAAATTGCTCTTCAATGGTGCCTTTCTGACCTTTCCGAACGAGAGCATTGCCGCCAAGAGCCACTATCAGTATTTTATTTTCGCTTTTCATTCAAGCTCGCTTCGCCTGATTTTAGGAAACCGTCTCATTTAAACGTTTTATAAGCACTTCTTCCAATAAGGGCCTGCCATGATCGCGATATTCATAGTACACTCTAAGCGTGGGTTTGTCGATTGAAACAAGTTTGGGAAGATCAATGGGCGTTGCAAAGAGAACCTGGTCACAATCAACTTTATTAATGGTAATCTCCAAATCGTGAATCTGTTTTTTGCTGTATCCCATGGCAGGCAGCAGCGGGCCGATGTGGGAATACTTTTCGAAAGTTTCCTTTATGGTTCCGGAACTGTAAGGTCTGGGGTCAACAATACTTGCTGCTCCATACAATTTAGCGGCAATAGTTCCGGCCCCAAAAGGCATTCCTCCGTGAGTAAGCGTCGGGCCGTCTTCAACCACCAAAACACGTTTTCCCCGGATAAGTTCAAGATGATCAACGAAAACCGCTGATTCAGCTAACACAATATCCGCATTTGGAGCATGTTTTTCAATGTTTTTTCGTACGCGTTTCACCTGGTCTGTATCCGCACTATCCACCTTATTAATTATCGCGATATCTGCCATAATCATGTTGGTTTCACCGGGATAATACAGCAGTTCGTCTCCTGCCCGATGAGGATCAAATATTACAATGTGAACATCCGGATAATAAAAAGGCGTATCATTGTTTCCGCCGTCCCAGACAATAACATCGGCCTCTTTCTCCGCTGCGCTAAGAATTTGAACGTAATCGATTCCCGCATAAACCACGATACCTTGATTCACCAAGGGCTCATACTCCTCTCTTTCCTCAATAGTACATTGATGCTTTTCAAAATCTGTATAACAGGCAAAGCGTTGTACAATCTGCTTCGTCAAATCCCCGTAAGGCATTGGATGGCGAACCACCACAACCCTTCTGCCTATTTTCCTCATGATCTTACATACATGACGAGTTGTTGGTGATTTGCCGCATCCCGTCCGTACGGCACAAATAGCCACAACCGGCTTTTTCGACCTGAGCATCGTATATGTGGCGCCAATAAGTATGAAATCCGCTCCCCCGGCCATAACCACAGAAGCCTTATGCATAAGGTCCACGTGGGAAATATCGCTGTAGGAAAACGCAACCAGATCCACTTTGTGCTGCTGAACAAGATCGGCAAGCTGTTTTTCCGGATAGACGGGTATGCCCTCCGGGTAAAGTTCTCCCGAAAGCTCAGGTGGATAGCGACGATTTTCTATATCCGGTATCTGAGCAGCCGTGAAAGCGATGACCTTGTACCGGGAATTGTTTTTAAAATAGATGTTGAAGTTGTGAAAGTCCCGACCGGCAGCTCCCATAATGATGACTTTTTCAATCATACGATTCCTCTGTTGAATAACTATTTGCGAGACCAGGGTGTTTTTCTTTTAATCCCTCAAATAAAGCGGAATGAATGATCAGCAACGAAATCGTACACTGTTTGAATGCATTAGGGATCGTTGAGAAAGGACAGCGCTTTTTAGAATTCATAATGAAAAGATAAAATAATTTATCCATCCAACCTGTTTATTTTAAGCTTGATACACTGTTCTTTGGCTACGAGCCCTTATGCATGAGTTTGTACGATGCAGTTGCGGATTATTCATGGAGCGATTATATTAAATAAAATTCCCCGACCCCTCAACTATTTAGTGTCCAAAACCTTTTCAATTCTCTCCATGGCCCAGTCGATTTCTTGTTTTGTAATCACAAGGGGTGGCGCAAAACGAATAACGTTCTCATGGGTTTCCTTGCAAAGCAGCCCTTGCGCCATCAGCGCTTCACAATACTGGCGAGCTCCGCCGATTCCCGGGATGAATTCCACGGCTAGCATAAGGCCCTTGCCCCGGACTTCCTTTATATAAGAGTTTTTAATCTGTGCCAACTTAGACAGGAAATATTCCCCCATGACAGCAGCATTTTCAATCATGTTCTCTTCAATCAAAACCTTAAGTGCGGTTCTGGCAACAGCGCAGGCCAAAGGGTTGCCCCCGAAAGTGCTGCCGTGTTCGCCCGGGCGCAACACATCCATGACTTCTTTGTTGGAAAGCACCGCAGAAATGGGATAGAACCCCCCGGAAAGCGCTTTTCCGATGAGTGTTAAATCTGCTTCGATACCGTCATGTTGCTCTGCCAGAAGCTTGCCCGTCCGGCCCAAGCCGGTCTGGATTTCATCCAAAATCAGAACCACGTTATTCTTCTCGCAAATGGATTTGGCCTCCTTTAGAAATCCTGGAGGGGGTATAATTACCCCTGCCTCCCCCTGGATCGGTTCCACCATGAATGCGACGGTGTTGGGGGTTATCGCCGCTTCCAGGGCACTTATATCACCAAAAGGAATAATTTTGAACCCCGGGGTAAAAGGGCCAAACCCATCCCGGGAATGTTCATTCGTGCTGAACCCGACAATAGTAATGGTCCGGCCGTGGAAGTTATTCTCACATACGATAATTTCGGCCCGATCTTTGGCCACACCTTTTACTTTGTATCCCCACTTGCGAACCGCCTTGATGACCGTCTCGACCGCCTCGGCTCCGCTGTTCATGGGTAACACTTTGTGGGAATTGGTCAGCACACAGATCTCTTGATAAAGCAGCCCTAATTGATCATTGCGGAACGCACGAGAAGTCAGCGTTAGTTTCTGAGACTGTTCGATCATCGCGTTCATGATTTTCGGGTGGCAATGACCCTGATTGATCGCCGAATAAGCGGAAAGGCAATCCATGTATTTTTTGCCTTCCACATCCCAGACCCAAACTCCTTGACCGCGGTGTAACACCACGTCAAGAGGCTTATAATTGTGAGCCCCGAATTTGTCTTCCAATCCTATGTAATACTGTGAATCCATTTTTACGCCTCTCACATTTCTATGGATTTTCGACTGACCTTAAGAAACCAAATAAAGTTTTTCTTATCTGAATCCTGTGTGAAAATATTTAAGAATATTTCCGTATACGTCTCGAAAATTCTATAACCTAATGGAGATATAAGATATTTTTTGAGCCTTGAACGCTTGCCTCGGATATGGAATACTGGAAGGGTGGAATACTGGAAGGTTGGTTTTTAAAAGGATATTATCCATTTTTGATTTTATCTTCAACACATATTTTGCCATTAACCCAACATCGTATTATCCCGGAACCCATTATTCCTTTATTCCATCATTCCACCATTCCAATTGGGGCGAAGCCCCTAACTTGACTAAAGTGGGGTTATGCAAATGGTAAAGAGGGCCCTTATTGAGGTGTAAAGTAGTCCCAAACCCGGGTCGCTTTAAATCTTACGACCCGGGTCCGGGGTAAAGAGTTATTTCTGCATGGCCTTGTTGAAAATGGCTTCCGTTTTATTCGCCATATCTTCCGCCTTCTGCGCGGAGGCTGCCGCATCATCGGCCGCTTTTTCAGCTCGATCTGCAGCGTCTTCAGCGCGCTGAGCACCTGCATCAACCTTCTGTGCACAATCCTGGGCTAACGCCTTTGCATCCTGGGCCTCTTGAAGGGCCTGCTGAACCTGATCTTCCAACATCTTCACCTGTTGGGTAGTGGCACAGCTCATGAAGGTAACCGCCAAAATTATTGAGAATGCCACACACAGCAAAACACGTCCATATTTCCGCATAATCATATTTTCCTCCTCTGATTCCTCGTGTATTAAATAGACAACATATCATTATTTCGTCAGGAGTCTGACGCTTCCATAGCGATTGAAACATCACCTCCTTTCTTCAGGCAACCCACACGAACCGGGACTCCGTTTTGTTTTTGCAGGGCATTTTTCACCGCCCCAAACGAGATGCCGCTCCAAAGGCACATCTCTTTCAATCGACGCCTGATGTGCGCCTCCATATCCGGTATCCTTTGGTAAATATCCGGATGAATCTCCATAAATATGTTCCCGTCCTGAACCCCAATCTTCACCGGCTCATAAATAATTTCAAAGGGAGTGCCCACACAAACCTCTTCAAAAAAGAGGGCGATATGTTCAGGGTACAGACGGATGCATCCATGACTGACAAGCCGTCCGATTCCCCAAGGAATATTGGTCCCATGAATACCATATCCGTCAAGGGAGAGTCCCACCCAGTATTTCCCCAAAGGGTTATCCGGTCCCGGAGGAAGCGATATAAATCCGTATTTTGGCCTGAGTGACTCCGGGACCACCCATACAGGGTTAACCTTGCGATCCGTAATCTTCCCCGTGGCCACGGGTGTTTCCCAGCCAAGATTTCCGATACCGATGGGAAATGTTGTCACCATTCCGGTTTTTGGAAGAAAGTGATACAGCCTCAATTCCGGTAGATTAATTACAACCCCGTGGTGCTGGGTCGGTGGCAAAATCCATTGGGTGGGGATGTCAATGTAACGTCCGGAATCGGGGATCCAAGGATCCATTCCCGGATATAGCAACTGGATTTCGTTAAAGCCCAGATCGAAATTCCTCGCAATGTCCAAAATTGTTTCTTTGGGAGCGATGGTGTGGTGTCGTATACATCCTACAACTGATTTGCCCGGACCATATGAATAACCGCCAGCAATTCCCGTTGGGCAGCCCATAGCCGTGAAAATACTTAACGCTAAAATAACAATCTTAACCATATGGATAAACACCATCAATAATCTTCAATTCGGTCAGCAATTGTAATTATTAACATGTTACCATGGATTTAACAATCCAAAAATATCTTTTGCCTAACTATGCCCGTGTTGATCTGAAAAGAGCATTTTTTGAAAACAACCCTACCAAGAAATGCCAATTTTAATTCAAGAAATGTTTTTGACAAATTTAAGAGGCGAATAATTAGCCATATTGGTTAATATAAGTTATTATAAGTTTATATAATAACTTTCTATATTTTTAACTTGACAATATTAACCCTACAGCTTAAGCGATACCCCGTATTAACTGATTTAACTGAAGAAGTTGTAAACCTGTTTCTGAAAGTTTCTCTTTTCGGATCACTTGGTTGTGCTGGATTTTGCAAGCGTCGAGTTTGCCGCATTTAGTTATTAATACCAGGCAAACGCCCTTATTTTGGATAACTTTTCAAAAAATCTTGTGAAATAAATGATGATGTTGGCTCGGCTCAATAATTTATCGAGAAGTTACTACGTTGGAAGTTTATCCTAGCCATGAAACATCTGATTATAGTCGGCTACTCAACCAGTTATTTCTTTTATTCAGCAACATTGATCACCTACCTTTTAAGGTGGAGAAATCTGTGGCAGTATCTGTCCATTATCGCCGTGACGGTCAATTTTCTTGTTTTGCTGCTCATCGCAATTTCATCCGGACATTTCCCCTTTTTTAATGTCTTTGAATGTCTTTTATTTGTCACTTTCATCTTAGGAGGACTCGGGCTTCTCTACAGCCAAACTGAAAAACACAGAATCGATGTAAGAAGCTGGGTATGGATTGAAATTCTTTTTCTCTTGACAATAGTGCTCTTCTTTCCCAAAGAGCCGTCTCTTTATCGGTCAAATCAGACATTTCTTTGGGTTGTCCTGTTTCACGGTTTCAGAGTGCTTGCTCTCGCAACCGTTCTTTTCTCAGCTGCTCATTTCATCCGTTTCCGCTTGGCACGCCGGCGCAAATTACTCAGGAATCATATTCTCTTTAGGGGTAAGAACTTCCTTCTTTTGACTACGGTGTTTTTTCTCTGTTCGGAATACTCCGGAATGATCTGGTGCCAAACGGGCTGGGGGGATTTCTGGCACTGGAGCACAACCTTTTTCCAGTCAACCGTAATTATTCTCTGTTTGATGTTCGCTTTTCACATACCCGGTAAAAATCATCGATCAGATGACATCAGATCCGTGATCGGCGCTGTTACCGCCTTGGTGATGCTGACAATTCAGGTAACCAAGGGATTGTCATGAGAAAGATCTCCGAACAGCTCGCTTCTCTGTATGTTACGACAATCATCCTGGTTGTCTTAATCCTCTGGTTCGCCTGGGGAATTCTGCTTGCCCAATCAAACACATTAGCACATGAATTTGATGTGATGAACAGCACCCTGGCTCATGCATGGTTTTCACGGACCCAAGGACTTTCCCTGTTGATGAAACTCTGGTTTGTGGGCCTTTGTGTGGTAATGGCCCTTCTTGCTATCAACCTGATCTTTTGTTCATGGGTTAAGATCTTAAAAATCATACGCATCAAATTGATCATGAGCAAGCTGGTCATGCTGATCATACATGTCCTCTTTGGTGTGTTGGCATTGGGCCACTTCGGGAGCTTCTTTCTCGGCTATCGATATGAGAACGTAACGCTTCAACAGGCCCAATCCTTTGTTCTCAATGATGGCTACATCCTGTGCGTCAAAGACATTCATTTTGTAGACAATCCCCTGGTGCTTGAAAAGTCACCCAAAGAATTGGGCCCTGAAGACTACCACCATGAAGACAACTTTTCAGAAGTAGCGCTGAGCCGGAAAGGAAAGCAACTCACCAGTGGTCGTATATATTTTTTGAGGCCCCTTATATACAAAAATATTCAGGTGACCCTGAAACGATTTGCGCCGCCCAAAGGCAAAACCGGCGGTAATCCTGCGTTACAAAAACCGGGAGTTAAACTGGTGGTCAGCAAGAATCCCGTCAAGTGCCTTGTTTTTTTTCTTTTCCCGGTAATGATTGTCGGGATCGGGGTCTATATGATCATGACATGGCGGCAGCCAAAGAACAAGAATGCAACACAGCAAACCTGAATGTAAAAAAATATGACAGTTAAGACTAATTTTTTAAAGGAGGAAAAAGAAAAATGAAGACTCGTAAGGTTGTTGGTTTTTGGGTGTGTGTGTTTGTTTTACCATTCCTTTTTGCAACGGTTTGTACGGCTGAGGATAAGGCCCCTGTTACCAAAGATTATGAAGTATATACTCTCGGTGAAATCGTGGTTAAAGGTGAAAGATCGGCGGTCAGGGACACCGCAATCACCACGGAAGTCACCCCTGAGGATTTTGAGGCCACCAACGCATTCAGCGTTCCTGAAGCTCTGACTTATACCCCGGGGGTTGTAGTCAGTACGGGAACAAAGAATCAGGCAAATATCTCAGTCCACGGCTTTGATCAAAAGAGAATATTGACGCTGATTGACGGGGTTCCTTACTATGAAACCAACTATGGCAGTTTGGACTTGAACCAGATTTCTCTTGACAGCGTTGCGAGGATCGATGTGGTGAAAGGCACGGCATCCGCTCTGTATGGAGCCAACGCTTTGGGGGGCGTCATCAATATTATCACGAAAAAGCCCACTGAAGAACCTTCATTTTCAGCAAATGTTGAATATGGTGTGGACGGCCTGGAGGACCCTTACAAATTTGCCCTGTCCCACGGCATGAAGCGAGGTATCTTTAGCTATTATCTGAGTTATTCACACAGGGAATGGGATTCCTGGGAGTTGTCGGATGATTTTGAGTCACAGGTAGGTACGATGAGAAAAGTTCCAGGTGGTTCAACATCCGCCACCATTGAGGATGGGGGTGATCGTAATAATTCCGACTACAAAACCGACAATTTTTGGGCAAAGGTGGGATTTGAGCCATCGGAGGATACGGAAATCTATGCGAATCTGCATTATGTAACTACAGAAAAAGGCATTCCGCCGAGTATCGATTCGGTTCGAGTGTTCTACGGCGACTACTTTTCCAGTCTCTTCAGATGGGACAAATATGAAGACTATGGCATTGATTTGAGCGGAAAGCACCGGTTCACGGACAAATGGAGCATGAAGGGCACTCTGTTCTACCACAATCACAAGGACGATCTTGCTTCATATGATGACCTGGCGTATACAAACCGTATCGGCTTGAGCAACTACGAGGATTATATTGCCGGCGGAATGATAACCACCGAATATAGGCCGGTGGACTGGGATAAACTCAGGTTTGCGATCAATTACAGGGGAGACTCACATGAACAAAGGGCGGATGAGTCTCTGCCCTTCGCGGAAAGCTTTGCTTACACGGGTTCGCTTGGTCTTGAAAATGAGTCTTCCTTTATAGACAATCGACTATCCATCGTTGTGGGCGCAAGCTATGATTGGTATGATACGGACAAAGCAGAATCAGATCCGGATAACGACGGGAATATTGTAAAATCTGATACCCCCGATACCATGAATGAATTCAATCCCATGTTGGGTATCACTTATAGAGCAAATGAGGCGATTCGGGTATTTGCATCCATAGCCCGCAAAACCCGCTTCCCTACGCTTAGCGAAATGTTCACCGACACCCCCAATCTTGATCTTGATGCTGAAACGAGCATTAATTATGTCGCCGGCATTTCATTGACTCATGAAGATATTCTGGAACTTACAGTGTCGCCTTTTTACTACGATATTTCAGATTATATCACCAGAGATGTCCAGGATAATCCTGACAGTCAATATTTTAATTATCAGGATATTAAGATTACCGGTTTGGAACTCAATTTTCTGGTGAGACCCATAGCAAATTTACTGATCAAGGCAGATTTCACTTACACTGACGCCAAAAATAAAAGTTCGAACAGGGTGACGGATAAAGTTGAATTTATACCAAAATATAAAGCGAGCCTCGGATTGCAGTATGTCATTCCAACTCTTAAAACCAAAATTAACTGCACAATGATCCACGTGGGAAAGTCTTATGATCAGGTACCCACATTCAGGTACCCCGATGATCCTGAAGAACAAACCGAGGGCTATACATTCCTTAACGCCAAGATCACTCAGCCCATTATGGATCACCTGGATGCCTATGTGGCGGTGGATAATATTTTTGACAAAGACCGGGAGCCAGAAAAATATTTCCCGGCTCCCGGGAGAACAATATGGTTGGGAGCCTCTTATAAATATTAAGTTGAAGGGAGCGGTCCTGAGCCCGGCCTGAACTTTCTGGCTGGATTTAGAATAAGGTATCAGTAAGATACGATTAAGGAGCATAACATGAAAAAAGTTTTTACGAGTTTTATTGCTTTGGCAGTTTTATACATGGTCTGTGGGCCATGCACAGCTTTTCCATCAACACTTGCCATAACCGGTCTGGTCAGACAGCCTTTAAATCTGACCCGACAAGATCTTAACGGTTTTGACGCCATTCGAGTACAGCTCAATGAAGTCATGTCAGACGGTAGTTTCCAGGGGGTTTTTCATTACTCAGGCGTTCCGTTGAAGTCACTTCTTGAGTTGGCCAGTGTGGAAAAGGAAGAGACTGCTTTTGGGAAAAAGGTGGATCTGGCTATCCTGGTGCGCAACAAAAAGGGTGTGCAGGTGGCACTTTCGTGGGGAGAAGTGTTTTACAGAAACCCGGGCGGGATCATTGTTGCCACTTCTGCTTTACCTATTATGCCCCATAAGAATTGCAAACGCTGCCACGACCCCGAAGTTTACAAACCCCGGTTGGACCAGTTTCAACGGAAAATCGGGTTTCCCAAACTCGTTATAAGCAGTGATACCTATGCGGATCGCTCGTTGGAAGACATTACATCCATAGAAGTTCTGGATTTGCGCCCGAAAATGCCGGCAAAAAAACTAAAAAAACTTTATGCTTCCGAATTCACCATTACCGGTGCCGTGGAAAAGGCTCAAACTATGCAGGATTTGGGCGCCTATCCCAGAAAAGAGATAACGGTCCTGCATTTGGGAGAAGGCAAAGGGTACCACGGCATTGACAGGTTTGCCGGGGTGCCTTTCAAGGCGATTCTCGACAAGGCGGGCATAGCGCCTGATTTGAGCAAAACATTTCTGGTTTCGGCCCCTGACGGCTACCGCAGCCTTTTTTCTTATAGTGAAATCTTTCTCAGCCCGGCGGGAGACCGCATGACCATAGCTGACAGGATCAATGGTCACCCCATTAAAAACGGAGGGAAGTTCATTTTGGTCCTGCCGGACGACCTCATGTCCGACCGGAGAGTAAAGGCCGTACAAAAGATCGAGGTGATCTCTTTACGTAAATAAAGTAAATGAGCAAGAAGATTCGATTTTGCGGTATTTGGCTTAAAAGCCTATCATTCTTGGCAGCCGGGTTTGCTGCAGTGACTCGTTCAGGGAGTCACTGTTAAAGACATCTTAACGTTGCGTTAATGCGGTTAGCTGTCGGGTTTAATTTCATCAAATCCGGGTCTTACAAAGGCTCTGGCATCAGGAAATTCGTTTTCGGTTCTCTTGCGAAGCCGTTCAAGGTGAGTAATAATACCGATGATATTTTTTTTCTGGTCTGAGAAATATTTCAAGATCTTACCCCATGCACTGATGGAACGATCCATGCCGATCAGTGCAACCTTTGTTGAGCCATCCGAATCTTTGGGGAAATCATTCAGGATTTCAAACTCTTCGTCCTGTACGCTGTGAAGCGCTCGTTTGAGTTTTACATAAATCTGGTGCTGATACCACCGGATCACCTCTACGGAGTCCATCACCGTCACCGTATCTTCCGGTGGCGGAGATTGAATTTCATAGAGACCCGGATTTGTGTGGATTTGATCTTCATCCTGTTCAAACAAATATGCATTTAAGTCAAACCAGTCATCAACCAGGGTAATATATGCTTTTGACATGTGAGACAGAATGTGCACCACGGTTTTTTCATCAAATCGCCGTTGAAATTTTTCATCCGCTTCCATATCAAAAGAATCAAGATCGATCCCCTGTTCTTCCGCCATTTCTTTCAACATATTTAAGGTTTCATGAAGCGTTTCGCCCAGTTTCTTCCAGAAAGCCTCGTTGGTTATATCAACCGATTCAAGATCGCCGAATTTCTCTTCACTCATTTCAAAGTTCAAACAGCGAGAAGTAAAGGAACAGCGTTCACACCACCGATCGCAGTAATTATAAATACCCGGTATGTACTTTGAATCATCACTATTTTTTTCGAAAAGCGTCATTTTTCAAATAATTAGGGTCTTACTTTTCTTCAGTAATAAAGACAAATAATAAAAATGCTCAACCAAGAATTCCAGATACCAAAACTCCGGCTCGAGGTCAATTTATTCCTGCTACATATGTCCTAAAATTCACAAAAAACTATATCAAAAAATTAATAAGAGTTAAATTTGTTTTTATTTGATGTGGGTCGGATTGGATGCCGGTGGGATCAGAGATGAAAAATATCTTTCTTTTGAATTGGTTCCGTATAATACCTCCGGAGAAGTCGCTTTGTCGTTAAGCGCAATATTCAACCGACTATCCCTTCCATATATATCCTCTCTAAAGTTGACAATGCCGTCGTTATCAACCCAGGCTGTCCAGTAAAGAATATGAATATTTATTGGCTGTGACAGTAGTATAGTTTTGTTTTTTTTGCTGTTGACCGCAGCGATTAATTTCTCGAGATTCCATTTTGGATGATCTCGTAAAAGGTAATCGGCAAGTTGTATGGGTTTTTCAATGCGAATGCATCCGGAGCTAAAGTTTCGTTTTGTCATATTAAATAGGTTGCGAGACGGAGTGTCGTGTAAATATATGCTGAACTTGTTTGGAAACATAAATTTTACTCGCCCCAGGGCATTTGAGTTTGACGGATCCTGGCGAAACCTATAGGTAAAGTTTCTTTTCGTAATTTGAGACCAGTCAATAGATTCAGGGGGCAACTCCCTTGCATTTTCTTCCCAATTTTCAAAAATCCTGATGTTATTATCAGCCAAGTAGTTAGGGTCTTTTTTGATAGAGGGTATGATGTCATTTAAGGCAATGTTGAAGGGAATATTCCAATAGGGATTCAATTCAAGATGTCTTATTTTTTGTGACAAAACAGGAGTGGGTCTCTTTCTTTTTCCGACTATCGCCCGGATCGATTCTGTTGTTTTCTTATTTTCAATAATATTGAGTTTGAAATCTGCCGTGTTAACCATGACATGGCGTTCCCCTAAGTCTTGAGGAAGCCAACGCCATCGTTCCATATTCAACCTGATTTGTGTGATACGATCTTCCACCGGAACATTTAGTGCTGCGAGTGTTTTTGAACCCACAACGCCATCAACCTCAAGCCCGTGTCTCGCCTGAAACCTTCTGACTCCGTCTTCCAAAACGTCATCAAAATAGGTGGCATTACTGTGGGTTGATTCCGGCAGATCGCCTGAAATGATTAGGCGTGATCTTAAAACGGAAATCCATGTTCCCTGATCGCCTTTCCGCATTTTTCTCCTGGCAGGAACTTCAGGCCAGCAACCGGATTTTTTTATATTTGAGTATGTTGATAGTGCCCCCCTTAATCTTAGATATCCGGGATGGTGTGGCTGCAACGCATCAACGAATCCTTCCAGACTGTCATCAGACAGTATGGTTTGAAAAATCTTTGTCAGATTTTTTTTTGGCTTTTTTATGTGCCAGTTAAAATTATTTGAATAAGGATCCACGATTCCTTCTGAGAGATGAAATCCAAATGAAAAAAAAGCATCGGTTAAAAGTAAATCAAGTTCCGCCAATTTTTCAGATTCATGCGTATCTTTGGCTTTGCTGAGTTTAATATCGGTCAGCAAGGTCATAATATCTTCCCGATGATACGCTTCGGAACTGAGTCCTTCATTATCTGCCTCAATAATAGTATCTATGAAAACCGTTGCGTTAGTGTTCACCCCCCCTTTCGTCACCCATACCGGCTTAAATTCTCGATGAACATAAAAATCGAAAATTAATTCCGGATTGCATAATAAGCGTGTTTTAGAATCTATTTTATTTTTGATTTTCAGAGAGGTCAGGCGGGATATTAAACCCTCGCGCACCCTATCTGTAACATTTCCGGCATTGCCGGTCTTTATGTTTTGTTTGGGGATAGTTATCCGGTTAATATTAAAATTGTCGATGAATCCGTAGGAGTGGTTAAACTTAATCAATGAAGGAGAACGGTGAATCATGCTATTGTGCGCAATATGAATAGGAGCATCGAGTTCATTTTTATCAAATGGAA
>Ga0315535_1000495_pt1 | contig 27789 bp, 23 predicted proteins | sample SalMarSW160220MG_2_FD_203092 | JGI IMG/M metagenome (GOLD analysis project Ga0315535, IMG submission 203092) | Salt marsh sediment microbial communities from the Plum Island Ecosystem LTER, Massachusetts, United States - Salt Marsh Sediment SW1602-20 ... | reverse complement strand
GTTGGACATGCTATGAAGGATTTATCAAACTTTCCAACTGTTTCTTTGGATGAAAATGGGAAAGATGCATTATATAAACTAATGAAGAGTAAAACAAAACAACATATTTTAGTTGTACTTGATGTTAATAATAAAATAGTGGGCTTTATTGGAGAAGATGAATTAGTTTCAACAATCAGATTTTCAAAACAACAGATATAGTGGAACTTCGTATATTTCTATAAACTACACTAAAGTATTGATTTTTTCTCTATTTATTATTTATTCACCTTATAAGGTGATTTAGTAACGTAGATGGAGCATATGGCTTTTTAAACCCCAAATTGCTAAAAAAAAATTCAGCAGAAAAGCATTGTCATTTTTACCATACGTGTAATAAAAACACTTGTTATTTCTTGATATTTGATGTGTTGGAAATTCAGTCATTATATTAAGCCCAAATCTTAGGATCGTTAGCAGAAAAAAGGTTAATAACTAAAGAAAAAAAAGAAAAATGAAATTAAAAGATCTAATTTTTCCACATTTTCGTGTAGATTAATGGTAAGAAATACACCAAAATAAACGCAACTAAAGCGTATCTGATAAATCTATAAATCGCCGAATCAAATACTCCCTTTAAAGCCTCTAGAGCAAAGTATACCACAAATACGAGTGCCAGTCCAATGATTAACGCTATTATTTTTTGTTTGGCGTTTAACTTAGAGGGTTCATAATGAATTTTTTCATTTTCTAGCACATAACCAACTCCAAATCCCAATATAGCACCACCAACTAAGGCAAAATTTCCCGTATCAGTAAATGGTTGAGGACTGGGAAGAAGATCTACCCCAGAAGTGGGAAACATCAATGCACCCAATAGAAAAAGTCCTACAGATACCACAACAATGAGAATTATTTTCATGTTCAAAGATAATGCATTGAATTTCTCTGTTACTGGAGGCTCGAGGTAGATAAAAAGTAATAATAGAATAAAACCAAAGAAATATCCACCGATTACATCTTGTAGATCGTGAACACCGACTATCATGCGTGATATGCTTACCAGAAACATTATAACCGCCATAATTATGGGAACAACCAGTGGTTTTGGTTTATCTTTAAACTCGTATGCAATATAACCCCAGGTTCCTACTGCGGTTGAAGTATGCCCAGAAGGAAAACCATAAGATGTTTCCACTAATCCTGCTGGGTTTTCTGGTGTAATTTCATCGACATCAACGTTTGTGGCTGGTCGAGGATCTTTAAAGATATCTTTTATGAATTCATTCACGTAATTAACTATTAACAAAACGAGGAGAAGGTTTTTTGCAAATTTCTTATCATATACGATGAATAGAATGGATATGATAACGATGAAAACAATCGGTTCTCCAAGATACGTAATGTATTTAAATATACTTCTAACCGTCGAAGATGTGCTATAGAATGTTTCATTAAATCCTGTCATTAGTAAAATTAAGCCAACGAGTAATAATACGGCAAATATGACAAGATTTATGATTAACCCCTTTTTACTAAGACCAACTTTTTTTTCAGACATTTTTATCACTTAAATTAAAATCGTGTAAAAATATTTGATTTTAGAAGTATAAAAAGGTTTTTATCATATTAGATGGTAAACTCAATTATTATGGGTTTACTTTTCAGAAAAATAGGGGTATCCTATTGTTAATAAATTTTTTATGTTTCTATGTTTATTTTATATGAAAAAAATGAGATATTGAACATAAAATAATAGAAAATTATATTTTATAAGAGTTGTTTTGTGAGGGAATTTTATGAATATTAAATATGCCCTAATGATCATCGATGCTCAAATGAACATGTTTGATGAAGAAATGTCAGTATTTCAAGCAGAAAAGATAATTAAAACTATGCAGAAATTAGTAAAGAAAGCACGTTTAAACAATTTACTGATAATTTGGGTAAGAAATGATGGAGGAAAAGGAGAACCAGATGAATCTGGAACATACGGTTGGAAAATTAATCCCATACTAGGATACAATATAGCAGACATAGTGATTGATAAGCAAAATCCTAGTGCTTTTAAAAATACAGATTTGAAGATAATATTAGAACATAATAAGATATCCCATTTAGTAATTGCCGGAATGCAAACAGAAATGTGTATAAATTCAACTGTTAAACACGCTGTAGAATTAGGATACAAGGTTATTTTAGTTGAAGATGGACATAGCACCTTTGATTCAAAAGAAATGAAAGCCTCAGACGTTATAGCCAAATATAATAAGAAATTAAGTCACATCTCGAAAATTCAGAAAGCTGAGAATATTCAATTTTGAGATTTATGCAAAAATAAGTGATCCAATTTTTAAGATAAAAAAGGATTTTATTTCTAATCTACTTCAATTTTAGCGTGTTTCTCATCAATTTTTTTCAGTTTAACTTCAAGAATACCATTTACGTATCGGGCTTTTGCATAGTCGGAATTAATTGCTGTAGGTAACTCAACTTCCTTGTAATAAGACCTGCTTTCAGTGTTTGGTTTAGTGGATATTGTTAAACTATAGTTGGTCGCTTTTATTTCTATATCTTCCTTATTTACACCTGGCATCTCTGCAATTACTACTATCTGCCCTTTCACTTCAGATACTTCAACTAAAGGTTCTTTTGTATCTTTTACTTTTAGATTTATTGGTCTTTCTCGTTTTTCTCCTTTTGTAGGTTTCCCAAAAGGTTGCATAATTGGTTTACCATCAGGATCGAACCCAAATTTAAAAAATGCAGAAGGGGCATTTTTAGTCAATGCTTTGAAAATTTCCTCTGGAGACATATCTTGATATTCTTCGGGCATGTTATGGACTAATTGTTTGAAAATAGTTTTAAACATCTCCTTAAATTCTTCTGATTCAAAGATCTTGGATGGATCAAAATTATTAAATAAATTATTTGGATCTTTGAAAATACTTGGATCTTTAAACCATTTGAAAAAGTTCAAAGGGTTATTTTCATCATCTTCATCATCCTCATCATCTTCGTCGTAATCATCTCTATTTGACATGATAAATTCTCCCGTAATATGATTTCAATAAATTTTTAAATGTAAATTTAAATATAATTACTTAAAGCTAAAAATATTATAGCTTTTATTTTAGAAAAAATTGTTTAGTTTAATAAATTTATTCCAATTAAACCATAGATTATACAATATTAAAAAAAATAAAGGAGATTAATGTGTACAGCGAACTTTCTGACGATGATAAAGAAATGTATCTCGATGTCTTGCGAGAAGCTCCATTACTACCATTTTCCAATTTTGTCTCACGAGGAGATATCCCCGACAAAATTGATATAGCGCGTCCTAGAAGTTATATTGATAGAGAAGTTTATCGATTGGTACGTCAAACTTCTCGAGATAGATCTTCTCGCCTGATTCCAATTTTAGGTTCAGCAGGTACTGGAAAAACTCATACATATCATTCCTTTAAGGACAAGGAAAGAGAAAATAGGAAGAAATTGGAGCAATCTTCAGAAGATCAAGAGATCGAAGTCAATCAAATAGAACCCGCGGAATGGACAATTATTTATGTTCCAAGTCCACCAGCAAGCATTAGAGTCCTTCTTCACGTCTATACATGTATTATTGAGGATGTGGGACCAGAAATCCTCGATATTGTTTCCAAACGTCTTGTGTTAGATAAATGGGGTGGTAAAAAAGCGGGAATCTTCCAAAAGCCAAAAATTGACGAAATCATTCAAAAAGGAATAAGAGAGTTTCCTGGGGTATTCGCAGATTGTGTGAAAGCATTAGTTACATATCAATTAGATAAAAATAAGAAACCTTTGGCAGAAAGATGGTTATTAGGGGAAGACCTTGATCCTGAAGAGTTAAGTGAATTAGGAATAAATAGTGTCGTGGAAGACGACGACGTATGTCTTGCCATGATTAAAATTATCACTGAAAATCTCGATAGAGTGCTTATTCTCTATTTTGATGAACTTGAATCACCTTATCGAATGCTTGGAGAGGCTGCCGAAAGAAAATTCCTTGAGATTCTTAAGAGATTATATAATGAAGTAAAAGGATTAGTTATTATTATAGCAGTATTGAAAGAAATTTGGCCACGTATATTAGAAATTGCCGATCAACCGCTTCGTTCAAGAATGGAACCTGAGGAGGAATTAAAACCATTCAGTTTAAACGATTTGAAAATATTCTATTCCCGGACCATGGAGACCTTCTGGGACGAAAATAATCTAAATCCTCCCTTATATCCATTATTTCCTTTAAATGAGAAGTTAATTGAAATGATTTTTGAAAAAACAAAAGGAAATCCACGTAATTCTATAAAATTATGCAGGAGATTTATCGATAAAGTCGTATTAGAAGAAATGAGTGTAGAAGAACTTATGAAAATAGGAGTAGAGATTGTTGCTACTGCTAAACCACCTCAACCAGATGAAGAAATCGTTGATTTTTCAAAACCACGAGATGTCATCAAGAAAACTATCGATGAAATATTAGCAGAGGAAGAATATGTAATCGATATTAACCCTTCTTCAGTTGCAGGTGCCACATTGAAAAGTATCATTAAGATTGGAGAAGAAAAAAAGAAAAAATTCAATACTCAGATGGAATTTAAATTCATGCTAGGGAAAAGGAGTCAAACTCTCGCAGCTTTAGTTGAAACTGGAGGGAAAAAATGGGGTTTAGAAATTCCATCCATTAAAACATTTGATCGAAGCGCAGGTGTAGCCGGATATTATGCAGCAAAGCGATTAAAAGATGCTATTGACGAAAAAGCAATTAACGGAGCAATTTTAATAGTCCCTAAAGGAAGTAGTGGAGCTAAGTTTGATATGATAATAAATAATAATGATGAAATTCACAAGGTTGAATTAGATAATAACTCTGGAGAAGATCTTATTGCAAATGCACTCAAATACCCAACTGAAAAGGCTTGGGAGATTGCCAAAATCATATTTTCCGATATTGGGGATTACGTTCCTCCTCCTGTAGAAGAATCACCTGAGGATGGGAATATATTATAAAGAAAAATATCAAATAGATTCAAAATCTTCCTTAATTTTTTTATCTAAATTGAAAAGTTCCTTTGCTAATTTATCTGCACGAATAGAATTTGAGTATATCTCTAATAGTTTTTCTATAAGCTCATTATCTTCAAAAGCACTTGATATTTCGACTAATCTATTAATAGGTTTAATCATTTCATGATAGAGATGTAACTGATTAGTTTGCAGCTCACTAATTCCCTTTCCAACATCACTAATTATTCTTTCTCGTTCTTTAGATAAATCTGGGAAAGTCCCAACTACTTCTGCTTTATGCTTCAAGAAAGATACTATCTCAAATTCTTGAATTATTTCTGCTAATTCAGCAGCTTTTAAATAGCTTTTTTTGGCTTTCTTATATAGCTTATTTTCGAGCGATTGTTCAGCTATTGTTATTTCTTCAGCGATTTTTTCAGGTATTTCTTCTCCTAAATTAATCAATTCTCTTGCTTCCTGTAACTTGCCATTATCCAGCATTTCTTTAGTTTTTTCATTTATTGTCTCGATAATGATCTTGGGTTCTTTTAATTTATCCATTAAGGTAAAGAGGGAATTTAGAGCATCTTTGAGAACTAAATCCATCATTTTTCTCTCTTTGGAATAATTTTTTACAATTCTTTCTTGAATTGTTTCAAAAGCACTTCTAATAAAGATCACATTTTCATCTTCTTTAAGAGCAAATCCTAAATATAAATTCTTTTTTTCTATTGATTCTCCTTGAATTGGTTTTGAATAATACCTTATATTGTCTTTCTGAGTAGAAGCGTCATTGAATTCTTTCGTTACGTGTTTTTCTGTGAAGTCTTTTAGAACTTCAGGAGGTATTTTTTGCTGAGATAAATTATATTCCGCTAATATATTGGGACCAAATGATTCATCTATTTCATAAAGAAAAATTGCTTGTGGAGACATGGTATCAAATCGTATGCTTGAAAATCATACTATTTTATTCGATTATTATATGTTAATAAGAAATTCATTTTAAATATATATTTGTGATGTATCATCTAGTTAATTAGCTTTCTTCCTTCTTTTCTGGAGCATTTGTTTCAATATGGCGTATTTTGGATAATTTTCTTCAAATACTGCATCAATTTCATCAAGCGGAAGATCAGCGTGTACTCCCCGATCCAGGACATATTCTCCATATTTATTACCTTCATTATCAAATTTGGGAAAAACAGCATCGTGTTCCCCATCAAATTCTACCATTGGAATGAATCCTGCTTTAATAGCAGTATCTGGATCAAAAGAAGGGGTTAATTTCACCCAATGATTGTTTAAAAACATTTCACTAAAACCATGATAAAACATTACATTGGTTTCCATAAAATCTATAACCTTTTGGGAAATTTTGTGATTTATTAAATCAACGAGATGAATTCTGGCTGGAATGTTTACCGCTCGGGCAAAAGTGGATAAAAGAACTGCTTTAGAGACGCAAAAACCCTGTTTACGCTTCAAAGTTTCACTTGCCATAAAATTAGTCTTATCATATGGCAAGTATGTTTTCATGTCATACTTAATCTCATTCCGTACCCAATAAAATAGATCTGAAGCTTTTTCAGCGGTATTTTTCGAACTATGAGTTATTTCAAGAGCCTTTTCTTTTACTATTTCATTATCAAAATCAAAAATTTCGCTTGTAAGTAGGTAAGGTTTCATATCTTCCATATGAATTAAAAATAATTATCACATTAGAAGGTTATTAAATCAGTGCTTAGGTACTAATAAAATTAGAATGCTTGTATAAACTTTTTTTTAAAAAGAAGACAAATAATGGATATGAAAACATTAATTATATATTTTACAATGAGTGGAAGAACGAAAAAAACTGCAGAAGCTATTGGAAGTGTTCTTACCAATTATGAAGTGAGCTACTTTCCGATGGAACTAAAGGGTAAGTTTATAGAAAAAATTAGATAAGTTCGAGAATAATGATTTTTCGGCAATCGAGACTGGATTAAATAACCTCGATGCGGCAATTTATGATTTAATTATTATTGGAATGCCAACTTATGGAGATAAACCCCCTAAAGCTTTTGATGAAATTATAAGAAGATTGAAAAATTTTAACGGTAAAAAGGCATTAGTTTTCAACACAGCTCGTTTTACGGGTAAAAAGTGTCTTGATTACATGAAAGCGAAAGTTGAGGAAGCAGGTGCCCAAGTAATTGATCAAGCTAGATTCCGAAAATTATTATGGATCGGAGTAAAAAATGCTATTAACTTTGGAAAAAAAATTAACGAGAGATAACTATTAATTTATAAATTAAATAATAAGCCTTCAATTAAGTCTTGAATGTTTTTAATTTGAATTATTTTTTTATTTAAAACTAATTCAACTTGATTTTGCCCTAATTTCCTTCCTTTAATCATGATTTTTTTCATTCCTTGAATAAATTCAAAATCTATACTAACTCGATTTTGATTTATATCAAAATCAAACTTCTTTATTAAAATACCATCAATCCCAAAGACGAATTCAGTTTTAAAATCTATAAATAAATCTCCGAAATGCTTTCTTGCATATGAAGTTGCCAATATAGCAGTTCCTACACCCCAATCAAACGTAATGAATCCAGGAATTCTTTCATCCCGCCCAGAATGACCGTAATTTTCACTAATACATCCTTTATCAATCCCATCAATGGTATCGATTCCTTTTAGATTTCCAGGACAGATTTCTTGATATTCTTTTAACAGCTGTAATGCCCAAGATGCTCGTAAAGCTGCAATTCCACGTTCCATATATTCCCATTTTCCCGTTTCTAGATAATAGTCCATATAAGTTTTAACAAATAAACCTTGTCGAGCGTCATTAAGTTCTGCATCGGCATTTTGAACCCCAAAACCTCCAAATGTATCGAAACTAATATAGGGCATGTTCCATACTTGTTGAAACAATGAAAGAATTCCGAGGATTCTTTCTCCTGCCATGAGATACTGTTTCTTATTCGTAATCCTATAAAGTCCTAAAAGTCCTTCTGCACACCAATAAATGCACAGATTATTCATTATATGGCTATGAGTAAAACTGTCATATTCGACTTTTTGAGGATACGTGCAAGAATAAAATGCTTCGAAATCATGCCACTTGTCATTTGGGATTATTTCTAAGATGATGAATTCAGCAATCCTTTCACAAATATTAATAATGTTCTTGTCTTTAATAATCCTGAAATATTCTGTTAAAAACATCAGTGATGCACCGGAACTAGCTGAATCAATCAAATCATCAAGTATAATGGGTTTATTTTCCTTATCAAAATCAATAAAAGTTGGGATAGCTCCATTATCTAATTGAATTTTAGTAATTAAATTGGTCAATTCTGTACTTTTTTTAATTATTTCTTCATTTAAGATATCAAAATCTCTGCTTATTTTAATCAACCAATACATGGCTAATGAGGCATCAACAACATGATAATAATCAATTGGCCACCAAGCTTTGGTGCCATTTATTGTTAAATATTCAGAAGAATTATTAGAACTCGGAAGAATAATGCAAGGAAATATACCTTGATTTCTGGGTAATTGAATTATCAAATTCATCATTGCCTTACTTTTTTCAATTAAATCTCCATCTTTCCATAGTTCACCAAAATATTTCATTCCATATGCTGTTCTGATGTTTAAAAACCATGCATTATTATAAATCGCTGCTGATTTATTCTTCTTATTGAAATTATACTTGAATTCTTCAATGTTGGATAAATTGAAATATTTGATTGGAAACTTATCTTTTCCCAACCAAGAACCAACCCAAAAGCCTCCGCATTTAACTTGGTTTATATCCAAATCAGCCCATACTTTATGTCTTTCAAAGATCGATTTAAATCCTTCCTTTACATTCTCATTGTAAGGAATTATTTGTGGTTTTAAGGTTTCATAAAATTGTTTTCTTCCGTATTTCTCCCAAAGAAATTGATTGATAAATTGGATTATTTCTAAATCTGTTTTATCAACCAAAACAATGATATAGTATCTGAATGTCAAATCAGTTTTTTGCCTTGCAAAAAAGGTTCCTTTTGTTTTATGTTTAAATAGCACGTGTTTATATGGTTGATAATTTCCAAATCCAAATGATATCGTTGATGAGTTTAAATCGTCTAACTTCATATCCATCATTGATTGAAATGGTCGATTTTTACTCAAGGTTTTAATATCTGGTAAGAAAATAAGTGCGAGATTATTTTTTCGATAAATCATTACTGGAGAACGAAAAACGTGATCCCCTATTACTAAGTCTTTTGCAGGACAAATATGGGGAACCCAAGTGAAATTAGGATTACTTTCCAAATTTATTTGATATTTTACTCCCAATCTTGAGAATTCAATATCTCGATTCGCAAATATTTGATATCTAATGTGTAATATATTGTTTTCTTCCATGCAATAATCTAATTTTATATCAAAATTCTCATCATTTGATTGAAAATAGATTTTTCTTTTCTTGCTTTTCAGAAATTTAAATTGCATTGGAAGATAATCTTTAATTTGGTTCACTTGTAACGTATTGTAACCAACAACACTTCCTAAAATTGGAATCCACGTATTTCCAAATCTTATCTCAATTTTCTCTTCATTGATGTTTCCTTTGATTTTAAGGAAAACTCTCATATTTCCAAGTTCTAACCCATATTCTGAAATTCGATCCACCTTTTTTCATTTGGAAAAATAATTAATTGCATTATAAAAATAATGTATATTAGTTGAGAATACTTTTTTTATATCTTTTTAATAGGATAGTCTGATAAGTTATTAAATACTTATAATTATTGATTCTCTCCCTATTAATTAATAGATTAACTCGTTGTTGGTAAAATTATTATAAAATTACTTCCTCGTAAAGCACAAGAATTAATTATCATACGTTTCAAATTAAATAATAAGATGATAAAAATGGAATAAGTATGATGTGTAAAATTAAATGAAAATTAAAGTTGGATTAGTGGGTGCAGGTCGTTTTGGAATTTTTCATTTGGCTGGTTATAAGAAAAATGAGAATTGCGAGATAATAGCAGTATGTTCTCGAACCGAAGAAAGTGCCAGGAATGCTGCTGAAAAGTTTAATATTCCAAATGTTTATTGGGGGGATTCTTGGAAACGCATGTTTGAAGAACAAAATTTAGATGCGGTGTCCATCTGTTCACCTAATTACTTACATGCACCCATAACATTATTGGCGTTAGAAAACAATTGCAACGTATTATGTGAAAAACCTATTGCACTCTCATTAAAAGAATTAGATCAAATTGAAAATATTTTGAATACAAAGGATCTGATCTATTTTACATCTTTTCAGAAAAGATATTTGAGCATCATCCCTAATGTTAAAAAAATTATTGCTAGTAAGATTTTTGGAGAGATAAATCTAATTCGGTATTTTTTTGGTCATTATGGTCCTTATAGTTCATACCAACCAATGTCAAAACAGAAGTGGTTCATCGATTCCAAGATGGCGGGAGGGGGCGTGTTAATAGATTTGGGAGTTCACTGCATAGATTTACTGAGATTTCTCATTGGAGAATTTGATTGTGTTGAAGGATATAACTTTAATAGCACGTGCAAGAAGATTAATGATGAAGATAACTGCAACGTGTTGTTTAAATTTGAAAATGGTGCACTTGGGATGATTACGGTTTCTTGGTGTTCTGAGCCATCAGAAATCATAGAGTTCTTTGGAACAAAGGGTACTTTGAAAATAGATTTACAATCAAATTCACCTTTCGATTTTCACCCTAAAAAAATGTTAAGAAACATAATTCTTAAAGAGGCTTTAGATGCAAATTATAATACGAATATGATCCCTCAGTATGAATTAATCAATCATTTTGTTAATTGTATATTAGAAAATAAACAAGAAAGCCCAAACTTCTATGATGGTAAACGAGCGGTCGAATTTGTATTGGAAGCATATTCCATGAAATAATGAGGAATATTCGAGAAATTTTTTAATCAAAAAGATTAACAAAATCGATGAAATTTATGGGATTGTTGAATAAGATGTTAATTTACATAATATGTAAAATTGGATAGTCAATTATTCAATAATGATTCCCTTAGTAAAAAAATAAAATTACTTCCCTTAGTAGAATCATTAGCAATCCTATCTTCAACCCAAATTCTACCTTCAAGTAATTCTATGATCTTTTTTACTACTACTAAACCTAATCCCAATCCCATAAACATCTGAATCTCATCATATCCTCGTTGGAATATTGCGTTTTTCATTTCATCTCTAATACCTATTCCATTATCAGATAATTCAAATTTAATAAATTTGATATGATCTTCCTCTAGTTTTGATATTTTTAATTGAATTTTAACAAGATCCCTCTGATTATACTTTATAGAATTAATCATTAGGTTTTCAATTAAATCCATAACAAATCTATTCCCAAAAATATATATCTTTTTAAAAATCGTATTTATGGTAAATTTGACTCTTCTAAGTTCAAATTTCTCTTTCAATTTGACAACAAGTGTTTCTATTATTCCAATTATTTCAATTCTTTCAGTATTGTTATCCAGTTTCTCAATTTCAGAAAGAATTCGTATATTACTTGTTAAATTAGCACCTCTTTTGACCTCGTCCTTGATAACATTTAGGCAATATTGGACTTCATTGCTAAGATATGCATTCTTTAACTTGAAATCTAAAAGTTCTGCAGAAGATTGAATATTTTGTAATAAATTATTAATATCATGAGTAAATAAATCTTTATAAAAATCAGCTCTATTTAAAGCTCTCCTGTAGTTTTCTTCAGAACTAATAATTTTCTTTTCATTAAATCTTTTTAAAGTGAGATCCTCATGTTGAATAACAACATTCGTAATTTGTCCAGCTTCATTTTTAATCGGAAAGATAATAGCATCTAAAATTAGATTTGTAAATCCACTACTAAAAGATAGGTTTTTTAAATGCGAAGAATCATAATTAATTTTAAAGTTAACAGTTTTACCTTCATTAAATACTGATTCAACTAAAGGCATTAATCCTTGTTTTTTAATGAGAATATCCTTCAAAACATTATATTTCCCTATTATATCTTCTGGATTTATATTAAATAGTTTAATGCAAGCATTATTTAACTTAATGAGTGTCCCATTTTCATCAGAAATTAAAATAGAACTTGGACATTGTTCAATCACGTCATTTAAAAATGAAACGGATTCCAAAAGTTTTTTTTCTACTTCTTTTTGCTCTGTAATATCTAAGATATAACCTTCATTATGAATCACTCCATCTAGGAATACATTTCTTCCTTGTTCTAAAACCCATTTTAACACCCCAGAAGCATTTCTTATTCTGTAAGTAATTTGAAAGGGTTTTTTTTGTTCAAGAGCTATTTGAATTTCATTCCAAACATAATCTCTATCATCTTCGTGTATTAACTCTACGTAAGAAATTTTTTTATTATGAATTAATTCTTGAGGAGTATAACCCGTAACGTCAAAACAGCTTTTATTTAATAATTCCATTGTCCGAGGTTTATCATTTAAACATCGATATACGATTCCAACTAGATTACTTATCAAAGATAACAGCATGCTTTTAGTTTGCTTTAAATCCCTTCTTATCGAATCAGCTTCTGTAATGTCTTTATTAATGAAAACAATCCCGATCGAATCTCCATCTAAATTCTTAATTAAATTCATATAAGAATACATATTTATAACATATCCATTCCTATCTTGCTGGTTGGTTTTTCCTTTCCACTTACTTTTTTGAAATAAGACAGGAGGAAATTTTTCGTTGTGTTGATTTAAAAATTCTATTGGAATTATTTCGGATAATTTTTTACCAACTACATCTTTTTTTTTCCACCCATAAATATGTTCAGAAGCTTTATTCCAACTTATAATCTTGAAATTGATATCTGTTAATATTATAGCATCAGAAATATTTTCCATTACTTGTGCATAATATCTAATTGCTTCCTCATTAATTTTAAACATTTTATTACCTTACATTCAATTAGGAATATCTGTTACTGTTTTGCTCTAATCACATCAGTTATTTTAATGATCTATTCTGAGCAGAATACTACCCTGGATTTCAGTTTCTCTCCCTCATTTATGAATTAAAATAATTTGATATGTAACTTCGAATAAGTATTTAATTTTAAAAAATTAGTAAAATTAGTATATTATTAATTTAAGTGTTTCCGTTGAAGTTGGAATTTGGGTATGATTTATTAATGGTATATTTTGGAGAAAAACCTTCTTGCATATATTTATCATAAAATTATCATAAGGTTATTAAAAAAACTAAATACATTTCCAAGAATCCACAATTACTTGATATTCAAAAAACTCATCATGAATTTTGTATTTAGGATCGCTCTCTTTATTCCCAACCTTAATAATTTCTCCCATTAATTCCACATTAGTTTCGCAAGTGATTTCTTCCTTACTGTAAGCAACAACTTGAAAAGTTTCATCTATATCAACATATTTCATATATGGGTGATCTTTAGTTATTATTGTAAGGTGTTGCCACATCACATTAGAAATCTTTCCTTGAATTTTTACTTTTTTTCCAACATGTTGTTCGAAATCGCTTCTTTTATTCAATATGATCATTTTTCTTCCAAGATGTGCATGATATACATGGGTTGCCTTTTATTAAATTCGTATTTTGGATGTTATAAAATCAATGAGATCAATTACTTGGATTTTTTCTTTTATCTCAGGATCCATAAGGTTATAAGCATCTCTTAGATTTCCAATACAGAAAGGACAACTCGTTGTTAAAATAGAAGCGCCCGATTCAATGGCTTCCATTATTCGTTCCTTAGAAATTTCTACTGCTAATTCAGGGAATTGGCTCTTAACTCCTCCACCAGCTCCACAACACCAAGCATTCTTTCGATTTCGTTTCATCTCGATTAGCTTGATCCCAGGAAGCTTCATTATCACTTCACGTGGAATCTCGTATAAATTCATATGCCTCCCTAAATGACACGGATCGTGATATGTAACGAGTAAATCTTCACCTTCTGTATCTTTAAACGGGATTTCATCATTTAATAGCATTTCATTTAAAATCTCAGTAACATGTTTTACCTCAAATGGTAATTCTTCTCCCATCATTTCTGGATAATCCTTCTTTATAGTTCGATAACATCCAGCACAGGCTGTAAATAAAGTTTTCACACCCATTTTCTTGATGCTTTCTACATTCTGAATCACTAACTCTTTTACAGATTGATCATCTCCTATTCTGAGAGCAATCGATCCACAACACCACTCATCTTTAAACAATGCAATTTCTTTTCCTGCCGCTTGAAATATTTTCATCATATTTCTGAGCGTATCTGCTTGCCGCAATGGCATTGTACAACCTGCGAAGAAGCCAAATTCCCCTTTTTCTTTAATATTGGAGAGCCCATCGGTCCAATTATTTTTATTTTCCTTTGCTTCACCATAAGGGTTTTTCATTCCATCATCCAACATGTAGTCTCGCAATGCAGAATGACGATCTAAAGGAGCGAACCCAGCTTCGACTAAATCCTTCCTTAAAGCATCCCAAACACGCACGTGATCTATCCATTTACTTGTTGGCAAGATGATATTCTCATTTTGGGTCATGTGACATACTTCCGTACAACTACCACATTCCGTGCATTGATACACGAATTCAGCTAACTCCTTGCTTAAGGGTAATTTGCCTTCTAATATGCTCTTGAGAATGTTCATTCGTCCACGTGAAAAATAGATTTCAAATCCCTCTTCTCCTTTAGCCTCTTTGACAGGACAAGTCAAGTATCTACCAACAGCTGGTCGAATAGCGAACCCACAATCCCCACAGTTCATGCAACTCATCACCATTTCCCATTCCTTTTTTAAGTGCGTTAATTCGCTCATTTTTTATTTATCACCCCAGAAATTGAATTTTCCTCTGCTTAATATCATGTTCGGGTCTAATTGTTTTTTTATATTTTTCATCAAATTATAATATTCTTCGGAGTATGCCCCAATTTCTACCATCATTCTGGACATGAAGTCTCCCATCATGTACCATTGCACGCCATGTCGGGTAACACGTTCTACAAACGACTTCCACAATTTCAAGTCAATTTCTTCTATAATTTCGTGAGTTTCTCCATCAAAATAACTACCAAAACTCGTAAATCCGCACGTTATTTCAACGTTATTTCCATCGATTAAAAGAATTGGTCCACTGCCAGATATAGGTCTCGTTTTCGTAATTTCAAAAATCTTTCGCATCTCTGCGTCATTTTCCATATCCCATTGGTCGATATCATTCATTATATTAGGATAATCATTGATGGGACAGAAACATTCGCCAGTGAGAGGTTCCATTGCTGGAAAAATCCCCCATAAATTATGATAAAACTGCCAATGTCCTTGCTCAGTATAATGCCATTTAGCCATATTTCCATCAGAAATCTCAGGTCCAAGATATTCTGCTTTATTTTCCTCCATTATTTTGTCCAGTTGTTTTACTTTTTGATCCAGTTCTTGTTCAGAATTTGCTTCGATCGTGTAAAATATTATACCTCGTTTCTTTTTTAAATCTTGAAACATGGGAAATACCCCTTGTTCCGTGGATATTCTGATGACTAAATCCATGATATACATTGCATCATATACATCTATCCCTTTGTGTCGGATTTCTGATAATATTTTAGCTGATATTTCTCTTTCCTTTCTTGGTAACTGAAATGTTTTATATGCTGCGAATTCGGGTCTTGGAAAAACCTGCAATGAGACTTTTGTTTTTATTCCATAAATTCCATTATCTCCACAGAATAATCCAGCAAGATCAGGACCATTTCCAAATCGATTAAAAGGAGTCTTGGAAAATTTATTTGCTTGAGATCCTGTTTCGATAATATCTCCAGTAGGAAGAACTACTTCTAATGAAACTAGTTGATTAGTACATGCGCCGTATTTTGCACATCCACCACCTCCGACAGAATGATGAGAAATCCCTCCACCAATCGAGGCGGTCATTCCCGACCCAGGTCCCATGCATCCCGTATACAATCCAAAGTTGCATAAGTATTCATTTAACTTTCCCCACGATATTCCAGACTCTACGGTGACTACAAGATTTTCTTGGTCGAGGTTAATGACCTTATCCATGCGTTTCATATCTATAATAATTCCCTCATCACCAATTGGCTTACTTCCTCCGAATTCGCAATCTCCTCCTCCACGAGGGATAACGGGAACATTATTCACGTTCGCAATTTTTAAAATCTCTGAAATTTCGTGACCGTCTTTCGGTCTGATTACTACGTCGGGTACACCTTGTAATATGGGATCTACATTTCGAGAATAAGCATGTCTCACGTAAATACTGTTAGAAATGTATTTTTTGGATACTATAGTTTCTAATTTGTTATACAATCCATTCATATTTGACATTTTTGTAATTCGATTCTGTTATTAATTATCTATATAGATTAAGTTGAACCTACTCGTATTTATATATTGATATATGAGATTGATAACCCAAACAATTAAATTTGATTTTACGTTCCAAAAAAGTTAAGAAAAAAGCATTGTTAATCCTTTATAAAATGGGGAAGGTAGCGATTGGAGGAAGTAAAAAAAGATTTCATTATTTTTGTAGTTGTACTTATTGGACTCATTCCTCTCTTTTTAGGACTACATGCTCAATATTTATTTATTATTAATTTAAATTTAAGCAAACTTATTTTGTCTTTATTTGGGATAATAATCCTATTTCTTTTAGGAAGATTTATTATTTTAATAATCTTTGATGCTAAAGTCATTGAGCAAATGAAAAATCACGATTTAGTACAATCTTTCATAAATCGTAATAAAAAATCAGTCATTTTATTTGCATTTCCGTTAACCATGTTAATGGAGGAGCTAATTTTTAGATTTTATATGATTACATATTTATTAGATATTTTTCATTTCAATGATTTAACAGTGGTTTTCTTCTCAAGTTTTATTTTTGCTTTATATCATCTTCATTTTTGGTTCAGATTTAAGAATTTTCGGCTATTTCTTTCCTATTTTATCTTATCATTTGGTTTAGGACTATTCAATGGGTTTGCTTTTCTTAATTATGGTTTATTAGTTTGTTTTTTCGTTCATTTTGGGATTGCTTTTGAATTGTATTATCATCTTTTTGATAAATACTTCAAGAATAATAAGGGAAAGACATAAATTTGCATTTAAATTCACTAATTTAATTTACTCTAACTCATGATATGAAGATGAGAATGAAATTATACTTCCGTGAATTGAATAGAAGCGACATACCTGCAATTAAAGAAATTAGCAAGGATATTTGGGGAGGTGATGATTATATTCCTGATGTTATTGAAAGATGGCTCCAAGAAGAGGATTGCATGAATTACGGTGGGTTTTTAGATGAAGAAGCAAAAGAGATGGTTGGATTAGGAAGAATTAAATTCTTTCCGAATGGCGTGGCTTGGTTAGAAGGCGGAAGAGTTAAAATTTCCCATCAAAAACAAGGAATTGGGAGAGAATTATTAGGGTATGCGATCGAATATGCTCGAAAAAAGGGGGCAAAAATTGCCCAATATGACACATCTTCAGAAAATTTAGGTTCGATTGCTCTTGCCAGATATCATGGATTTGAAAAGAAAAAAAGCATGGCACATTTGGAATGTAAAGGAGAAGATCTTAAAATTCCAAATGAAATCTTGCCAGATATAAAAAATATAACCATTGAAGAAGCTAAAGCAATCTATGATAAGATTGATGTAGGTCCTGGAGATGAGGTTTGTATCGGCTGGTCTTATGTCCCAATTGCAAATTTATATGATAATGGTTCCTCTTGGTATGCAAAATCGAATGCTATCTTACAAAAAATAGAATTCGATAGTCAAAGCGCAAATGAAGGTCCCAAACATAACTTCATTTGGATGATTACCTATGGAGATCCAAACCAATGCAGCGATTTGATTAAACATGTGATTTTAAACGAAAAAAATGCGAAAAATGTTGATTTATATGAAGTATTTTGTAATCCTGAAGTGGTCAATTTGATTAAGGAATTCGGGTTCTCTTATTCAGGATGGGAAACTGAAAAAGATGATCCTAAAAGTGTATTATTATTCGAAAAACATTACTAGTTTTTTGATTGTTACTAACTATTTCTTTCATGATAGGTTTAAAAAATAAGATTAATATCCAAATCTATTGAATTACAAGTCTTAAATCAAAGTCAATGATATTGTTATTTACCTAGCGATGTATTTTCTGAAAAAAAGAAAAAAAAAAATTAGTTTTCAATTTTTATAACATTGGATTTGAAACCTTTCCCGCAGTATACGCAAAAAACATTGCCATTTTCATGCAATTTTTGTTGCATTTGTTCTGTAAATTGATTACCGCATTCACTACAATATGCAGCATCTGGTTGTATGGGAACCAAATTCTTTATAATATGCGGTGTTTCAATTCGAGGTTCTTCTACTTTGGTTTCTGATATGACTGCTTCTGGTTCTTTCTCTTTTTTAACGGGGCGAGGTTTGCCTGTTATACCATAATAGAGCTCTTCAAAGAGTTTATAAATTCCTAAAAAGATAGCTTTTAAGAGATAATATACACCTTTAAGGATGTAATAGATGAGATATGCCACGCCTTTTAAAACGTAATAAATTACTACTACTGCAAGTATGAGAACTGCAACAGCACCTATTACGACTAAAACTTGGCCATACAGAGGGACGGACAAAAACCATTGTAAAAATTCTTGCCAATACAAAAATACTTGATCAGCAACTGCATTCCAATTAACCATTCATTAATCACCTAAATATTGTTAAAATTTTTTTTTTTACTTAAATAAAAGATGTTTAAAGTGAATGATAAACGATTTGGAGACCAGTTTCTAATTAGGAGTCCAATTTTTAATCATTTCAAATTTTTTAGAATGAATCATGTGAATTCCCAAAATCAAACATCATCTTGAAAGCTTTGAGAGCGTGGTCTATTTGTGTCATTATCGATAGTGAAAACTTGTTAGCATACTTCAAAAAATAATCCAGAACCCATCTAGAACCATATACGCACGTAATGATTGGCTTTCCAGTATCTCGTGATAATGATTTCATATCTCTTATTTGTGGCGAAATTGGAATTGAATAAGTTTCAATTGGTATTTTAGGAACAGCAAATATGTTGAGTAATGCGTCAACATTTGAATCATTCATTAACAATTTCAATGAAGGTCTAAAGGTGGAAAAAGAGGAAGGTCCTAGATCTACGGGGTTTCTAGCAGAAATCCAATTAGGTGCTATTAAACTAATCTCATCCATGGTTGATTTATTAAGATTTGCCAAATTTAAGCCCATTTTATCAATCAAGTCACAAGCTAAGGCCCCCAAACTTCCAGATGAGGTCGTTATTGCAATATTTTTTCCTTTAGGCAAGGGTTGCGTTGCAAAAGCGTTAGCAATATCAAACATTTCATAAAAATTTTCGATTCGATATACACCTTTAAATTGTTTAAAAAGAGATTCATATATTTTATCATTTCCAGCAATGGAGCCCGTATGACTCTGAATTGCTTTAGAACCTATACTACTTCGACCATTTTTCATAACCAAAACGGGTTTTGACATTGTTTTCATCCGATGAATAAATTCTGCTCCACGTTTTACTCCCTCGAGGTATAAGGTGATAACCTCAGTATTTTGATCTTTCTCAAGGTAATCCAAAATATCAATTTCATCCACATCAACTTTATTTCCCAAGGTTATTATTTTATTTAATCCAATTTTTTGACTTGCAGCCCAATCAACAAATATGTTACCGAGCACTCCTGATTGCGCTATTACTGATATCTTCCCACCTTCTACAGCTTCGTCAAAGTTTATCTCAGTAGTAGTAAAATTGTTATTAAAATTTGTGACTCCCACGCAATTAGGTCCAATTATTCTAATGTGTTCATTCTTAGCAATCTCTTCAATTTCACTTTGAATTTTTGAGAGAGCTTTTTCACCAGTCTCAGAAAATCCAGCACTTTCAATAATTATCCCTTTTACTCCTTTTTTTACGCAATCTTTTACAGATTGCAACACGTATTCATTTTTAACGACGATTATAGCCAAATCAATATCTTCTGGAACCTCTAGTATATTCATGTAAGCAGGATGCCCAAAAATTATTCTTTTTCCGATATTTATTGGATATGTTTTGAACTGCGAATTCAGCAAGTATCTTGTCATTGAATGACCAAACTTAATCGATTCTGAAGCACCTATAATTGCGATACTTTTTGGGTCGAAAAAAACATCCAAATCCTCCACATTATTCACTCCTATGAATTTAAAATATATAATAATCTATGATGCATTTCACTTAAGCCTTGAGAATTACATCCAAAATTGAGTAGTTTAAATGGTTTAGTACAAAATAACATTATAAGTAAGAGGAGAACAAATTGAGCATCTCACAAAATTTACCCAAAATAGTTCAATCAATTAAAATTTCTTGTCCTATATGCAATTCAACAAAAGAAATTGATTTACCACTCGAGATCATCAACGAGTCTAAACATTTAACGACTATTTCCATCTCCAAAGGAAAGATTTGCGATCATCATTTTCAGCTATTCATTGATAAAAATTTTGTAATCAGAGGATATCAAAAAGTTGATTTTGAAGTTAATAATGTGAACACGCAAAAATCAAACATGAGTTTAGAAGAAATATATCAAGAATTCTGGGAATTCATTGACGACGATAATTCCACATTTGCTCCTTATATACTAAAGGATCATAGAAGATAGATTTATTAAATGAAATGCGCATATAATAATATAATATTATTATAGTATTTCTTGAAATTTTAGCCATTTTCTTCATCTATTCAATTTCATTATAATAAGCAACTATGAGATTTTCTAAGAGAGTCAGACAATGAATTTAGGAGGATTAGTCAAAAAGGAATTTAGTAGAATTAAATCTGATAAACGAACTCTGATATTATTATTTGCTATTCCAATCATTCTGATTGTAATATTTGGTCTTACTACTGGAGGGGGACCCACTAAATTTTTTACTGGAGCAGTTATTAGCAGAGACGAGATGCCCACACATGGCAATTTTTCTGAAAATTCTTCAACATACGATGGAACTTTTATTTCTGTAATGGAACACAATACTTCTAGTTGGGATCTTTATCGTTCCTTCAATGCTACAAATCTCGCAGAATATGATCAAGCATTTAAAACTTGCTTATCTTACTTAAAAAATGAAATCATTGATGTTTTCATAATACTACCTGAAAATTTTTCTGAAACTATAGAAAATAACACCAATACGGTTATTTATTATCACATTGATGGGACAGATAGTGGCGCTTTAGATGCAATTGAAGTTGCCATGCAGGAACCTTTAGCAATGTTTAGAATTGAAATTGATTCTTTAACAAATTTTACCATGATGATCCCACATCTAGAATTCGGTCCTCCTTCTTGGGAGTCTCAAATCCTAAATTATGCTCTACCGTTGATATTACCCATAATAATAATAGCCACAACCATGAATTTAACATCTTTATCAATTGTTTCAGAAAAACCTCTGCCGAGGATGTTGATTACACCCACCGCAAAGAGAGAAATATTGTTGAGTAAAATAATCGCCAACTCTGTTATCATGATCATGCAAGCCGCAGAAATTTTCACCTTAACTGCTTTTTTCGGATTGTATAGCTTGGGATCATTATTCTATTTGTTTCTTGTTCTGATAATGATAGGATTCAGTGGTATATGCATGGGATTATTTATCTCCACCATTAGTCCTACCGAGCAAGGTGCAAACCAGATGTACATGATGATGCTTATCATAATAATCATATTTTCTGGTACAGTAATACCCGCGGAATCTCTTGGAAGTAGCATGAGAATTGTAATTGATGTATTACCATTGGATCACGCTTCCGTTTTAATTTCAGATATCACTTTACGTGGTTTATCCTTTAATGCAGAACACGTTATAATGATTAATTTAATTTCTCTGGTCTTTCTCATTCTTGCGTATATTGCATACAAATTTAAGAAATTGGAGGTGTGAAATATCCAAGAAAGAAGAGTACCATCAAAGTTTAATTCGATTACTAATGAATTAAAAACAAGGATTCACCGGATTTTAAATCAAGTCAAAAAAGAATTTCGAATGTTATGGACGGATAAATTTAATATTTTCATTGCATTAGTCGTACCACCATTGGTCGTAGCTTTGTTGGGCGTAATGGGGAGCATTTCAAGCAAGGCACCCATAATTCCTATAAATTGTGTTGTAGTCTCTTATGATTCCAATGCATTTATTGAAGAAAATAATTTCACTGAATCCAGAATAGATAATTATCATGGTCCATATCTAGCAGCGGTAAACAAATCAGAATTGTTGAATTTAGTTCATTTTTATAACATCACGACGGACTTATATGGCATGGAATTAGCGAGGGAATTATTGATCGCAAAGGAAATCGAAATTATAATCGCTATTCCGGTTGATTTTAGTGAGTTATTGACTTGGGATTATCCAGGATTAATCGATTGTATTATAGACTCCTCAGATCCTCAAAAAATTCAAGAGAACATCAATGCCGTGTTCGATTCTATTAAAATTTTTGTAAGAGATAACAATCTAACCCCTCAATTTGAATTGAGTGGATTTGAGGAATTCTCAATACCAGAAAACTATAATGCGAAATTTAATAATAGTATCGTCATGACTCTTTCTTTCATGGTCATTGGAGTTGGAATGGTTCTAACCATCTTGGTCATTGTTCATGAAAAACCGATTGCTCGCTTGCTCTTAACACCCATTAAAAGAAATGAGATACTTCTAGCTAAATACATAACTTATACGCTTATTTTATTAATTCAGAATATATCATTAGTTGCTACAGCACTTTCATTTGGGTTATATATTGTAGGATCAGTATTTGATCTGTTTTTAGCGTTATTTGTTTTAGGATTTGCAGGGCTTTCATTAGGGATCTTTATAAGTTCAAGCAGTAAAACAAAAACCGAAGCTAATCAATTATTCTTTGCAATCTTTTTAGTTTTAGTCCTATTGAGTGGTATTTTCGTTCCAATTAATGCGATGCCAATTTATTTACAGGTCATAGCATACATATTGCCATTATCTCATGGGGATCCTCTCATAAATGGTATCATAACTAAAGGAAAATCTGTATTCGGATTTGATTTCTATGTTCTTTTACTAGTTAGTATAATCCTTGTTGTGATTTCATTTATTTTATTCAAAAGAAGGAAATATGAGGTGTAATACATGCTATCAAAGAACTCAGAAAATGTGATGGTAGAAGTCAAAAATTTGAATGTTAAATTTGATCAAAATCACATCGTGCGTAATGTGTCTTTCAACGTTAATAAAGGAGAAATTATTGGAATGTTTGGAATTTCAGGAGCGGGAAAAACTACGATTATTCGCGTTCTTACTTGCCAAATTGAACAAAAATACTGGAATGGGATTGTCAATGTAACCGGATTATCTCCGAATAAAAAAAGAAATCATGGGATAATATTGAGTAACATTGGATATGTCCCTCAATTAGAAGAACTTAACCTATATTTTGAATTATCCCCACTCGCTAATGTAGATATCTTCACATCAACTTATGGCATGGATAAACAAAAAGCAAAAGAAGTAGCAAAAAATTTATTTACAATCTTGGATATTCCTGAAGATACATGGGATAAACATGTTAAGCAGATGAGTGGGGGAGAAAAAAAAAGATTATCTATGGCTATTGGTTTGATTCATAATCCAAATGTACTCTTTTTAGATGAACCAACTACAGGTGTTGATGCATCTAAGCGTTATGAAATACTTAGTTATCTTAAGAAGTTAAATCAAAAGCTTCAAACGACAATGTTCATTATCACGCATGATTTAGAAGCCGCACTTATCTGTGATAAAGCAGCAATATTAAGAGAAGGTAAAATGCTTTCATTTGATTCCCCTAAAAAATTAATCGGTTCTCTACCGAGTAACGGAATGATTGCGAGAATCACGATCGATAATTTAAATCAACAAGTAATCAACACTATTCAACAATTTTCTCCAATACAGGAAATATTACGTGTAGGAAATGAAGTTATGGAAATAATGATGGATGATTTTGAAGTAAACCTTCCAAAGTTAATTCAGTTTATAGTAAATGAAGGATTTAAAGTAACTGCGATGAGTCGAGATGTAGCTACATTCAGAAGATTTTTTCAAATAAGGATTAAAGAAGAAGAACAGAAAGAAAAGGATCAAAACTCATTAATTGTTGAAAATGAAGGCGGTGACAATGAAAAAACCTAAATTAAGCAGAAAGAATAAAAAAAGATTAAGAGTATTTTTAATCTTTCTGGTATTGATCGGAACACCCTTAATAACACTTGTTTTAGTAAATATTCCTTTTGTATGGTATTTTAATGACAAAACAGCTTATCAGATAAAAACTGCTGCTGCTACATTTACCAAAACTCATCAGAATGATGAGGGTTTATTTGTAGAACCAAATATTGAAAATAATTTTAGAGTTGTCGATTCGGTGAATTTTTCAATAACAGGATCGACTATCCTAGATCCAGATGACTATTCAAATCCATACCTTTCAAACTTCATGGAAAATTATTTAATTGAAAAACAAAACACGGATGGTTCATATTCTGATATTGGGGGAATAGGTTCTCTTCTATCAACATATCAAGTGGTGAAGACAATTGATAAAAGAGATGTACTTCTTTTTGATTCACCTCAAAATACTTTTCGAGTTAACAGAATAGCAAATTTTATTTCAAATTCGATGAATGATGCAGGTTGGGGTTTTAAAGGAAATCCACTCTTAAATGGCTCGGATATAATTACAACTTATAATGCGATTTATTTAGCAAATAGGTTCTCGAAAAACTCTCTAATTAGCGATACAAATATAGGAAATTTCATTAACTCAACTTTACTACCCACTGTGGGAGGAATAGGATACTATCTGACAAATAATACATTAACCATAACTTTAGAGTCGAATTATTATGGAATCAAGGCGTTTCAAGATTTAGGTATGAATTATAGTATTTTAGAGCCTTTATTCATTTCTACATTCATACATTCATTATATAACAATACGGATGGAGGATATAGAGATCCTCTTAATTTGAAAAGTGATGTTCAATCTACTTATTTTGCTTTAGCTGCGTTAGATAGTCTTGGTTATTCCTTTGATAATGAGACTAAAACATTGGAATTTTTAATCCAAAGTCAAAATGTTGATGGTGGATATAGTTCAACAACTAGTAGTGAATCTGATTTTAAATCAGCTTGGGCAGCATTAAAAGCAATCGACATATTAAAAAGTAAAATTGTTCTTTCTTTTGCTCAAAAAAATTCAATAAACCACACTATAATTGAATGTTATAATTGGATGCATAATAATCAAGCATATAATACGCTTTTTGGGTCAATTTCATTACATTCAAATTATAATGGTGTGTTAGCATTAAAGAGTTATGCCCCTGAAACATTTATTTATTCCTATTTTGAAAATAATCAAATAAATTCCATATTAAACTATGTAAATGCTTGTTTTAATCCTTCTGATTATGGATTTGGTCCACAACCTGATCAAAATTCCACTTTATTTTCTACATATTGTGCTCTAAATATAATAGAAATGTTATTACCTTACAATTTTGAGGTTCTTGGTGAGGTCATTAGAATATTATCACTTACAACATCTACTTATTTAATTGATCTTCAAAATACTGATGGAGGATTTCGAGTAGGAGGGGATATTGAATACCTTTTATCATTATACATCCCATATAATGAGGTATTTCTCAACTTAATTGATACTAATACTTCTGTTGTGCAATCGACATATTGGGCCTTAGATTCGTTAGAATTATTAGAGTCACTTGATAAAATTGATAATGTAAATCTTACTCATTGGATTAGATCATGTCAAAATGCTGATGGTGGTTTCTCAATATATATCGGATTTCATAGTGATACAATTTCTACGTACTATGGATTAGAGATATTCAATGCACTTTTATATCAAGAGCCAATGTCTAAAATTAGTGCAATAGAATTTTTGAAGAGTGCTCAAAAATCTGATGGAAGTTTCTCTTTACTTCCTGCATTAGGAACATTTTTAGACTTACCTTCGAACTTTTTGGTCACTTATTTAGCATCAAAAGCATTATATGATTATAATTACCAGCCTGAAGAGATCGAAAAAACTCTGATTTGGTATGCTGGATGTATAAGTCAAACAACTGGAGGTGTAGGCGATTCTCCTGAATTTGGAGGAGATCTTAGGAATGTGCCATATGGCATAATTATCATTGATGAGTTAAAAATAGACCAAAGCTTTAACTCAAAACCGTGGAATCACATGTTAGTTTCCATATTATTAGTAGAAGCTGGGTTTATCGCTTTATACATATTACTTAAAATTTATCAAAAACTCTCCATTCCTCAAAAAATTAAGCTAAGATTAGGAATTGGGGCAAAATTTACTCCAAGTTACTTAAAACAATATTCTGCCATTGAATGTGAGAATTTGAGTGTATTTGTAGGAAAAAAATTAATTGTTGATTCAGTATCACTCCATTTACAACATGGAAAAATTTTAGGAATTCTTGGTGAAAGTGGAGCAGGTAAATCAACATTCATAAAAGGGTTACTTGGAATGCGTAAGCTCACGGGATATTGTAAAATTTATGGATTAGATATTAATAAACGAAATGCTCGAAGAATACGTCCAATTTATGGATATGTTCCGCAAGATTTAGCTAAATTATATCTAGATTTTACTGTACTTGAAAATATATTTTATTTTGGCAATCAATATGGATTAACCAAGAAAGAAATTTATAGCAGGGCAAAAAGAATTTTAAGAAATTTGGAAATTGAAGATAAGACCTATGAGCATGTCCGAAATTTATCGGGAGGTCAGAAACGGAGAGTCAGTATTGCAATTGGATTAATACATAATCCCATTTTTCTCATTTTAGATGAACCCACTTCCGGTCTTGATCCAATTATTCGAGAGAGTTTATGGTTGACTTTAACCAGGATAAATGAACAATTTGGAACGACATTAATAGTTATTACTCACTATCCCGAAGAATCAAGGTTCTGCAATTATGTAGCTATCTTTGGTAGAAATAGGGGAATGATAGATTATGGAAAGCCTAAAAATCTATTGTCCCAATTACCTGGAAAAGGGCGATCAATTGAAATTACGTTCAAAAAAGTAATAATGGACGCAATAGAAAAGCTAGAAGCTATTGAAGGCATTGATAAAGCCCTTGAAAATAAGGCTGGCACCGATTTTTCACTCTTCACGGAACTAAATATTAATAACTTGAAAGAAGAATTAGAGAGAACTTTTGGTAGTTCTGTTGTACAGGAAATTAAGCAAACGGATGCGAGAATGGAACAATTTTTCAGATATAAAGCAATGGAGGTGCCAACTATTGAAGAACTCTAGAGGAATAGAATTAGAACGATTAAGATTGAAAATATTGGATGCGGTCCGTATTTCTAAACGGTTTTGGATTACTTTTCGAGAGGGTACTTTCGGAATTGCCTCAATTATCAATCTGATATATAAAAAATCATTCGTTGAAGTATTATTTTTCACTAACATGGATGTTATAGAAAAAGGAGTTCCATTACTAAAAATTTACACCCCACTTGAAGATGAAATTGATTTTGATGAAATACTTATCGAACC
>Ga0315535_1000494_pt1 | contig 27838 bp, 28 predicted proteins | sample SalMarSW160220MG_2_FD_203092 | JGI IMG/M metagenome (GOLD analysis project Ga0315535, IMG submission 203092) | Salt marsh sediment microbial communities from the Plum Island Ecosystem LTER, Massachusetts, United States - Salt Marsh Sediment SW1602-20 ... | reverse complement strand
CCAGAAAGACAGGGCCGGCTGCGATACCGGGACTTGCTGCGACTCCTCCTTTCAACATTGCGGAAACAGGGTCCTTTTCCACTGGTGCTGCTTTTCCTTCTTTCTGTCGAGTTTCCATGTGCTGCAGCGGCCTGCATTGTAGGATGATAATAGAGCCGTCCTCTTTTATGGCCCATTCCATGTCCTGTGGAGTTCCGTAATATTCTTCAAGGCGCAGGACAATATCGGCAAGGCCTACGGCCTGCCCGTCGCTCAGAGAGGCCGTGATCGCCTCATGCGCGGTCGTATCCATTCGGCGGATACCTTCATGGGGGTAACACACAAACTTCTGTTTTTTTCGGGCGACGTCTTTTCTCAGGATCTTCATGGTTTCGCCCCGGGAAACGATAAAGAGATCCGAGAGCGTAGTCCCGTCAACCACTGCCTTTGGGAGACCCCAGACGGAATTAATTACCACTGAATCCCCCCCGACGGCCGCGGGGTTTCTGGAATACACCACTCCTCCAGCAACGGCATCCACCATCGTCATACACACGACACACATAGCCACGTCTTCCTCGCGTATGCCGCGGTTCAGCCGGTATGCCATGGCCTGAAGGCTGTACTTGCTGGCGACGATTTCCTTGTAGGCCTGCAGGATATTTTCACTGCTTACATTCAGCTCCGATCGGTACTGCCCCGCAAAGGACAGGCCCTCCAGGTCTTCACCCAGGGCGCTGCTCCGCATGGCAACGCGTACGTCTTCACCCTCTTCCTGCTCGAGCAGGGCGTAATGCCTCTGGAGTTCTCCTTCCAGCTCGGAAGGAACAGGTGCCTGGATAATGAGTTGCTGAATGGATGCACTGAGGGTGTAAAGCTGGTCCATGGTTTCAGCGCCTGCGGCCTGGATACGCCTCTGGATCTCAGACCTCAGGTCGTTGTGGTTCAGAAACCGCTGATAGCCTGTGGCAGTGACCACAAAGCCGTTTGGAATGCGCAGGTGAAGTCCTCTGCCGATCTCCCCAAGGTTTGCGGCTTTTGCCCCTACCTGGTCGGCTATGGCTTTTCCGCAATCTCGCAGGGAGACGACGAGGGGGCCTTGTCTTAGGGCCTCGTTTACTTTCAGAAAGGGGCTCATTCTTGCCTGGATCTCTTTGAAGCGCTCGGACAGGGCCTCATATTTATGAGGGGCCAGCTCATTCAGGTGTTTGATGATCTGGAAAACACTGGTGGAGATGGCGGTTATCCGCGACCTGACGAAGCCCATTCCAAAGGGCGTGGAGCCGCGCAAGGCCTCTTCCAGTTCGGCCATGACCTCCAGGGCCTTGTTGTTGGCATTCAGGAGAAGTTTGAAATTGTGGTAACGGGCCTGGAAGGCCGTCCGAAGGGATTCTATATCATCGGGAGAGAGCGTTTTTCCCGGGGCGCCTTTATGAAAAAGGTTCTTAAGCCAGTTGTCAATCTTCATAAGCCTTAACAGGTTCAGGGTTCAGAGTTCACGGTTCAAGGTCTTGGGGGCCTGATCCCTTGATCCTTGAACCTGATTCGTTACATTTCTTCCTTCTTGCCGGCTTCCATGGCGAGGCCGAAACCTTCGAAGAGGAAGAATATGGAAAAGCCCCACCAGATCGTGTAAAGGACATAGAACGTGAGAGAAAAGGCCAGGGTGCCCGCCTTGGAGGATGCTTTTTCAGGTACAATGCCGGAAAAGTTGTAACCCACCTCTATACCTTTTTTCACGACTTCATCCAGGAAAGAGGCCTGGCTGACCTCCTTTTGTCGTTTCAGAACGCTCCCTGTCTCTTTCAATAACTTCCACCACGTGAAGAGGACCTGTTTGCCGGATGCAGCGTATTTATTGGAAACCCGGGTTTCCTTGTCATAATACATGAGGTCGGAGTCCTTGAGGGCTGCCAGAGCCATATTGCCCAGGTCACCTTTCAGCTTGAGCTTGCCTTCTGACTGCGAGAGTTGGATTCCCGCCATGGCAGCCATATTCCTTGCAAGATCCATATTGGGAATACTCTTTGCGTCGATTGCGCAATCCACGATAGTTCCCTTGAACCCTTCGGCCTGTTTTTCGAGCTGCGGTATCTTATAACTCGATCCCTTGGCAATGGAGTTGTAAAGATTGTCTGCCGACTCAAAGGCGTTTTTGCCTCCAAAAATGGGAAGGGACATCACTATTAATACTGATGCAAATACGATCAGCATGATAAGCCCTATGGTAAAGTGTTTTTTATCTCGAATCAACATGGTTTATACCTCCCTGAGTCGTTTTATGTTTTTGAAGAATGTGGAAATCACCCAGACGGCGAAGATACCGATGACGATAAAGAAGACCCACATTCCAATCTGATCCAAGGTATGGGCGAGGGGCCTGGAGATAGTGATGATATGCATCTCTCCCAGCTTCCCAGGCAATGCAAAGAGACGGTTTAAAAATCCGGCCAGGATAGCCGTGGCATAGAAACCGCGAATGTATATGCCTTTGACGACTTTCGTGACCAGCGCCCCTACCTGGATACCGATGAGCGAGCCCACGAGCAGGCCCATGGCCAGGGAATAGAAGATGAAGCCATAGAAGGCGTACTGGCCTATGGAGGCGTATCCCGCCGTGAAGATGATTTGGAAGATGTCCGTACCCACCGTGGTAAATGAAGAAACGCCGAGGACATAGACGAACATGGGGAAGGTGAGAAACCCTCCGCCGACACCCATAATGGCGGCTACCATTCCCACAAAAAAACCGCAGATAGCCACAAACCAGGCGGAAATCTTCTTGCCCCCCGGCACCAGGTCCCTGTCAAATATTATGGAGGGCGGGATGTTAACGGACTGCAATTTTGCCGGAAGGCCTTTCTTGCCGCTTGCGGCCTCCATTCCCTTGGGACTCTCTCCTGCATGGGCACCCACTTCCGCCCCGGCTTTGCGGTTTTTCAGAAAATCAAGAAGCGCATAGACACCCAAAAAACCCAGCAGAAACACGTAGATCAGTGTAATAAAGAAATCGCTGAGCACGGGACTGATCTCGTAGATGGCCCGGTTGAGCACACCCCCGCAACTCACCCCTGCAAGGGAACCCACAAGAAACGCAATGGCCAGCCCTACGGAGACATTGCCCAGCTTTTTGTGTATGGTGGTGCCCATAATGGCCTTTGCAAAGATGTGGAAAAGGTCCGTGCCAACTGACAGGATGCCCTTGACGCCCACGCTCATCAGGGCAGGGGTTATGATAAAACCTCCGCCGGCCCCGATGCAGCCGGTGATGAGACCCGCCATAAGACCGATTATCGTGGAAACCCAGAGCAATCCCGACGTGGAATAGGCCGGGCTGTAGGCTTTGTGGCCCCCAAGGATTGTTGGAAGCTGGTCCGAGGCGAAGGCCACGGCAAAGAACACGCAGGGCAGGCACAGCAGCCCGAGAACCAGGAGCCTCTTTTTGCTCCTGATGATGTTCATGGACGTCTCATATTCCCACCTGGCGTGGGCGGTTGATGCTGCAAGCAAGGCCTGATATAAGTTTGTCCCTCTTTTCAAAGTATCCCCTCCTTTTCTCTTATTTTCTGTTCATGCAGGAATTTCTTCTTGTATGCGTCCTGGAGTTTAAAGAACAGCTCATCGATATCCATGGGTTTCATGAGGTAATCAAAGGCGCCCAGTTCCATGCCTTCTATGGCCACCTCTACACTGGCGTGGCCGGTGAGCATAATGACCTCAACCAGGGGATAGCGCTTCTTTATTTCCCTCAGGGTCTCAATGCCGTCCATTCCGGGCATTCTCACGTCCATGACCACCACGTCCGGCCTGCTTTCATCCAGTAACTTCAGCGCCTCTTCGCCGCTGCCGGCTTCCACGACATCGACCGCACGCTTTTTCATGCGCTTTGTCAATATTTCCAGGAAACCCCTCTCATCGTCCACAAAAAGGACCTTGAATGGATCCATGCCCATCACCTCCCTCTGCCAGTGGCCTCGTGAATCTTGTGGAGAAGGTCTTCGAGTTCGCAGGGCTTTGTAAGATAGTCAAGAGCGCCGAACTGAATACCCTCCCTTGCGGCCTGTTCCGAGCCATGGCCGGTCAGCATGATGACCGGCATGTCAGGGACCATTTTTTTGAATATCTTCAGGACCTCAACGCCGTCCATATCCTCCATTTTAAGATCAAGAACGGCCACATCGAAATCCTGTCCGTGAAGCGCTCGGATGCCCTCAGCACCGCTCAGGGCTTTTGTCACCTCGATGTGTCTCCTGGACATCCTTTTGGAAATGATGTCCACGAACCCTTTCTCATCATCGACGAGGAGCAAACTTATGGGCTCCTTCAAACGGATCTTAGTATCGTTCATGTTCCGACTCCTTGCTATCGGAGGTGTGTGGAAATTCAACCAGTTGCCCATGGGCGGTTTTCCCTCTCCGGGTGAGTGATTTACCAGGTCCGCTCTTTGCCGGGAGGATTATGATAAAGGTTGTTCCCTTTCCCATGGTACTCATGACCTTGATTTCTCCGCCCATTTTCTTGATGATTCCATAGCAGATGGACAACCCCAGGCCGGTTCCTTTTCCAACTGGTTTGGTGGTAAAAAAGGGGTCAAATATCTTCTCGAGAGTGGCCTCGGGGATTCCAGGACCGTTGTCGGATATTTCAATGATGAATTTGGCCCCTTCCAACCGGGCGGCTATTTTCAAAAACCCCCCTGTCTTTTCCATGGCATCCAAGGCGTTGTTTATCAAATTGAGCAGGACCTGTTGTAATTCCGATGGGGATGCCATTAAGTAAGGAAGATTTGGCTTGAGCCGGGTATTGATCATCACCTTTGCGTATTTTGCCCTCTGTGCCGAGAGTTCCACCAGTTCCGCAATAAGATCGTTGAGCTTGACGTCCTGGACCCTTGGGTCTGTTTTTCTTGCAAAACTCAGAAGCTTGTGGGTAATTTGTTTGCAGCGTTTCCCCTGTGTCTTGATTTGTTTGAGCGCCCTTGCAAACTCATCCAGATTCGCACTCTTCCGGAATTCCTCCTCTTCCAGGAGGTCTCCGATCCAGCCGGCTTCCTCCACCATAATGGCTACCGGATTGTTTATTTCATGTGCAATGCCCGCTGCCAGTTCGCCGACAGATGCCAGCTTTCCGGTCTGGATGATCTGCTCGTTCATCTGTTCCTTTTCCTGGTCCGCCCTGGAAATCCGGCTGACCATCCTTTTTGAAAGGATGATGGCCGTTGTCACGATCCCAAAAGCCCCCAGCAGGAGGATTAAGAGCGTGACACCCATGGCCCTTGTGAGGTCCGAGAAGGCGTCGGAGGAATCCTGCTGGAATATCATCATCCAGTTCCCGTCTTTCAGGAAGGTGGAGACATAGATCTTTTTCTTTCCGAAATCATCCCGGGCTTCTGCAACATTGATCACGTCTTTTCCGGGCTTGCCTTGTTCTAAGAAATGCATATAGGTCTTCTTGTCCGGCATGATATCCAGGAATGGTTTGGTTTGCGGCTCTCCTTTGGTATTGAAGATGAAGGCAAAACCAGTTTTGCCCACGTGGATATTCTCCACAAGATTATTGAAGGCCACAAAATCAATGGTGGCCCTCAGAATCCAGTGTTCCCCCTTCCAGTTGTCCCGCACGGCCACAATGAAATGAGGAAGTCCCCGAAGTCCGAGAAAAACATCACTGATGAAATAGCGTGTCTTCATGGCTTTCTTGAACCAATCCGCCTCATAATAGATGGCCTTTTCAAGTTTGAAAGGGCCCGCGTAGGCTACCTGTAGGCCCTGGGCATTAACGACTCCCAGGTCTACAAAGACCGGGCCATAGTTTTTCTGCAGGGTTTCGAGTCTATCCCTGAGGGATGACTCGTCACTCAAATCTTCGAACCCGAAGGTCTCAGCCAGAAAACGGATGTCGGCAAGTTTTTCTTTAAGAAACCCGTCAATATTTTGCGTGTGTTTCTGGACCAGTTCACCGAGGTGGTCGTACACTTTTTCCTGGTAAGAGACATGAAACTGGTAAAGGATGATGCCGCTCACCAGAAACAGGGGGGCCAGGGAGACAAGGGCTATGATCAAGACCATCTTTCTGGTCAAGAAATGGTAATAGTGGCCATGAGTTTCTCTATCCGGTTTCATTCAAGTTTTTTCCTTGCAACGGGCTTTTTTCTTCAAGAGTCTCAAAGTGTTACGGGTTGGCTTCATGCAGCATCTCAGCGGTTATCTCTTTCAGTTTTTCAATGCTCTTTCCCCCCTTTTCCACGAATACCAACGTATCCAATATCCCAGGGCCTCTGGTAAAGTCAGGGGTAAAACTGTGGACAATGATGGGCAGTTCAGGTATCCGGTTTTCCATTTGTTTTAAGATGTCATGTTCTTCCACATCCGGCAGGTCGGGATCCATGATGAGCAGGTGAAGGGGTTCATGTCCAAAGACCCATCTCAACACCTCGCGGCCGGTATTGGCCAATCGGATCAGATACCCTTCGGCTGTCATCTCGCGTTTGAGAAATGCCCTGACATGGGGATTTCGATCCGCTATCAGGATCGTATATTGGTGCTTCATGGAAATATCCTGTTCATCTGATACCGTCTCGGGCATCAATCCACCACCCAGCAGATCACCTGTTCTCTGGCCAACACACCGGTTCAGTAGATTTCACGCCTGTTTTCCCGATGATCCACCATGTAGAGCATGGGAGCGGTGCCGGCGAGTTCCTGTTTGATCTGCATCAATCTTGCCCGGTCGACATTGTACATGCGGATGTAGACCTTGCGGTATCCCTCCGGCGCTCCTTCATAGGCGGACAGGATGCTTGCCATGCGCCCGCCGTATTTTCGTATAACATCGGTTACTTCCTTTATGGAGCCGGGGCGATCTTCCAACTGAAAGGCGAACTCTATGCCTCGTTTTTCTATCCCGGTCAGGGAGATCAAGACATTGAACAATGCCTCTTTGTCGATTGTCCCGATGATCCTGCCTTCGTGATCGACTACCGGGGCGCCTGAGATCTTGTTGTGCAGGAGGACCTCGGCCGCTTCTTCCACCGTGAAGTCAAAGGGTATTGTGATTGGGTTCTTGCTCATGATAGCCTTGATTTTCAACTTCGAAAGAAGGTAAAGGAGCTCATGAACTTCCAATGTTGTGGCATCGGAAGCCGATGCCCTTTTGAGGTCACGGTCAGTGACTATCCCCACAAGCTTTTTCCCCTTCATGACAGGCAGCATTTCCACGTGGTTTCTTTTTATCAGTGCGATGGCATCCGCCATGGAATCTTCAACACCGACGGTGAAAACCTCTCTATTCATCCAATTTATTACCAGCATCGTAACACCTCCCCTTTTCTTCAGCTTTTGTAGCTACTCAGGTTGTCTGGTTCACTCCCTGAATGCCTTTTCCTGATTGTTGCTCCGCAGGCTGAGTACCGGAACAGGCGACCTGCGAATGGTCTTTTCAGCAGTAGAACCCAAAAGTACGCCTCTGAGGTTACTTCGACCTCTTGTGCCCATGACCAGAAGATCCGCTCCTTCTTCTTTAACAGCCTCCATCAATTCCTGGAACGGTATCCCCGTTCGAATGACGGTCTTGATCGGGAGATCATGACAGGAACATTCTTCGATCAATTCCTGGATTCGTTTTCCGCGTTCTTCTTTCCTCATTTTGACAAAGTCTTCTCCGGCCAGTTGAGTGGTTACTTGTGCGATCCTGTAATATGCATTGATGTCTCTCTGGTTGATGACATTGACGATGACCAGGTCGGTCTTCAGTTCCGCAGCCAGATCCGCCGCATATCCAAGGGTTTCTTTTGAATAGTCCGAGAGGTCGATTGCAACCATAATTTTGCTCACATTTTTCATTTGTTGTCTCCTTTTCTAAAACAAACCTTTTCTGCTGGAAGGGCTAAAAAAAGCCATCTGCGTCATCCTGCCATTCTTATAAAGCAAGGCCTGTGCCATGAACATGACCTATAGGGCATAGGGTATAACAAGCTGAAATAACAAGTATTAGAGCGACTTACGGAAAAGAATTCAACTGGTTGGATACCTGGGAGACCTGTCCGTCTTCTTTGCAAAGTGTAAAGTACTCCCCCGCAGGCTTCCACACCATCTCCCCCCTTTATCCTGATTGAGGAAAAAATATCGAACAACAAGACACATAAATTGATAACTTTTAAATTTCATATAACCGGATTAGGTTACAGTAGGATTTATTGGGCTATCATCCCAGCGAACTAGATCGTTTACGAACGGCGAGACTTGTCGGATTATTTGTTGCCGGAGGGTTACATGGGAATAGGCTGGTCAAAAGATAATGAGCTTGTCATTGAAGAATGGAGGCCCTATTATTACATGGGCCGAAACAGAAATTTGAAAAACGGAGATATTTTCAAAGGCATAAAAATCAAACTCTACCAAAAGAGATAAAATATAATGGCCTCGGAGAAATTGAATGAAATCTGAACCCAGAATAATTGAACGACACGAAATTGGAAAGGTGTTGGCATCCAGGTTCAAAGGCCGGGATACCGTTACCTGTTATGTAGGATCGAATTCGGCAACCCCGACCGCATCCCTTGAAGCCCTGACCGATGCGGTCGAGGCCGGGAACCCGAAACTGCCCTTTCTGAAAATGGTCCATCTCCTGCTCCAGGGACCGGTTCCCTACGTCAAGCCCGGTCTCCAGGACAGGGTCATGGCCTATTCCATATTTTCAGGTGAGTCCGTACGTAAAGCCGCCAATGAGGGCCACGCCTATTATTTACCCTGTACCCTTGCCAACCTGGACACCCTGATCGGGCGGGACATGAAATATGAACCGGATGTGGTGATCATGAAGGTATCCCAAAGCCTGCACACCGGTGAATACAGTCTCGGCCTTTCTGTAGAAGCGCTCCACACGGCCATTGATTATGCCGAAATCGTCATTGCGGAGTTGGATCCCTCCATGCCCTTTACCCTGGGTCAAAGTGTCGTTGATGCATCGTCCATTGATTATTTGATCCAAGAAGGGGTTAAGCCGGTCTATGCATTCGATGCACCCGACTTTGGGAATCTGAGTCCTGCTGAAAGAAGGATCGGAGAATTAATCACAAAGCATTTCATCAACGATGGCTTCACCCTGCAGGTCGGGATCGGAAAGATTCCGGATGCCGTGATCGGAACCATCAAGGATGCGGGCTATAAGGACCTGGGCGTTCAGACCGAACTCTATGGGGACGGCCTGATGATGCTGCAAAATCTGGGGATCGTAACCAACCGAAAGAAGCGCGCCAATATGGGGTACAGTACAACCAGCCTGGTTATGGGTTCCAAAGAACTCTATGATTTTGTCCACATGAGGGCTTCGGTCCAGATGCGCCCTTCTTCCTATACAAATGGGGCAGAGACCATCCGGAAGAACGCCCCGTTCATTTCGGTGAACACCGCCATCGGTGTAGACCTCTTTGGAAATGTCTGGGCCGATTTCGTCGATCCCAGGAGATATTATAGCGGGGTCGGTGGTCAACCGGATTTTATTCGCGCCATCAATGATCCCAAAATCGGCACGCCCATTATCGCCATGAAAAGCATCACCAACAAAGGCGGGTCAAAGATCGTCGAACGGCATCCAGCAGGCGTAGGTCTCACGGCCTCCGCCTATGACGGCGTTGTGATTGTCACCGAATATGGAATTGCCGATCTAAGGGGAATGAGCGTTGGAAACAAGGCCGTGGCCATTGCGAGTATTGCCCATCCGCGTGTCCGGGAGGATCTGCTTCGAACCGTTTATGATGACCCGATGATCACAAAGCCATACGGCTTCACCTTGGACAAAATCCCTTACGGTGTAACCCCTTATCAGGGAAATATCCGCATTGACTGACCAGCGGTTGCCAAGGCAAGAATAAATGCCAATGTCACGACGGGTATGTGAAAAATTGATTCCAAGGTCTCCTAGCCGGCGGGTCAATCCCTTACATGTCCCCCGACATGGATTTCAAGTCGATTTCCAATTTGTACTGATAGGATAAGCCTGTCCTGGAGATTGAAAACCCCAGGCTTTTCCCCAAGGTGAGCATCTGGGTGTTTTCCGCCAGCACTGCTCCCCACAGATATTCTACGCCGCGTTCCTTTGCGATGGTTATGAGCTTTGCCATGAGTGCAGCCCCAATACCTTTTCCTTGCCATGGATCGCTGACTACCACGGAAAACTCTGCGTTTTTCCCGTCAGGATCACGAAAAAGGCGAGACACTCCGAGCAGCTTTTCGGTTGGGTGCTTGCCGTTCATGGCAAGCGCAAGCAGAGCTATGTCACGGTCATAATCTATCTGTGTAAAACGGGCCAGCATATCTGGAGGCAGTCCTTTCATAGGGCCGAAAAAACGGTAGTAAATACTCCGGCGTGAAAGGCTGTTAAACAGCTCTACCAGAAGGGACACATCTTCCGGCTTGATGGGCCTGACAAAGATATTGACCCCACCCGATGTGCTTGTCCTCATCTCATATTGCTCGGGGTATGGGCGTGCCATCCGTTCCTTCCTTCCAGTGGATCGCATTGATTCTCAAACTGAAACTGGTATTTCCGGCTTCTCCTCTAACGGTGTTGTATCTTCTGCTGTGAGTTTCAGATCCTTGGCAATGGAAATATTGAAACGAATACCCTGAGCACCCGTGCTCTCGGCCCAGGCATTACCGCCGTGTTTATTGGCTATTCCCTTTACGATGGCAAGTCCCAGCCCGGAGCCCATTGTCCCTTGGGATGTGTGGTTTCTCTGAAAGGCCTCGAACATTTTTCCCCTGTCTTCCGTCGATATTCCTATGCCGTCATCGCTTACGGAGAGGATGTGAAAGGCCTTATTCTGGGCGTAATCTATGTTGATTGTCCGCAGATTGTTTCCGCCATACTTCAGGGCGTTGTCCACGAGGTTCCTGAACGCCCTGGTGAGAGATTCCTTATCGGCAACGATTCCAGGATCGATATCAGGTTCACTAAATTTTATGCCGCGAGCCTTCAGGCGGGCCGCAAATTCAGATTTGATCGTACTGGTCATTCTCTTCAGCCGGACTCCCTCGAAATGTGGCTGCACCTCCTTGGTGGCAATATAGCAGTTCATTTCTTCGAGCAGCATAACCATATGATCCGCCAGCTTTATAATTTCATCACAATATCTTTTTCCCTTCTCATTGAGTTCCTCTCCGCATTTTTCCTTGAGGCGTCTTGAAAAGCCGTGTATGCCGATGGCCGGGCTCTTCAGGTCATGGGCGATGGAATAGGCAAAAAACTTGATCATCTTTTTCCTCTCATCCAGATGGTGGATTTTTTCCTGGAGATCGTTGAAAAGGCGTGCATTCTCGATGGTCACCGCTATCTGGTTGCCTACCTGGGTGAGAAGGTCAATCTTGTTCTGATCGAGTTCGATGGCCCGGTCTGATGCCAGATTCATAATTCCTCCCACTTTGTTCATGGTTATCAATGGTACGCAAATGACGATCTTGAAACCCCTGCTCTTGAGCAGGGCGGCCCTGGTCTTATCTTCCAGGTCGGATACATACTGGGCGATGAAGGATTTCGTGCGTGCGGCCTTGCCCGAGAACCCTTCATCAAGGTCCATTCGTTCAAGCCCGGTGGTCTTGATTTCCGAATGTGCTGCAAGAAAGAGATGCCGGCCATCGTCTTCCATGAGATAGATCCTCCCGGCCACAAAATCAAAATCCTCCAGGACTCTGGCCAAAGCACCGTTCAAAAGTTCCTGTTTATCCATGGACGAGGCCAGAAAATTGCTCATGTTATGAAGGATGGACAAGGCCACGTTCCTTTCCATCAGTTTTTTATCATCAAACGGGATGGATATATATTTCTTGTCTTTGAGCATTTTCGAACCCTAACCTGCTACCCACACAGCCTGTTCAACGGCAAGTTGAACGACCTTGTTGCTCACCCGGCCCATGAAAAAATCATGAACACGGGAGTGCCCGCGCCTGCCGACAATAATGGTTCCATAGGCTCCCGCCTGGGCTTCCTCAACAATGGTGCTGGCACGACTTTCGGCGTCGGCCACTATTTTGGATGCAATTTTGCTCGATTCAAAGCCGCTCTTAACCAGACGCTTCTTTGCATCTTCAAATACCGGCTCAATCCTTTCGCTTGCTTCTTTGATGACCGCAGGATCTTCACTCCTGACAACGTGCAACAGCATTACCTTGAAAGAGGTGTTTCGAAAATAACTTGAAGCCGTATCCACGGCCTGCATGCAGCTGTCCGATCCGTCCATTCCTATTAGGATCCTGCCCGGCTGCGGGTTTGTGCCGACCAGGGCCAGGGGTACAAAGGAAAGCCTCTCAAGAAGCTTAAAGGCAACGTTTCCCAGGAGAATACTGCTCAGCCTGCTGACTCCCCTTCGTCCGGCTATGACGGCAGCATATTTTCCCCGTTTGGTGTCTTCAATGATGTCCCTGGCAATGCCTACCTCCTTCTCCCGTATATCTATTTGAACTGCATCGTTGTGAAAGCCTGCCTCTGCAAGACATTGTTTTGCCCTTTCCATATAGTCATGAAGGTCGCTTTTCTCCTGTATTGCCCAACCGCGAACATCCCTTACTTCCTGAGCCCAGATGGGTTGGCTCTCAAAATCCAGATAAGTTTGCGGCACCCTGGAGAAGATATGTAATAGAACGACCTCCATTTTCTGAAAAGATGGAATATTACTGACATAAGTTACGGCTTTTAGCGCACGCCTCGAACCATCAAGGGCTATCAATATTCTTTTGTTTTCCTGCCTTGCCATGGCTATTCTCCCTTTCCAGGTGGATTTCCCTGCTGTTTTCCTTATGGTCCACCATGTATTGGACAGTGGCTGCTTCTTTAAGGGCTCTCTTAAGTGAAGCAAGTTCGGTACGGTCGATTCCGTAGATACGAATGTAGACGAAACGGTACCCTTCAGGTGCCTGGTCATACCTGCTTAAGATGCTGACCATTTTTCCATCGTATCCCCTTATAATGTCCGCAATCTCTTTGATGGATCCTGGGCGATCTTCCAGCAGAAAGGCGAATTGGATGCCCCGTTTTCCAATTCCGGTAAGCGACATAAGCGCCTTGAAGATGTCCCTTTGGGTTATGACTCCGGCAAGCTCCCTGTTTTCGTCCAGGACGGGGACACTTGAAATCTTGTTCTTCAGAAGCACTTCGGCTGTTTCTTCTATGGTGTAATCAACAGGCACAGTTATAGGGTTTCTGCTCATGATGTCATTCACCTTTATCTTGGACATGAGATAAAAAAGCTCATGTATCGCCAGGGGAGTAACGCTGGAAGCAAATGATTTCTTGAGGTCCCTGTCCGAGATGATTCCAACCAACTCAGCACGTTTCATCACGGGCACCATCATAATGTTGTTTTGTTCCAACACCTCCATAGCATCTATCAAGGAGTTGTTTTGATCCACTGTAATAGCAGGATTGCTCATCCAATTCATGACTAGCATCTGTTATCTCCTCTCCGATCTACGTTGATGTAACCGTAAAGAGTCGTTGGTCCTCGACACGTAGGTCGAGACATGAGCGCATCCGGAGGTCCTGGCCGCAAATAAGCCGGGATACGAAGGCTGATCTCCACCAGGCAGGCTCTGATAAGTTTGAGAAGATCACTGTCAATCCGGAACCCATTTTCCCCGGATGCTTTGGGCACATCGTTGATTTCTTCCAAGTTAACAGGTGGTTGCAAAAGAATTTTCCGGCACAGATATTTGACAAATTCCGGTATGTCTTGGGGATCAAAACCCTCTTGGATCAACCGACAAACCAGTGTCCTGACGAGGTGAGCGGTATAATCTTTTCCATCCATGTCATTCCCCTGAGCTTGAGTTTATCATCTGATTCTATGTCGAAAACTGAGCGGCATTCTCACCGGTAAAAACCAGGTGAACGTGCCTCTTCTTATAATCGTTCAGGTTGTTTTTAAACACACCCACGCCAAAAGGGATTAGCCTTTTCAGACAACCCGTATGGACAAAAATCGTTGCGAATTTCGGGCAGGACTTCCCAATGTGGTCCAGCAGTTCATATGCCGAGGTCCCATCAAAATCTCCGGCCAGTTTCATGTGAAGATTGTCATCGTTTCTATGGATCAGTATTCTAAAATTGTTTGCCATGATATACCTCCTTTCGTGCCGGCTATGTGGTCATCCCTTGCCACTGGACATGGCTCCAAATTTTTCTTCAAAGGCCTCTGCAATGATCGCTGCAACCGATTGTGATTTATTGAGGAAATCACAGTTAACAACCATGTCGAACTCATAGGGCGATGCGTCTTTCTTGTCATAGACTTTCTTGAAAAAGTCACTCTGCTCTCTGTCCATTTGATCCAACTTCTTCCTTGCCTTTTCAACGTCTGTTTTAAGTATACGAGCCACCCGCTGAACGCGATATTCCTTGGAACAAATAATTCTTACGGCCAATACACTTTCGCGGGGTAATACCAAATGTGCACCCCGCCCCACCATAATGGTGGGTCCCAGACCTGCCAGAGAAAACAAGGCCTCAAAAAGATGCCCGGTATAGTCGCTCTTGATAAATGCTTTTTCCCCGAAGGCAAGTGATAGGAATTCCCTCATCCTCCCGGGATATCGCTCATCAAACAGATCAACCGTTTTTTCTCTCAAGTCGGCATGGGCGGCAATATGCTCCACAATTTGGCGGTCCACCACACGGAGGCCGATTTTTTCCTCCAGGAGGTCCGCAATTTCAACAGCACCAGCGCCGATCTTTCGAGAAAAGCAAATGGTGGGTGGAAAGTCTTCCTTGGGGGGAACCTTCGTTCTCTTGAGTCTTGCCTGGTCCCACTCCCGTATATATCTCTCAGCAATCTCCGCCGCTCCAGGTCTTGCTCTTGCATATGTTCCGGGGACATATTTTATTCTTTCTGCAGATGTATCCATGTGTTCTTCCTTTCTGATCGCCTTCATTTTCATTATCTTTTTCATATCGCCTTAAATTTCAGTTAACACCTCTCCTTTTTTTTGCAGCGATCTCTGCCGCCTTGATGAGGGGATATGCCGTAGGTGGCCCGGTAAGAAGCGGATGGGTTCCGATCTGGGCAGTCAAGATGGAAATCACACTCATCCTGTTTTGAATCGCAAAGCCAATGAGATTTATCACCTCTCCCATACTTGGCCCGCCTATCACTTCTCCACCAATGATTACCCCGGACTCCCGGGCAACAATCAGTTTCACAATCTGCCTATGGGTACCGGGCAGTGTCCCAGGGTGCTTGTCAATCCCCTCAAAAGTCCCGGTAACGTAGTCGAATCCTCTTTCATTTGCCAGGTCTTCGGTTACACCTGCTGCGCCAAAGCCAGTGTCTCCGATGGCGGTGGAAAACATGGCAATGGTCCCGCCAAATGTTTTCACCGCGGAGAGTTTATACAGGTTCATGCCTGCAACCCTCGCTTCCGCACAGGCGGTGGAGGCAAGCATTATTCCCCTTTGCGTTCTCGTGAGAAAGCTCCTCTTTTCAGCACAGTCCCCCACGGCAAAAATGTCCGGGGTACTCGTCCGCATATACTCATCCACGCCGATAAATCCCAGATCGTTCAGTTTTAATCCTGCTTTTTCGGCAAGCCCCACATTAGGATGATAACCCATGGCCAAGATTGCTGCATCGGCCTCGAGTCTTTCCCCATCATTCAACAGCACTCCGGTGACTTTCCTGTCTCCAAGTATTTCCCTGACCCCGTGACCGGCCTTTATGTGTATGCCCCTGGATTCAAGAAGTTCTTCAGCCTTCATCGCAAGCTCTTTATCAAAAGCAAGCTCCAGTAGGTGAGGTAATATCTCGACTATAGTGACATCTTTACCGAGTTTATTTATCTCATCCGACACTTCAACACCGATGAAACCGCCCCCAACGATAACTACCTTATTGCAATTCTTAAGATTCGCCTTGATCTCATCTATCGATATTTTGTCCTTGGGTATTGTAAACACATTTTCCAGATCAGCCCCTTTGAGCCATTTAGGGATAACAGGGCTGGAACCAAGGGCCAATACAAGCTTTTCAAAACCAATCTCTGTGCCGTCAGCAGTTTTACAGACCTTATTCTCCTGGTCTATAGAAACTACTTCGTCGACCTTGAGCCGCACATCTTTACCGGTCAAGGCTGCATCAGGGATGATGTCTTGTTCACTACCATCCAGTGATCCGAAAATGTACGGGATTCCACAGGGGACAATCACTTGTTCTTCCCTTCGGATAACCAGAAAATCCTTGTCCGGATAAAATGATTTGCCTGTTGTCGCCGCGACAATACCGGCGGCGCTTCCACCAATAACCAGGACATCTGTTTTTTCCATGATTTTGGTCCTTTCATTTTTTCACGCTGTTTAAAAAATGACGCAGGGGTTCTCATCTTCATGAGGAATGCATTCCCCGTTTTCCTTAGACCTATTTTACTTCAAGGATCTTTTATTCACCCTATTCGCGTATGCTTAGAACCGGAACAGGACACCGTCGAAATGCCTTTTCCGCGGTTGAGCCCAATCGGACATCCGGAAGATCCGTACGGCCTTTGGGTCCCATCGCCAGGAGATCAGGTCTTTCTTCCTCTACGGCTTTCATCAATTCCTTGAAGGGCACTCCTGTGCGGAAAAGAATCTTCATGGGAAAATGCCCAAGAGATGTCTCTTTGATTAACCCTTGTAGGAGTTCCAAACGCTCCTCTTTTTGTGTTTTCACCCATCCCTCGATAGAGAATTTCTTGGTCATCTTCGCTGCCCTTTGCAGGGCCTCGATGTCCCTGTTGTTGATGACATTGACGATGACCAGTTCGCATTTCATGCCTTCTGCCACAGCACCCGCACATTCCAGGACCCTTTTCGAGTATCGGGAGAAATCTACGGCAACCATGATTTTGCTTATCTTTTTCATATGGCTTCTCCTTATTGCCGGAAAAACGGCGGCTGAGTTCCATCTCTTTCCCCCGGGGAGCAGGGCAAGGATCAGAAAAAGATCAACCGCGGACTTAAAACCGTGAAGCATTCGACCTAGTTCTTCAATAGAGCAAGGGCTATGCCATGTTTTCGAAGAATGTTATGTCTGCATAACTGTTAGAAAATACGTCAAAAGCAGGCGAGATGGAGATTTGTATGGGTGAAGGGAAGATGTCGGCTTCTTTTACATTGTGTAAAGAAGCACTATGCCACGGTTCAAAGGAAACCAGATTTTGAGATGGGGAATGCCCTATGCTGCGAAGGGATGAGGGGAAAACCGCTGAATGTATTTTCTGTAGGTTGAATCGTGATCAGGGTGAAGACCTTCTATTCCTCTGTCACAGAGGTCTCCAGTTTGAGGTGGTACTTATCTATCTTGGCATGCAGGGTAGGGCGGGAAAAGCCGAGCAGTTTGGCGGCCTGTGATCGGTTTCCGACAGTCATGTTCAGCGCCTCGGAGATGAGGATGGCCGCAAACCGGTCCATACAGATCTCAAAAGGATGTTCCTCAGAACGATCCATCAAAATCTGTCGTGCCCATTTTCGTATGGCTTCATCACCTTTTTCTCCCATTTTAGCCTTGCCTGTTTCCTTGTCGCTGAAGGCAAAAGCAACATCTTCGCTGGTTATGGGCGCACCGCGGTTGAAAATCAATGTCTTCTGCAGGGTATTGGCCAGTTCACGGATGTTGCCGGGCCAGGTATGGTTTGAAAGCATGGCTTTTGCATCTTTCGTGAGCCCGGGATTCACCGAGTCTCCATCCCGGGCAAAGAGCGCCAGAAAATAATCGGCGAGAAGGGGAATGTCTTCTTTGCGGTCGCGAAGCGGCGGCAATGATATGGCGACAACCTTGAGCCGGTAGTAGAGGTCTTTCCTAAAACCTCTCTCGGCAATGGCTGTTTTTAGATCCTTATTGGTGGCAGCGATAATCCGCACATCTACAGGGATGGTTCCGCGTCCACCAAGCCGTTCGATACTCTTTTCCTGGAGCAGGCGCAGGATTTTCGACTGGATACTGAGAGGCATGTCTCCTATTTCATCCAGAAAGATTGTACCCCTGTTGGCCTGCTCTATTTTGCCGACACGGCGATGTGATGCCCCGGTAAAGGCACCTTTTTCGTACCCGAACAGCTCACTTTCAAGAAGGGTCTCGGGGATGGCCACGCAGTTGATCACCAGAAAAGGCATGTTGGACCGGTTGCTGTACTGGTAGATTGCTCTTGCCACCAGTTCCTTGCCTGTACCGGATTCTCCGCGAATCAGAACTGTCGCATCGGTGGGAGCGACACGGCCGATGGCCTTGTAGACTTCCTGCATCAGCTTGCTTTTCCCGATAATGGCATCCCGTGAGGCATGATCCGGTGACACGTCCATGTCAACGGGGGACCGCATAAAACGCCCCGCTTTGAGGGCTTCTTTTATGACAAGCAGCATCTCAGGGATTTCAAAGGGCTTCAGGATATAATCAAAGGCTCCCAGCTTGGTTGCCTCGATAGCTGTTTCAGTAGTCCCGAAGGCTGTCATAATTACCACAGGAAGCTTGAACTCGATCTGATGGATGGCTTGAAAGGTTTCAAGGCCGTTCATGCCGGGGAGACGCATATCAAGGATGACCAGGTCAGGGAGATCGGATGAGATAACCTTGAGGCCCGCTTCCCCTGAAGCAGCGCTTTTTACCTCGTATCCCTCTTCCAGAAGAAGTTTTTCAAAACTCATGCGCAACTGATCGTCGTCATCAATAATCAGGATCGTGCTCATCAAGAGACTCCTTTCGGGATGTCTATAGGCAGCATGATAATAAAAGATGTCCCTTCCCCTTCGTCAGACTCGACGGCAACGTTTCCCCCGTGTTCCTCAATGATTCTGGCAACAATGCTGAGGCCAAGACCGGTGCCCTCTTCTTTGGTGCTGAAAAACGGTTCGAAAATTTTTTGCCGAATACGCTTAGGGATTCCCGGGCCGTTGTCCGTGATCCGTATAACGGCCGCCTGGTTTCCATCGTCAATGGATTTTGCTTCCTCCTTGAAGGTAATAACGACACCGTCCTTCATGGCTTCACACGCATTCACCACTATATTCACAAACGCCTCTTTTAATTGCTCCGGATCAGCCCGCATTTCAGGAAGCTGCTTTGTCCTTTCAATAGTAAGTGTCCCATTGCAGGATTCAAGGCGGTGCCGCAACAGCAATGCGGTCTGGTCCACGGCCTCTGATGGGGAAATCATCTGCAATTTCAGCCTGGGCGGGCGCGAGAACTCAAGAAAGTTTTGCAAGATAGTATCGATGTGGCCTATCTCGTCTGAAATGACATCGAAATCTTCCTGCTGGGCCTGGTTGAGTTTCAGACTCCGGCCGAGAGAAAACAAACGCATTTTTACAGAGGTGAGGGGATTGCGGATGCTGTGGGATGTCCCTGCCGCCAGCTTTCCCACCATGGCCATTTTTTCTGATTGCAGGAGATGTTCCCTGCTTTTTTCCAGTTCAATATAGGTATGATCATATTCTTCAATCAGACCGTGGACGCTCTTTTTCAGGGTGCTCACTTCGTCTCCGGATCTGCGCAATTTCTTATCGCGTATGGTCTCCAGTGCCAATCGACGCACCGGTTCCAATATGTCGTGCACCAGGACAAATGCAAGAAGTATCCCCAGAATCAGGACGATAAGGATGGCTGTTGCGGCAACGACTCTCAGCTTTCCGGCCTGGATGGCACTTTTCTGTCTGACTTCCTGAATACTTTTCCTGGAAAACTCCTTATACTTCCCGCACAGGTCCAGGATACCGGAAAAAAGCGGCCGGAGCGTTTCGTGGAGGCGCATTCCTTTTTCCATTTCTCCCTGCCTGTAGTACCCGATCACCTGGTCTTTCAGTGTGGTATATTCGGCATATTCCGTTCCAATACTCGTAATGAGAGATTTCTGTTCCTTTGTCTCCGCAAGTGACAGTGCCTTTTCGACCTGTGCCTTGAAGGTCAGACGGTGTTTGGCCAGCATTTTCAGCCACGCGGGATTGCCATCAATGAAATAATAGGAAACAAATCCCTTCTGGGTGGAGAGGTCCGTTTCAAGGTCTACCGCCGCCTCAAAGGCGGTAAGATTCTTGTCGATGACCTGGTTCATTAGTCCTTGCATCTGATAGGTATACCAGACCATCACCACGCCGCCCAGAAGGGTGATTAGCACAAGGAGGGAAAGGGTCGTATAGACTCTGATTCTCAAATTGATTTTGGACCACATGACAATCCCTCGGCAGCCTCCATAGGAGGATCCTGGACCTGACTCCTTATTCCAACCCGTGTTCGGAGAGTGCTTCCCTCACGCGGGCTTCCCTGATTTTTTCTTCATGGTCCCGTTTTTTTTGAGTAGCTTCCTGGACTTTTGCCATGAGCTGTTCTATTTCACACGGTTTCATCAGATAATCGAAGGCCCCCAGTTTCATGCCTTCAATGGCCGACTCTATGGTCCCGTGCCCCGTAAGCATGATAATCTCTATCAGTGGAAAGGATTTCCGGATTTCACCCAGGGTTTCAATCCCATCCATACCGGGCATCTTGACGTCCAAGATAACAACATCAGTATTCTGATGTGATTCGAGCGTCGCCAGAGCCTCTTCACCGTTAGAGGCTGTGAGGATGTTGAGGTTTCTCTTTTCAAGGCGTTTTTTCATTGTCTCCACAAAAGGGGCCTCATCGTCTACCAGCATAACTATGGGAGTAAGCATACCTGAACCTCCTTTTACTTGCGAAAGAGGGACGTCACCAGCCGCTCCTGTCCCGTTTCTTATATGGCCATGCAACCTCTCACTCCAGGACACTCAAAGGCGATGTGGAGAGCTTTTCCGCCATCGCCTTCCTGATCCTTTCTTCCTGCTCCGCCTTGCGTTCGCAGGCGCTGCCTATTTTTTCCAGAAGGGTAGGCATTTCAGTGGGTTTCATTAGAAAATCATGGGCCCCGTGTTTCATCCCTTCTATGGCGGTTTCCACTGTTCCGTGTCCGGTCAGCATGAGTACTTCCGTCAGGGGTTTCATTTTCTTTATTTCCTTGAGCGTCGCTATGCCGTCAATACCCGGCATCCGGACATCCACGATGGCCACGTCGAAATTGTATTCAGCCAGTTTTTCCAAGGCTTCTTCTCCGGTAAAGGCCGTAGTGACATCAAAATCACGATTTCTCAGACGTTCGGCTAAGGCCTCTACAAAATCCTTCTCGTCGTCTACCAGGAGTATCCTTTTTTTCATGGGCTGACCTCCCTCTTTTAATGACTGGTTGATGACACCGGCACAGAATGTCCATGTGCGTAATGATGCGTTTCCACGGGCCCATCAGTGGCCTGTGGCCATGACGGCCATTGCCGTTTCAGTTATTCCCTCGGGAAACCCTATTAGCGTATATATTATCATAAATTCCACGACCCAGGTAATGGCCAGGGAAATGATCCACAGGAGAAACCCGTATTTCACAAAATCGATGGGCTTTATCATCCTCTTCCCGGTATCAGGGTACAGGCCCAGCCCGTAGACGATGGCATTGTTTGGTGTCCCGACTATCAGGAAATGGGCAAATGACGTAGCAAAGGCGGTTGCCAGGCCGATGGCCCACGGTTCTCCCGGGACGCCGCTCATCAGACCCATGGGAATGGCAATGGGGCCCAGGAGGGCCGTGGTGCCCGCGTCCGACATGAAGTTGGTCATGAGCCCCGAGAAAAAGCTCATCCCGATCCAGAGCCCCAGGCCTCTCCCGAGATCAAGGGAATTGAGCACGTCAAGAAAGATGCGAGCCATCCATAACGCGGCGCCTGACTCCTTGAGAAGCGCACCGAGGGTCAGCGCGCCGCAATACATGAACCAGGCATCCCATGATATCCCTCCGAGGATTTTTTTCCACTCAGTGATGCCGAAAAGCACCGGAATAAGCAGGGCGAGCAGGGCAGGGCCCCCGAGCCCCAGATCGTGTCCCCCGAAAATCCAGAGAAGCAGTATGAGCAGCATCATGCCGAGCGTGACCTTCTCGGCGTAGTTCATGGGACCCATCCTGGCGGTTTCCTCCTTGATGGCCACAAGACCTGGTGTCAGGTCCCTGGTCTTCACCCCTTTTAGCGCAAGCAGCATGTAGAATGCGACGGACAGGCCCAATATGGGCGCCAAAGGGAGGCCGTACATCATCCATCGACCGAATCCCATGGGGACATTGTAGTCGGACCAGAATCCCATCATGATGACGTTCCTGCCGCCTGCGGCCGGAGAGCCCACACCTCCCACGTTCAGTGCAAAGCACAGGGACAGGAGCAGGAGTTTGGCCAGTTGCGGATCATGCTGGATGGTCCCCTCCCGGCTGTTGGCTGATACGGCTCCCATATATACCGCTGCCATGACCGGCGCCATGAAGGCTGCCATGGCATGGGCCGAGATGAAGGACCCTAGGACGGACATGGAGACACAGAGCACGACAATGGGAAGGACAAAACCCTTTGTCCATCCAAGTATCCACGTGGCGAGCCTCTTGTGGAGGCCAACACTGATTACAGTGACGCCCATGGCCAGAACACCCAGGAGAAAAAGCGGTGCGTCACCCGCAAAGGTCTGCCCGATCATTCTTGTGGGCAGCAGGTGAAAAAAATAGGCGAGGATGGGCATCAGTATTCCCACCAGACCGATGGGCAATGCCTCCGTTGCGAAATAGATGATTGCCATGGGGATCATGCCCAGCACCAGCTTCATTTTCCAGGCGGCTTGCTCCATATCTTCCGCCACGTGCCAATCGATCATTTGTTTTCCGAATCCGTGTTCTTTCACCAAATCGACCATGCTTTGGGGAGTGGGAACCAGAAAACCAATGATGATAAACAGCGACGCGCCAACAATGATCCAGAACAGCTTGTTAGCAAGCAGACTTCTCTTTTTTGTCTTGGCATCAACCATATGGCTGGTGTTCATCTTTTATCCCTCCTGGATTCCGGACGACTTGATTCTTTCACAGACCAGCTTGTACATATCCGTCAATCGCAGAATACCCACAATATTTTTACCTCTTGTCACAAGAAGAGATTGATGATGCCCGAGAATAAGAGCATGTAAGGCAGCGCCGAGCGTGGCATTTTCTTCTACCTTTTCACCTTCGGTGGGCCGGTACATGATATCCTTTACCCTTTTGCCGGCCGCCCTTTTGCAAAGAAATTCGAGATCGTCCTGCCACAGTCTGGAGCTTTCCATCATAGACTTGATGAGCAGGGGAGAGAGCCCGGAAAGGGAAATTGATCTCATGTCCCCAAATCCCTCGTATTTCGGCTCAAGGGATTTAATAAGGTCCCAATGACTCACCTTGCCAACGATACGTTTGCTTTTGTCGCGAACAAGGACCGCCCGATGCCGATACCGGGTCTGATCGAATGCCTCCTGGGCCTTTTCCAGTGCGATCACGGCTTCGTAGACACTGGCATCATCTGGAACTGTTGGATATTCTTCAAGGGGGACCATCAGTTCTTTGACAGTTATTTTTTTCATAACAATCCTCCTTTATAAAAAATCGTAACTACTCAGGTGGATAGGCTGACTACATGAGCAGTCACAAATAATTGAACCTTGACCATCTTTTTTCTCACCAGTTTTTCTATCTTCTTGATAAGTATTTCCACATTGGATGGTTTTTCGAGAACTTCTTCCGCGCCTGACAACATGGCGCGGATGCCGTTTTCCACTGTCGCATGACCCGTCAGGATAACGACATGAATGCCAGGGTTGTTTTCCTTTAGGATCTTGAGGGTTTCAAATCCGGCCATTTCCGGCATATTCAGGTCGAGGACAAGGACATCGTAGGTTTCCCTCTGAGCCATTTGAATGGCCTCTTTGGCCAAGGCGGCCGTCGCCGGGTTGAGCCCCCTGTTTCGCATTCGCTCAGACAGTGCCTCAAGAAAATCCCGCTCATCGTCAACAAGCAACACCTTTCTGCCGAACAAAAAAACACGTCCTTCAATGCTCGATAGTTTCGGGCAGACCAAGCTCAATCTCACCGTTGCCCTCATGCACGACAATTTGTGCCCCCAGCGACTCAACCAGTGCATTTTCCAGGACCTTGGGAAATGAGGGGTGAGACGACGCATCGGACAATCCCTTGAGTTGCGAAAACAGGATGCTCGCTCCTTGATCCTTCTTGTCGACCCTCATTATTACGGTTTTTTCAGGGCCGGCCACGGCCATGGAAAATTCCAGGCAGCGCCAGATGATGTTTTCAATAAGAAAAGGATTTGTGGTGATCGCAATGGGCGTTGAAGGGGGCGTCACTTCAAGTGCCACCCCTTTCATAGCAGCCAGTCTTTTGGAAAGAGCCGCCATAAACACCAAGATCTCACCCAGGTCTACCTTTTTTTCCGTCTCATCAACGCTGTGAGCGAAGGTATTCATGTTTCTTACGATCCTGTCCGCCCGTTGGACTTGTTTTTGGACCTTGCCGGCCAGGGCCTTGAGCCTTTCCGGGTCAATGGGCATACCCTTTTCCGCCATGAGCGTGAAGTCCTCCAGAAGCCCTGCATTTTCATTAATAATGGCCAGCACATTTTTGATCTCGTGAGAGATGGACGCATTCATCTTTCCCATGAATTTAAAGCCCTCATTGCCGATTATGTTCCATTTGCTGTCCATTTGTTTGCTCCCTACTTTTCAAGCACTTCCTTCAGTTTTCTGGTCAGTTCCTCAATATCCACCGGCTTCACCAGGTAATACTCTGCACCAGCCTCTTCTGAGCCGGTTCTAAAATCTTCTTCCGATCCGTGACCGGTCATAAAGATGAATTTCATGCCCGGGTATTTTTCGGCCATCATCCTCTTAAGCTCAATGCCCCCTATTTTTGGCATCTTGATATCCACCACGGCGATGTCGTAGGAGGTTTCTGTAACCTTTTCCAATGCCTCTTTTCCGCTGGTCGCCCAGTCCGCATCTATCCCTCTGTATGACAGCCTTTCAGCGAGGGTTGAAACAAGTTCTTCTTCGTCATCGATCAGGAGTATTCGCATGCGGTATTTCCCTCCTTTCTTTCCATGTTGACAGGGAGCGTTACAGTGAACGTGGCCCCTTTGCCCGGTTCGCTGTCAACAGTAATCTCTCCCCCCATTTCCCGGACGAAATTTGCGGTTAATGACAGTCCAAGTCCCGTGCCGCCTTGTTTGGTCCTGGTGGAGAAAAACGGTTCGAAGATGCGGACCATGTCCTCTTTTGGAATGCCGCATCCATCATCAGTAACGGTGACCTGAATGTTTTTCATGTCTTTGGGCATTATGCGGATATCTAAATGTCCGCCATCTTCCATCGCTGAACAGGCGTTGTTGGTCAGATTGAGAAAAATCTCCTGCAGCTTCCCCCGGTCGCTCTTGATCTTGGGAATGTTTTCCTCGGCCTCTAGGGAGATTTGGATAGATCTGTATTCCGCCTCCTTTTCAAAAAAGTTCAATACTTCCTCTACCAGGTCCTTCAGATCAATAAGCTGAATGCTTATCTCCGTATGTCTTGAAAAGCTCAAGAGTCTCTTCGTGATGGTCCCCGCCCTTATCACGGATGCAAGGATTGAGTCCACGAGATCAAGCAGCTTTTTGTCCCCTTCATACGCCTTTTTGAAGGTGAACAGGTCCTTGATCAGGCCGGCCTTTTCATTGATGATCGCGAGTGGGTTGTTTACCTCGTGGGCCACCCCTGCGGCAAGACGGCCTATGGATGCCATTTTGTTGTTGTATTCCACTTGGTGAAGGGTCGCAATTCGGTTCTGATCCGCCAGAAAAATTTTCTTTACGAGATAGGTAGCCATCCAGATAACCACGCCAAGGATGACTATCATGCTTATGCACAGGAAGAACAGGAGTTCAATACGGGTTTCATACCAGGACTGCATCAGTCCTCGTTTGTGTTTGACCACCGTGAGGATGAACGGTGTAGCGGAGATATACCGATATCCGATAATAAGCGGGATACCGTTGGCATCCTTTTCTTCAAACACCCGAGTTTTCGGGGCGTATTCCGGGACAGGCAGGGATAGCTTTTGAAGGACCCTGCCGTGATAGAGGGAAGGCGTCTGGAGTATGCCTTTCCGATTGATAATAAAGGCATCGCCTTGTCCGGCCATTTCGAGTCCGGACAGAAGGCCATCAAATCTCTTGGTGTCAAGCGTCGCCCTGAGGACATAGAAGGAGCCATTGGGCAGGCTGCGTTTCACCGCGATGACTATGTGCGGGACCTGTCTGAAACCCATAAAGACATCGCTGACATAGATGCCTCTCTCGCAGACTTCTCTGTACCAATCCTGTTCGCTGTAATTCTTTCCAAGAAGTTTGTATGGCCCTACATAGTTCCTCTGGTTGCCTAAGGGATCTATGAGTCCCAGGTCCGTGAAGCCGCCAAAACTGTTCTTGAGGTTCTTTAATACCTGTCCCAGTGCGCCCGGGATATTCAAGTCTACGAAGTTATTTTGCCTGACGACAAAATCCAGTGCTGCCCTGCGTTCGGCGAAAAAGAAAAACAGGCTGCGGCGTGTATTGGAGACCAGGCGGGCTGTGCGCAAGAGGTTTTCGGACTCGATAGATCTCTGGGTCACGTGGTAGTCCACTATGGCGAGGGAAATCAGGGGAATAAGCGCTACCCCAGCCGTAAGAAAGACAGTCAGTTTCCACATCCGGCGGAAGTTGAACAGTCGTTCATGGCTTCTAGCAGCCACGTCCTGGTAATCCCAGAATATTGGTTTAAGCTTTTTCAATTTTCTTCTGCCTTATCTTTTCATTGGCCTTTTTAAGCGTTTCACTCAGCACATCGATGTCAACAGGTTTATTGAGATAGGCAAAAGCGCCCAGTTCCATACAAATCTTCCTATCTGCCTCGGAACCGTGCCCGGTGAGTATGATAACCTCAATGTCGGGGTTGGACTCCTTGACCCGCCGCAAGACCTCTATGCCGTCGATACCGGGCATCCGAAGGTCAAGGATCATGACTTCCGGCTCATCGGAAGCCACAAGCTCAAGAGCAGACCGGCCGTCATAAGCCACAACAGACCCCATGTCGCGCAAAGTCAATCGCTCTGAAAGGGTCTGGACAAATTCTCTCTCGTCATCCACCAAAAGGACTTTCGAAGGCATTTCAAAATCGTACTTGCGGTAGACATCTGCCTGATAGAAATCTTTCCCTGCCTTGGTACTCACAGATGTGACGCCGGGGACTTTTTCCGCGATTGATTTCAGCTCCTCTTCGAGTTTTCCCAAGGCAAGAACGTGCTTGTTGATCGTTATTTCTACTGATCCGTCCCTGGCTTTCACGTCAACGTCATGTCCTTTTTCGGCAAGAGCTACCCCCACATGAGCCATCAGAAGAAAGTCTTCTACGGCTCGCATGGATGCATCGCTTGATTTGACAACATCCTTTGCCAGGTTTTCTTCAATGAGGCCTGCAGCCTCTTCCACGGTCATTTTATCCGTTGGAATAACAATATCATAGAGAGATGGATCCCAGGGATCTTTCTTATCCTTCAGATGCCTTACCCAGGAAGCGCGTTCTCCATCTTCTCTGTGAATCAATTTGGTCGCTTCCGAAGAAGACATTCCCTGACTTTCACCCGCAACCGAAATTCGGAACTTCATCTCAGCAATGAGACAGACCCGAAGCACATGATTTATTTCCCTGGGAATGAGGTGGGTTGAATAGCCGGCGATGAGCAAGTTGTCCTGGGAAAGGATCTTGGCCAGTGCCAGTCTCAGGTAGGAAATAGATTTTTCCTTCTCATGGGTGAATTTATTGAAAACCGATGTCTTTGCTGAAAACGCACGCTCAACCTTATTCTTAGACAGACCGGAGACCCGGGCGGCCTCCTCAACCATATCATTGTCAAGAATTAACCTATATCCTGTGAGCGGGGGTAGTTTTTCTATAACCTCCTCCATCTTGCAAAAG